>Ga0114931_10007305_pt1 | contig 13493 bp, 13 predicted proteins | sample 2SBtaG_FD_89579 | JGI IMG/M metagenome (GOLD analysis project Ga0114931, IMG submission 89579) | Deep subsurface microbial communities from Kolumbo volcano to uncover new lineages of life (NeLLi) - 2SBTROV14_V59a metaG | ecosystem: Environmental > Aquatic > Marine > Volcanic | place: Kolumbo... | reverse complement strand
TGAGCTCGATGAACTTGATGTTCTGTTCCTTGGCCAGTTCCACTTCGGTCTGTTTGTTGAGCAGGATGGCGGTGATCAGGACAGTGGCAATGGTTCCGAGGATGATCAGAACGATCTCCTGGGTGAAGGGAGTGGGCTCGGACAGATGATAAGCAGCCCTGAGAAAGAAATAACCGCCGACGAAGATGACGGCGGTCAATATCATGTACAGGACGGTCTGTTTCTCCAGCCGGGTCATGACTGGCTGATTTCCTGCATCTGGGTTTCGATCCACTCCTCAATTCGGGTATTGATTTCCCCGGCCTCCAGTTGTTTTCCATCGAGGGGTGGTCCGATCCGCAGCTGAATAACCCCGGGATACTTGATGAAGCCGTTGCGGGGCCAATATTCCCCGGCGTTGTGGGCGACGGGAACCACCGGAACCCCGGCCCTGTGTGCCAGGATGCCGGCCGAGCCCGCATAGCGCCGCCGTTCACCCGGGGCCACCCGGGTGCCTTCGGGGAAAATAATGATCCAGTGACCTTCCTTGAGACGCTGGATACCCTGTTTCACCAGGGAGACCATGGCGGCGCGCCTTTGACTGCGGTCGATGGCGATATGCTGATAGCGTGCCAGGCACCAGCCGAAAAAGGGAATGTGCAGCAGCTCCTGCTTGAGCACATAGATAGCCTTGGGGAAGATCAGAAACAGCGTCAGTGTCTCCCAGGCCGACTGATGCTTGCTGACCACGATGCCATTCTCGCGGGGGATGTTGTCAAGTCCCTCCACCTGATGGCGGATTCCACAGATCAGTTCCAGCGATTTGATCAGTAGCCACGCCCACAAGCGTGCGAGGTGATAACGATATTCGTACTGCGGCAGCAGGGTCACTGCGAGCACCACCGGAGTCATCACCACGGTGATGGTGGTTTGCACGGTGAAGAAAAGCGCCGAGCGAAAAATCAGCTGGGGGGTGACGTCGTTGTGAGCATGCATGGGTAGTGATTCGTCCCTTTTGGTAAACAGGTTAATCTAGCGAATGGCCGCCATCTTGCGATGAGCAGATGCTCATCTCTGGCGTTCAACAAAGCCGGGCAGGCCAGCGGCCGTCATCCCTGGAGACAAGAGATGTCCGCTATCTCCAGGAATAATCCGGAAGTCTCTGCGAGCTGGTTCAGGCGGTTGCTGCGTACCGCTTCCTCGTCGGCCATCACCATCACATGATCGAAGAAAGCGTCAACCGTCTCCTTCAGGCTGGCCAACTGTTTCAGGGCACCGCGGTAATCGCCCCGGGACAGCATCGGCTCGATGGCCGCGGCGGCTTTCCGCACCGCCCGGTGGAGGTCTTGCTCCTGAGGTTCGGTGAATAGATCCGGGTCGGGGGCTGAGAAGGATGGCAGACCTGATTTGCGCAGGATGTTGCGGATCCGCTTGTTGGCTTCACTGAGGGAAGCGGCTTCGGGGAGGGCCCGGAAAGCGTGGACCGCCTCGACACGGTGGAGGAAATCGAGGAGGCTGGGGGGTGCCAGGGACGCGACTGCCTCGAATTCATCTGGAGCGAAGCCGCGTTCCAGGAGATAACCACGCAGCCGGTCGACAATGAAGGTGTAGACCTGAGAGCTGACCGCGGCGTGATCGAAATCGTGTTGATAGAGATCGGCCGCCTGTTGCAACAGGGCTGGAAGTTCCAGGTCCAGGCCTTTTTCCACGAGGATGCGAATCACCCCCAGGGCGGCTCGGCGCAGGGCGTAAGGATCCTTGGTGCCGCTGGGAATCTGGCCGATGCTGAAGATCACCACCAGGGTGTCGATCTTGTCGGCCAGGGCCAGCAACTGACCGGTCGGAGTGGCGGGCAGTTCGTCCCCGGCCTGGCGGGGGCGGTATTGTTCCTCCAAGGCGGCGGCGACTTCAGGATCCTCTCCCTGGGCAAGGGCATAATATCGGCCCATGATTCCCTGCAGTTCCGGAAATTCGCCCACCATGTCGGTGACCAGGTCGGTTTTGGCCAGGCTCGCGGCCCGCAGCGCCTTGCTGGGATCGGCGTTCAGGGTCCCGGCCAGGTGGCTGGTCAGGTGTTCGAGGCGGCGGGTCTTGTCCAGCAAGGTGCCCAGTTTCTGCTGGAAGACGATCCCTGCCAGCTTGTCCAGATGCTTTTCCAGCGGGATCTTGATGTCCTGCTGCCAGAAGAACTCGGCGTCCGCCAGGCGCGGGCGGATGACGCGTTCGTTACCGGCTCTCACGGTGTTGATGTCTTTGCTGTCCAGGTTGGCGGTGGCGATGAAATGGGCGAGCAGTTCGCCCTTGGCATCCAGAACCGGGAAATACTTCTGGTGGGATTGCATCACCGTGATCAGGACTTCCTTGGGCAGCTCCAGGAAGCGTTCCTCGAAGGACCCCAGGAGGCCCACCGGCCATTCCACCAGGGCGGTGACCTCAGCGAGCAGATCGTCTTCGATGTGGGCGGTGCCACCGGCCTCCTGAGCGAGTTTCAGGGCCTGCTGCTGGATGTGGTGCTGGCGTTCATTGAAGTCAGCAATGACCCGGCCCTCGGTCATCAGGGTCTGAGCGTAGTGATCCGGAGCGGCGAAAGTGACGGGGCGGGCGCAGTGAAAACGATGGCCCCGGCTGCGATTGGAGGCGCGCACCCCCAGGAGGTCGGCATCGAGGACTTCATCGCCGAACAGCAGGACCACCCAATGGACCGGGCGCACGAATTCCGCTTCCCCAGCCCCCCAACGCATCCGTTTGGGAATGGGCAGGGCGGCCAGTGCCTGCTGCAGAATGCCGGGGATCAGTTCAGCGGCCGGTGAGCCTTGTTGATGGAGACGGCAGACCAGCCATTCGCCCTTGTCGGTTTTCATCGTTTCCAGATCTGTCACCGAGACTCCGCAGCTCTTGGCGAATCCCAGGGCCGCCGGGGTGGGCTGGCCCTCGGCCGTGAAGGCCGCCTTGAGGGCCGGACCACGCCTTTCCCCGGTTTTGTCCGGTTGAGCCTCGGCCAGTTCGTGGACGACCAGGGCCAGGCGCCGTGGGGTGGCGTAGGCCTGGAGGTAGGCGAAGGAAAGATCGGCCTTTTCCAGCAGCCGGGTGGTTTCCTCCTTGAGTGCGCACATCAAGGAATGCAGGGCCTTGGGGGGCAGCTCCTCGGTACCCAGTTCGAACAACAGGTCTCGGGTGGTGGCCATTAGCATTCCTCCTTGTTCAGCATCGGGAATCCCAATTGTTCACGTCGCTGGTAATACGCCTGGGCGACCCCGCGGGCCAGTTCCCGAACCTTGAGGACATACCGTTGCCGCTCGGTGACCGAAATGGCGTGACGGGCGTCGAGCAGGTTGAAGGTGTGGGAAGTCTTGAGGACCTGGTCATAGGCTGGTAGGGGAAGCTCGTTGTCGAGCAGCTTGCGGCATTCCCGGGCGTAGTGATCGAAGCTCTTGAAGAGGAAATCCACCTCGGCCAGTTCGAAATTGTAGGCGGACATCTCAACTTCGTTTTGATGGAACACATCGCCGTAGGTGACGACGTCATCGCCATTCCGGGCCCAGACGAGGTCGTACACGCTCTCACAGTTCTGCAGGACCATGGCGATCCTTTCCAGGCCGTAAGTGATCTCCCCGGCGACCGGGCGGCAGTCGAGCCCGCCCACCTGCTGGAAATAAGTGAACTGGGTGATTTCCATCCCGTCCAGCCACACTTCCCAGCCGAGTCCCCAGGCGCCCAGGGTGGGGGATTCCCAGTTGTCCTCCACGAAGCGGACGTCGTGTTCGAGGAGGTCGAAACCCAGCTGTTGCAGCGATTCCAGATACAGATCCTGGATCTCCAGCGGGGAAGGCTTGAGCAGCACCTGGAACTGATAATAATGCTGCAGGCGGTTGGGGTTCTCACCGTAGCGGCCGTCGGTGGGCCGGCGCGAGGGCTGCACATAGGCGGTGCGCCAGGGTTCCGGGCCGATGGCGCGGAGAAAGGTGCCGGGGTGGAAGGTGCCTGCCCCCACTTCCATGTCCATGGGCTGGAGCAGGGCGCAGCCTTTTCCGGCCCAGTAGCGTTGCAGGGCGAGGATCAGATCCTGAAAGCTGTCGAAGCTGGGTTGAGTGTCCGCCACGGTTCTCGTCGCTGAGTTAAAAGCCAAGTATTATACTGGTTTGATTTGGAAAAAGCGTACTGGAGCGTCGATGCGAGCGGTTGCTGTCTGTTTGTTGCTGTTGAGCCTGAGTGGCTGTGGATTTCATTTGCGTGGGGCAGTGGATCTGCCGCCCGACAAGCGGGTGATTGCGCTCCAGGGCATCGGTCTCGATCACCCCTTCGCCCACGATCTGCAACTGTTCCTGGACCTGGTCAAGGGCAGGCTGGTGACCGATCCTGCCAAGGCCGGCAGTGTCATCGTGATTCAGAATATCCGCGAGGGACGCAGGGTGGTGTCGCTGAACGAGAACGGCAAGGCGATCGAGTTCGAGCTTACCTACCGGGTGCAGTACGAAATCCGCGGCCCCGATGGCAAGGTGTTGTCCCCCTCCAGGACGATCCGGATCCATAGGATCTATCTCAACACCCAGTTGCAGGTCATCGGCAAGTCCCAGGAAGAATCGGTCATCCGTCAGGAAATGCGGCATGAAGCCGCGCGGACGCTGCTCAGGCGTCTCCAGTCAGTGGTGGGGGGGGACGATGCGAATTAAGGCCCCGCAATTGAGCGGTCAGTTGAAGCAGGGGCTGGCACCGGTCTATGTCGTGTTCGGAGACGAACCCCTGCAGCTCACCGAAGCGGCCGATGCCATCCGCCGTGCCTGCCGCACCCAGGGGATCGGGGAGCGCCAGGTGTACAGCGTGATGCCCGGCTTCGACTGGAAGGCGATCGAGGCCGAAAGCGATGCCATGCCGCTGTTTTCCAGCCGCAGGCTGCTGGATGTGCGGGTGCCTGAAGGCAAGGTGGGCAAAGAGGGAGCCAAGGTGCTGAGCCGTTATGGTGAGCGCCCACCGGGGGACACGGTGTTGCTGGTGATCCTGGAGAATCCGCCGGCGGCGGTGCACAAGGCCCGCTGGTTTCAGCGTCTCGAGCAGCTTGGGGTGGCGGTTCAGGGGCGTCCGTTTCAGGGGAGGGAATTTCTCCACTGGTTGCAACAGCGGGCCCGGGACAAGGGCGTGACCCTTTCCCGCGAGGCCCTGCAGCTGCTCGCTCTCAGGACCGAGGGCAATCTGCTGGCGGCGGCCCAGGAGATCGACAAGCTGTATGTGCTTCATGGCAACTGCGACGTTGGGGCTGAGGAATTGGCGGCAGCGGTTTCCGACAGCAGTCGCTTCGATGTGTTCGATCTGGTTGATGCCGTCCTGAACGGGCAAAGCCAACGCAGCGACCATATCGTCACGGGTCTGGCCGCCGAGGGTGTGGCGGCTCCCGTGGTATTATGGGCCATTACCCGCGAGCTGCGGTTGCTGCTGGGGCTGTTGGACGATCAGGCCCACGGTCTTTCCGTGGGCGAAAGCTGCAAGCGCCGGCACCTCTGGGAGAAGCGAAGGATCCAGCTGGAACGGGCGCTCGGCCTCCTTCGCAAGGGACAGCTGCACCATGCCTTGGCGGTGGCTGGGGACATCGACGCGGTCATCAAGGGGCAGGCGCCCGGTGACCAGTGGCAGCAACTTCGTGCCCTGTGCCTGGCCCTGGCGACCGCGGACAATCAAGTGTTAGCGATGGTAGAGACAGGTTGAGACAATGACCATAGAGAACGTACAGCAATACATGCAGTCGCTGGGCCGTCAGGCCCGCAAGGCGGCGAGAGAGATCAGCCGGGCCGAGACCGGCGCCAAGAATAAAGCCCTGATGGCGATGGTCGGGGCGATCGAAAACAGCCGCGAGCGCATCCAGCGAGAGAATGTCCGGGATCTCGAGGCGGGCCGTGAGCGGGGTTTGAGCGACGCGCTGTTGGACCGTTTTACCCTCACCGACGCCCGCATCGACGCCATGGCCGAAGGGCTGCGTCAGATTGCGGCACTGGCCGATCCGGTGGGCGAGGTGAGCGGGCTCAGTTACCGTCCCTCCGGTATCCAGGTGGGCAAGATGCGGGTGCCGCTGGGGGTCATCGGGATCATTTACGAGTCTCGCCCCAATGTCACTGTCGATGCCGCCGGCTTGTGTCTCAAGGCGGGCAACGCCTGTATCCTTCGTGGCGGCAGCGAGGCGATCCATTCCAATCAGGTGCTGGCTTCCTGCATTCGTGCCGGCCTGGAACAGGCGGAACTTCCCCAGACTGCAGTCCAGGTGGTGGAGACCACCGACCGGGCGGCGGTGGGTGAGCTGTTGCGGATGGATGACTGCGTGGACGTGATCGTACCCCGGGGTGGCAAGGGATTGATCGAACGCATCATCGCCGAATCCCGGATTCCGGTCATCAAGCATCTGGACGGCGTATGCCACGTCTATATCGACGCCAGGGCCGATCAGGACAAGGCGGTCGCCATCGCCTTCAATGCCAAGACCCAGCGGTTCGGCGTCTGCAATGCCATGGAAACCCTGCTGGTGCACGAGGCCATCGCCGCCGAAGTGTTGCCCAGGCTGGCGGAGGAATACCAGCGGGCCGGGGTGGAACTGCGGGGCTGTGACAGGACACGGGTGATCCTGCCGCACTGCAAGGTGGCGACGGAAGAGGACTGGGCGGCCGAATATCTGGCGCCGATCCTGGCCATCCGCATCGTGGCCGATCTCGACGAAGCCATGGATCACATCGACCACTACGGCTCCGGCCATACCGACGCCATCGTCACCGAGGACTACGGCCATGCCCGCCGGTTTCTGCGGGAAGTGGACTCCAGCTCGGTCATGGTCAATGCTTCGACCCGGTTCGCCGACGGTTTCGAATATGGGCTGGGGGCGGAGATCGGAATCAGCACCGACAAGCTCCATGCTCGCGGGCCGGTGGGTCTGGAGGGGTTGACCACGCAGAAATTCGTGGTATTGGGGGATGGTCAGATCCGCAGCTGATGATCGGCATCTACGGCGGTACTTTCGATCCGGTCCATTATGGGCATCTGCGAAGCGCCCTGGAAGTCAGGGAGGCACTGGAAATGGACGAGGTGCGATTCATTCCTTGCCGGCTCCCCCCCCATCGCGGTGAACCTTTCTTCTCCCCCCGGCAGCGGCTCCTTTTTTTGCAAAAGGCGACCGCGGATGAGCCTTCCTTCGTGGTCGACACCCGTGAACTGGAGCGGCCCGGGCCTTCCTACATGGTGGAAACCTTGACCTCGCTGCGGCAGGAGGTGGGAGAGAGACCACTGGGTCTGATTGTCGGGCTCGATGCCTTTTTGGGACTGCCTGGCTGGCACCGCTGGGAAGAACTGTTCGATCTGGCCCATCTGGTGATCATGGACCGTCCCGGCTTCAGACCGCAATGGCCCGAGATCCTGCAATCCCATCTCATCGAACGTCGGGTGCTTCAGGGGCAGACGCTTGGGCTGGTGCCGGCGGGAAAGATTTTCTTCCAGCGTGTGACCCAGCTTGAAATCTCCGCCACTGCGATTCGTCGGTGCCTCCGGGAAGGACGCAGCCCACGCTATCTGTTGCCGGATAGTGTGTTGGAGTCGATAGGCGAGTGCTGAGCGGGCTTTGCCTGCAACCCTGATGAGTGGTGACCAGCCTCCGGTCACGGCAGAATGATCGGTCCAGGGGGCTGACTACACCGCACCCGCCCCGATTGAGGACATGAGTGTAGATCATGATGGTGCTGACATCCTTGTGTCCCAGCAACTCCTGTACCGTCCTGATGTCATATCCCCATTCCAGTAGGTGGGTGGCGAATGAATGACGCTGGGTATGGGGGTTGGTCGGCTTGTGGATACCGGCGGCGCGAACGGCTGTTTTGATGGCCCGTTGCAACGTCTGTTCGTTGATGTGATGGCGCCTTTCCCGCCCCGATCTTGGATCCACCGATCGCTTCCGGGATGGGAAGACATACTGATATTCCCCTTCGAAGCCAGCGCGAGGATATTTTCTCGACAAAGCATAGGGGAGATAGACCTCACCAAAACCATCCTTGAGATCTTGTTCATGAATCAGCCGGACTTTATCCAGATGTTGGCGCAGGGGATCGATTACTGACTAGGGCAAAATCGTCACCTGGTCCTTCTGGCCCTTTCCATCCCGAACCAAAATCTGTCCATAGTCTAAGTCCACATCCTTGACCTACACTCGCACGCATTTCATCAGCCGCAGTCCGGATCCGTAAAGTAAGCCCGCCATCAGATGATGAACACCCTGAAGATGGGCGAAGATTTTCTGGGGCAACCCAAAAGACTACCTATACCCGGAAGAATATTTTATTCCTGTAACTCTCCCAAAGAATATAGAAGAATCCGTAATCAAGGCGGCATAACCATGGCGTCGAACAGACGTCGGTGTCGCTGGCGCGCCACCACCGTTGCTCACGCCAGCCGTTATCGCGCCGGGCGAAGCTCGGCGTATCTTGCGGGGTGGAAGTTCCCGTCGGGCAAGGGTTAGTCACCCACCCGTATCGAGTCTTGGGTCCATGGCGGAGCAGTTGGATGGCTGTGAACAAGATGGGCTAAGCGTAGACAGAGAATCCTTTAGGCCGTAGGGGGGATCGCGCTCCCTGAAGTGCTGGTACAGCGTAAGCGGTCAAACCAGACCGCTTACAGTACAACCGAGGAACCGGATGCGGTAGTACCGCACGTCCGGGACTGGGCGGGGGGCGTCGGGTAAGCGGCGTTTCTACCGCGAGAGGCTAGACAATTAGTTAGATTCAGGTCATCTCCTCCGCGGTCTTGTCGCTGTAATGGGTGGCAACGTAGTGCTCCACTATGGCCTGGAATTCTTCGGCGATACGCTCACCTTTCAGGGTAACGGTCTTTTGTCCGTCTTCGTAGACGGGTGCCACCGGGGTTTCGCCGGTTCCTGGCAGGCTGATGCCGATGTTGGCATTTTTGCTTTCACCCGGGCCATTGACCACGCACCCCATTACTGCCACGTGCATCTCTTCCACTCCTGGATAGCGTTCCCGCCATACCGGCATTTTCTCCCTGAGATAATCCTGAATCTGCTGCGCCAGGCGCTGGAAATAGTCACTGGTGGTCCGTCCACATCCGGGGCAGGAGATAACCATGGGGGTAAAGGAGCGAATTCCCAGGGTTTGCAGGATTTCCTGAGCCACCACGACTTCTTTGGTGCGTGGTGCCCCGGGCTCGGGGGTCAGGGAAATGCGGATGGTATCGCCTATCCCCTGTTGCAGAAGGACCGCCAAGGCAGCGGTGTAGGCGACGATGCCCTTGGTGCCGATGCCTGCTTCGGTCAACCCCAGATGAAGGGCATAGTTGCAGCGCTTGGCGAGATCCTGATAGACGCTGATCAATTCCTGGACCCCGCTCATTTTACAGGAGATGACGATTTGATCGGAGGATAGCCCCAGTTCCTCGGCCTTGGCGGCGCTTTCCAGGGCCGAGGTGATGACGGCGTCACGCATCACTTCGTCAAGATCCCGTGGCTCTGCGAGCTGGGCGTTTTCATCCAGCAGCCGGGCCAGAACGGCCTGATCCAGGCTCCCCCAGTTGACCCCGATGCGGACCGGTTTGGTGTATTGGTTGGCGAATTCGATCATCTGGGCGAATTGCGGGTCGCGTTTGGAGCCCCGTCCCACATTTCCGGGATTGATCCGGAACTTGGCCAGGGCCTCGGCGCAAGCCGGATATTTGGCCAGAAGTTTATGCCCGTTGAAATGGAAGTCGCCAACCAGCGGGACATCGCAGCCTTGTTGGGCGAGGCGGTCGCGGATCCTTGGCACCGCGGCTGCCGCTTCCTCGGTATTGACCGTGACGCGTACGATTTCCGAGCCGGATCGGGCCAGGGCCAGAACCTGCTCCACGGTACCGTCGACGTCTTCGGTGGCGGTGTTCGTCATGGACTGAATGACGACAGGGGCGCCACCGCCGATTTGGATATCTCCGACTTTGACGCCCACGGAAGGTCTTCTCTGGATGGGGGGTGTGCTCATACGTGGAATACTTTTCAGCTGCTAGTATTGTTGATAATGCATGTACGGAATTGTGTACCATTATAAATTGAAAAGTGGCTGAGGTGAGGATTCATTATTTTTCCGACATTCACTTGGAGTTCGGCGCACTGAAATTGCCCCCAGTGGATGCTGACGTCATCGTTGCCGCAGGTGACATCGGTCTGGGTACCCAAGGCTTCGAATGGTTGTCCCTACAACCGCATCCGGTCGTCTACGTGGCCGGGAATCACGAGTTCTACAATCAAGAGCATGGTTCCTTGTTGTCCCGGCTGGAATTCCTCTCCCAGGGTGCCAGGGTGAATTTTCTCGAGAACCGGGCCTGTGTCATCGGGGGAGTGCGCTTTTTGGGTTGCACGCTCTGGACCGATCTCGGGGCTGGGGAGGAGGATGTCACGACGCTCGAGTCCACCGTCAATGATTTTCACAAGATACGGTTTCAGGATGAACCCTACCGTCTGGAACATTATCAGGCTCTCCACCACCAATCCAGGCAGTGGCTCGAGCAATCGCTGCAGGAGTCCTTTTCCGGCCCCACGGTGGTCGTCACCCACCATGCTCCCACTTTCTGGAGCTGGGACAATCGTCCCTCAGCATTGAACCGCTTCGCCTATTGCAACGACCTGCGGGAACTGATGTACGAGTACCAAATCACCGCCTGGTTTCACGGTCACACCCACGTGGTATGGGATTATCGTTGTGCCCAGACCCGTATCCTATGTAATCCAAGAGGTTACCACGGACGCAATGTGGTGGAGGAGTTCGATCCCGGGCGGGTGATCGAGGTTTAGTCTTCCTTCATTTCCTGCTTCTGCATGCTACTTTTGGTAGTAGTGGTCGTTAATTTGTGAGGAGGATCTTCTTTGGATATCGCAACCCTGATTGGATTTATCGGCGGGCTGGGGATCATCGTTGCCGCGATTGGCATGGGCGGCGATTTCGGTCTTTTCGTCAATATGCCTTCGGTTCTGATTGTGGTCGGGGGAACCTTCATGGTGACCCTGATGAAGATCACCCTGGGGGATTTTTTCCGTTCCTTCGGGGTGGCCCTCAAAGGTTTCTTCAACAAAGTGGAGGATCCCTCCAAGCTGATCGAAGAAGCGGTCCGGCTGGCGGATGTGGCACGCAAAAACGGTCTGTTGGCATTGGAGAACGAAACCGTCGACAACCCTTTCCTACAGAAAGGCATCACCCTGTGCGTGGACGGGCACGATCCCACCCTGATTCGCAAGATGCTCAGCGAGGAGGTTAATCAGGCCATCAAACGCCACGAGGTGGGGCAGACCATGTGGACCTCGATCGGCGACATGGCACCGGCCATGGGCATGATCGGTACCCTGGTGGGGCTGGTACAGATGCTCGCCAACATGTCGGATCCTTCCAGTATCGGTCCGGCCATGGCGGTGGCCCTGTTGACGACCTTGTACGGCGCCGTGATCGCCAACGCCTTCGCCCTCCCCCTGGCGGACAAACTGGCTTTGATCAGCGAATACGAAAGGACCACCAAATCCCTCATCATCGAAACCATCAACGGCATCCAGGAAGGGATGAATCCCAAGGTGCTGGAGGCCCTCCTCAATACCTATGTGCCTGAGAAAAAACGCAACGGTGGTGACTGAGGATGGCCGAGGAAGCCCAGGAATGTCCCAAGTGCAAAGCGGGTGCGCCGGCGTGGGTGATGACCTTCGCCGATTTGATGTCCTTGTTGATGACTTTTTTCGTGCTGCTGCTGTCTTTCGCCACCATGGATGTGAACCGCTTCAAGAGGATGGCTGATTCCCTGAAGGATGCTTTCGGGGTTCAGCAGGAGATCCCTGCCTACGAGGTCGTCAAGGGGACCAGCGTCATTGCCCAGCACTTTTCCCCTGCCACCGTGGATCCCAGTCCCATCGACGAGATTCGCCAGACGACAACCGATGAGCTGCCTAATCTGAAGATTCCCGAGTCCACGAATGAAAGCGAGATGAACCGGGAAGAAATGGAGAAAAAGCTGGCGGAGGAACGCCAGAAAGAACTGGAGGCGGAAGCAGCGAGGATCCGTGAATCCCTGCTGGAGGAAATCAAGGCAGGGAAGATTTCCGTGGAAACAAAGAAAGACCGCATCATCATCCGTATTCATGAAAAGGGTTCTTTCCCTTCCGGCAGCGCGGTTCTGAATGCCGGTTTCGGAAAGGCAATGAAAAAGATCATCGAGGTGGTCAAACGTAGCCATGGCAAGATCATCGTTGCCGGACACACCGACGACATTCCTATCAAGACCGAGTGGTATCGGTCCAACTGGGAGTTGTCGGCGGCGCGGGCCGTTTCCATGGCTCACGCGTTGCTCCGGGGCGGTGTCGACCCCAAGCGCATGATTGTCTCGGGTTATGCCGATACCAAACCGCTGGTGCCCAACACCAATGCCAGGAACCGTGCCAGGAATAGGCGTGTCGAGATCATCCTTGAGCAGGAGGATAACGGTGCGAAGACATTTGACGAATTGATCCAATAATGGAGAGTCATCTAATGAATCAAGAACTTAGTCCAGTGGATACCCCGGAGCGGCGAAGATTTTTTCGGGTCGAGGACGAGATCGTTCTGGTCTATCGTTCTGTGTCTCCCGAAGACGTTCCTGATCCTGCCGATTTTCCCGGGCATATGGCTGATCACTTTTCCATTACCTCGACCCTGGAATTTCTCTCCCAGGAATCGCAAGCCCAACTTCGAAGAATTCAACGGGAGCATCCGGAAGTGGCCGATTTCCTTCAAATCCTGGAACGCAAGATCGAGGTACTGGCCCAGGCCTTAGTCATCAGTAACAACCAGTTGGTGGATCAGCCCACCCGCAAGGTCAATCTGAGCGCTTCCGGGATCGCCTTCGAGACCGATCAGGCTTTGCAGGAGGGTGAAATGCTCGAGTTGAAAATGGTGGTTCCACCTGCCCTGGTGGGTATCGTGACTTTTGGCCGGGTGGTGTATTGCCATCGGAATGAGGACGGCCAAGGTCAGCGGGTCGGGGTGGATTTTCTCAGTATGCGCGAACAGGATCGGGAATTCCTGATCCGCCATGTGGTCAAGAAGCAATTGAAGTTATTGCGGGAACAGAAACAGGAGCAAAATCACCCCAGTCCTTAGCGAGGGATGAATCCTGGCCGCGGGCATGAGCCGCGCCCCCTTCCCAGGATGCCTGGAGGGGATCCGGAAGTCCTGACAAACGACGAGGTTGGTTGTGGGGTTGTTCGGGGGCCCTATAATGGGTCTTTGAGTATGATTCAGGTGGCAACGATTGGCAGCGGCATTGACGACGACCGAACAGTCCAACAGGCTTTGGACATATCTCAGCCCCGCATGGCTTATTCAAGATAACCTTTGCCGAACCCCGCCCGGGCAGGGCAGCATTGGGCACATGATGGATTCATGCTGACGCCGGGCGACGAGAGGTTGCTGCGCTACCTGGCCGATGGCCGTTTTCACTCCGGCGAGAAGATCGCCGCCGATCTGCAACTCAGTCGTGCGGCCATATGGAAACAG
>Ga0114931_10007304_pt1 | contig 13494 bp, 8 predicted proteins | sample 2SBtaG_FD_89579 | JGI IMG/M metagenome (GOLD analysis project Ga0114931, IMG submission 89579) | Deep subsurface microbial communities from Kolumbo volcano to uncover new lineages of life (NeLLi) - 2SBTROV14_V59a metaG | ecosystem: Environmental > Aquatic > Marine > Volcanic | place: Kolumbo... | reverse complement strand
TTTTTTTTATTTTCGAGGCATAAAAGTTGCGAATAGCCACAGTTTATTTAAGACTTTTATAACGATGAAAATAAGTAAAAGAACAAGTCAAAATGATAAGGTTATTTCTTAACAAGCACTTAGGATATTATGTATAAACTCCAGGCACTCGACGTTACAAAACGCTATGATAAATTCATGGCGCTGGATCGTGTGAGTATTGAAATTCCCAATCAGTCGATTTATGGTCTGCTGGGCCCCAATGGTGCCGGAAAAACTACGTTAATCAGAATTATTAATATGATTAGTGCAGCTGACGGGGGGCGTATTTTGCTGGAAGGAAAGCCGATTCGGCAGGAGGATATAATAAAAATCGGTTACCTGCCCGAAGAAAGGGGCTTGTATAAAAAAATGAAAGTGGGCGAACAAGCCTTATACCTGGCCCGCTTAAAAGGAATGACGGCCCACGACGCCCGCTCCCGCCTGAAATACTGGTTTGAGAAGTTTGAGATGGACTCCTGGTGGAACAAAAAAGTGGAAGACCTTTCCAAAGGGATGCAGCAAAAAGTGCAGTTTATCGTAACTATTCTTCACGATCCGAAATTGCTCATTTTTGATGAACCTTTCAGCGGTTTTGATCCTATCAACGTCAATCTCCTGAAAGAAGAAATCCTGAACTTGCAAAAGCAGGGGGCTACCATTATTTTTTCGACACATAACATGGCTTCCGTGGAGGAGCTTTGTGATCATATTGCACTGATTCACAAAGGAAAAAAAATACTTTCCGGTGAGATTCATTCCATAAAAGAAGAAAATAAATCGCATCTTTTTGAGCTGGCTTACCGCACCGAAACTAAACTCGAAAGCCTGCTGAATCAGCAGCAGTTCTCTATTATTGAAAACAAACCCGACCATAATCATCAAATTGCCCGGATTAAGATGCTGGACACGTCGGTTCGTTCCAATGATTTATTAAAGCAAATTATTTCCGGAGTTGAGATTATTTCTTTCCGTGAAATTCTACCTTCTATCAACGATATTTTTATCAGGGAGGTGAGCGGAAAGGATGAAGGGTAAAAGGTTATTTCTTAACAAACACTCAGGAAAAAATAATTCATCTTACTCCATAATCAGATGTCCGGTTACTCTATGAGATTGCTTCAGTTGTGCTCCTTAACAGCGACAACTATGATTAAGTAGCTGTTATATAAGACGTACGCCTTGTAAGAACGAGCGTCATTGCGATGAACTTAGGGAAGATTTGTGGGCAAGCGTGAAGAAGCAATCTCATTAGGAATTAGCCGTTTTTTTTCATTTCACAACTTTTCGTTAACGTTTCATTTTTTCCGACTTTTGCAACTCATTTTAAAAGAAGTTACGGGTTTGGATAAAATTGCGAATATTTATTTGTATTGCGATCGCTGGTGTGAGCGTTGTGCTTTTGGTAACCGATGTGAGGCCTTTGCCGCCAATGAAACTTATCGTAAAAAAGAAAACATGCAGGCTGATGACGAAAAGAACAGGCTGTTTTGGGAAGATATTGAGAGTAAAATGGATGGGGTTTTCCATGAACTTGAAGAAAAAGCCAGGGTTCTTGGAAAGGATTTAACCGTATTTGAAGGGCTTTCCAAAGCGAAAAAATTTGATCTTTTTCAGCGAAAAGCAGTAAGCAATGATGTGCTCAAAGCCGGTCGTAAATATGAAGACCTCGTGGATGACTGGTTGGATGCCATGGCGGACAAAGGGGTATTGAAGATGATGGAATTTTTGCCCGGCTCGGTGTTTCGTGTGGCTGCAGATGACTTTACCGAAGATGAAAAAAACCACGCCAACAGCCTGATTGAGGTGATTATGCGTTATCAGTTACAGATTTATCTTAAACTCTCGCGTTTATATTACACACTGGGAAAAGAGTCTGAAGAAGACTGGAATTCCGGCGATGAAATGGCTTCAGATGTTACTGCCAAAATGGTTTTGCATATTATCCGGCGCTCGCTGGTAGCCTGGTCGGGTTTAATGAAATATTTCCCTGACGGGGATGGACACGCATTACTTGACATATCATTGCTGTTAATGCGGATGAAAAACCGCCTTGAAATGGAATTTCCCCATGCTGATATGGCTGTAAGACCAGGATTCGATGGTTATTAATTTTTCTTCAGCCAATGGTGTCTAAAATGACAAGTTGTATATTCAGGAATAATTTTGATATAAGTACTTTGTGCTTTATCATTAATCCAGTTGTCGATTGCTTTGCGTTGTTTGGCCTGCAAAGCCCATTGTTCAATTTTTGGGTAATCCTCTTTTAAATTTGCCCTGTGGGGAGGTATCTTTTTTTCGGGGTACAGTAAACGAAAAGCGTCTTTTTGTTATTCGGTTTTAAAAGGCACAGGATTGGAAATTTGCCCGGGTTTTAATTTATTCACCGTGAACGAAACCTGTGGATCCAACTGGTCGCCTTCAAATTCAATGCCTCCTGTTTGCGGGTTCAGCAAATAACCTCCATTATTTTTATTTTTTCCATCCGAATATTTTTCAACCGCCTTATCAAAAGTTAGTGAATCGGAACGGATTTCGCGAACAACGGTATCTAACTGCATTTTTGCTTTTTCCAAATCGAGCGGGGAAACTTTTGGAGTCAGTAAAATATGACGTACGTTGATGTAATCGCCTTTTCGGGCAATCATTTGGATGATATGATAACCGGCTTTGGTTTCCACCACATCCGAAATTTCACCGGGTTTTAATTTATAAGCTGCAGCTTCAAAAGCAGGATAAAGCTGTCCGCGACCATAAAACCCCAACTCACCTCCTTTTTTGGCAGACCCGGGGTCTTCGGAATATAGTATCGCGAGTGTCGAAAAACTTTCGCCATTCAAAATGCGTTTCCGAAGTTCGAGCAATTCCTTTTTCACCCGAAGTTTTTCTTCAATGCTCACAGGAGGTTCTTTTACAATTTGCCGGATAATATATTCGGTTTTTATCAATGGAATGCTGTCTTTCGGGATGTTGTTAAAGTAAGTGGTAATTTCGGAAGGGGTAACGGTTACTTTTCCGGTTATTTTTTGCTGAACCTGTTGCGCAAGTAACTGGTCTTTTACAATATCGTGTAATTCTGATTTAATTTCCGTCAGGGATTTCCCGTAATATTTTTCCATTTTCTCCTGACTGCCGAACTGATTGATAAAAGTAGATAATCGGCGCTCCAGCTCGCCGGCTACCTGTACTTCGTCAACTGTTAAGCTGTCTACTTCGGCCTGAGCCACCATGAGTTTTTGGTAAAGAATACTTTGCAGTATCTGACACTTCATCTGTGTTTCGGTGCCTTCAATGCCTCCTTGCATACGATAGTTAAGGTATTGATTTTCGATATCCGATTGCAAAATAATACTTTTACCCACTACGGCTACTACTTGATCTAATATTTTACCTTTTGGTTTTTCGTTGTCCTGTGCAAGTAGGTTCAGCGAAAAAAATAGCAAAAAGACCAACAACCCGTAACCCGGTTTAAATTTTTCAATTCCGGTATTCAATAGTTTTGTTTGTTTCATACGACTAATAAATCTCATATTCTTTGTTTTTGCCGGCTTGTTTCAGAATATCTTTTCTCAACTTTTTTACCAGCAATGTTTTTCTTTTATTGAGGATAATGCTCCTGATGAACCTTGACTCCAGTTCCAAAGGCGAAGTTTCATCTTTAATTTTAAAGTTGACAAATTTAAGCAGATAAAGCTTGTTATCGTCATTTAAACGAATAAATCGGTGATTTTTTAAATAAAGTTCCTGATTATAAGTTTCTATGGGGACTACGTGCAGAATCTCGTTGAAGGGTATCCAGGTATTGGTGTCGGCTGAATAAGCCAGTACCCTCGTCGGGGAATACTTGTCTAACGAATCAAGCATCAAACTGTCAGGCAGGTGTAATATTTTCTCAAAATTCTTTTTCAGCAATTTAAAATCGCTCCTTTTTCGGTCTAAGATGACATAAACCACTTTCACAATATTTTCTTTCAATTCAAAATCTTTTAGGTGATTTTGATAATAAAGTTTAATTTTCTTATCGCTGACCAGGGTGTCCAGATGTTGTTTTACGTATTCTGTTTCATATTGATAAATAATTAAGGAGTTTCGATACTCTTCCAATTGTTTTTCAAAATTTAACTTTTCTGACGGAAGGCTTTTTTCAGCCTGCTGTACCATCAGTTGAGTCTGTATCCATTTGTTTATGTAGCTTTTACTCAACAAGAGGCTGTCGCTCGGACTTGCACCTTTCGGAATTATTTCCTGTAAATCACTTTCATACAAATAGGTGTCGCCGACCTTTGCCAAAGGGATGTCCTTAGTTTGAGTGCTGTGGCGATGACAACTATTTAATGTGGATAAGGCAAGGAGGGCCAGCAAAAGAACCCCCGGCAGCCATAAACCGGGTAACTGCTTACGATATAAACTTATCGGTAATTGCCTTGGCATGTTGTTTATTGATTTAGTGTTTCTTTGCCTGCTTGTGTATGAGTTTTCGCAGGACCTTATTATTAATTTGTACAGGATATTTCTTTTTTAATTGTTGTATCCATTGTTGTTCTAAGAAATCCTGATAATCAGCGATAATCTGGCCGCGTGCTTCTTCGAAAGTTTTGGGTGCAGCTGGTAACAATTTTTGGATATAAACCATAGATGCCTTGTTTTCCACATCGGAAAGTATCGGTTTTGAAAGGCCTGTTTTCCATTCGACAGCATCAAGTACTTTCGTTTCACCTTTCTGAAAAATGCCGGTATCTGCTTTTAACACAGGAATTTCTTTAATTTTATGGGTATCAATACTGCGTGCCAGGCCCATTTTATCAGGGTAAGCTGTAATCAATGTTTTCAAACGCGAAATCCACTGTTTCTCAGTTTGAAAAATGATGGCCTGTGCACGTTTCCCCCATTGGTATTTTACATGATGTTCCTTGTAATAGTTTTTCAGTCCCGTTGTGTCCTGAACGGCTTTGCTCCACACCTTCCTATCCATCAGGTTAAACAGTAATATGCCATCGTGATATTCTTTCACCAGCGCTTTAAAATCAGGATAAAAATCTTCGAGATGCCGGTTTTCAAATTCAACACATTTTTCATTAACAAACTGTTGGAAAAGCTGGTTTAGAAACTGTTGTTTCGACATGATTTTTCTTTGATTCTGGTGTTTTTGGATAAAACGCGCCAAATCATATTGCGTAAAAGTAGTGGTATTTTGTTTTTCCCCAATGGTCATCACCGGTTTTGTCATTTGTTTCAGGCTGTCGGCTGTAAATTTGCCTTTCAAAAAGCTTGAATTGATGGCTGCAGACAATTCCCCGAGTGCTTGCAGGTAAGTTTTCAGATGATGTTCTTTCTTAATTTGGGCGATTGCACTTTCCTTGCTTATTTTGACCAGTTGGCTTCTTTCCACTCGTTCTTTAAGGGTTGGCTCTTCCTGTTTAAAAGTGCCGGGATGTTTAATGTTCAGCAGTTTTATGATATGAAACCCATAACTTGTTTGGAAAGGCCTGGATATCTGGCCTGGGTTTAAAGCGTCGATATGTAGTATAAATTCGGGGACAATTCGGTTGGAAGTAAATTTGGGTAACTCACCGCCCTTGGCAGATGAGCCTTTGTCTTCAGAATATTTTCGAGCTGCTTCTTCAAACGACATCCCGGCTTTTATTTTAGAATAAATGGTATTGATTTTTTTCCATCCGCGGGCAGAATCGGCAGGGGTAGCATCCGGCGCCAAACGAACAAAAATATGAGCTACCTGTGCCACGCCCATAGCAGGCCGTTTGTCGGTTACTTTAATCAAATGATAACCAAAACGGGTTCGAACAGGTTTGGAAACATTTCCGACAGGCGTGTTAAAAGCTACATTTTCAAAAGGGTATACCATATTAAAAACCGAGAAATAACCCAAATCGCCATGGTTTCCCTTATGTGCTCTTTGTTTGCCGGGAATCGCTTTGCGGTCACGTGCAGAAGGATCCTCAGAATATTCGGCAGCAGCTTGTCCGAAGTTTTTTCCTTTTAAGATCTCATCCCGTATTTTATTGATTTTATTCCAAGCTTTTAAAGTGTCTGCAGGGCTGGCATCCGGTTTCAGACGAATTAAAATATGACTGGCACGCAAATCGTATTGCTTACGCTGATAGGCTTCTTTTACCAGCGCATCGGTTACGCGCTCATCCACAAAATAAGGCTTGGCCAGTTGTTTGCGGTAGCCTGCCAGTTCCTTTTTAAATGAGCTGACCGTATCCATTTTCAGGGCTTCTGCTTCCATAACCTTAAGTCTGAAGTTGATGTACAATTTCAGATAAGCTTCAATGGATAAGCTGTCCTGCCCTTTGTATTTAGAGTAGACGTCCATAAATTCGCCCACACTGACTTTTTGTCCGCCAATATTTATCAACTCTTTTCGGTTGAACGAACGTTGGGCTTGAACCGAAAAGGTTAATAAAAATGAAAATAACAGTGTGAAATAAATAGGGTATTTTCTCATAGCTAAAAAATCATAAATTTAACTTTTTCTACTGTAATTTGGTGCTTCACGAGTGATGGTAATGTCGTGCGGATGGCTTTCGGCAACGCCGGCAGATGTAATTTTGATAAATTTTGCTTTTTGTAGTTGTTGAATGTTTTTTGAGCCTGTATAGCCCATCCCTGCACGCAAACCACCTATCATTTGGACAATTACTTCCGAAAGAGAACCTTTATACGGTACTCTGCCCACAATTCCTTCGGGAACAAGTTTTTTAATATCATCTTCGGCATCCTGAAAATAACGATCCTTCGACCCTTTTTCCATAGCTTCCACCGAACCCATCCCGCGGTACGATTTAAATTTCCGGCCATCGAAAATAATGGTTTCGCCCGGCGATTCGTCCACCCCGGCAAACAACGAACCCGCCATAATACTATCGGCTCCGCCGGCAATAGCTTTTACTATATCGCCGGTAAAACGGATACCGCCATCGGCAATTACCGGAACACCGGAGCCTCTGAGTGCTTTGGCAACATCAAAAACTGCTGTTAATTGTGGCACTCCCACGCCGGCTACAATCCGCGTGGTGCAAATAGAACCGGGGCCTATTCCAACCTTAATGGCATCAGCACCAACAGCTAATAAGTCGAGGGCAGCTTCACGGGTGGCTACATTCCCAACAACCAAATCAATTTCCGGATATTTTTTCTTGACTTTTTTGGCCATATCAATTACACCTTGCGAATGGCCGTGTGCCGTGTCGACTACAATGGCATCTACTCCGGCTTCAACCAAGGCCTTGACACGTTGCATGGTATTGGCAGCAATGCCCACAGCCGCTGCAACACGCAATCGTCCGCGACTGTCCTTACAACTATTAGGATGTGCTGCAATCTTGATGATATCTTTATAGGTGATTAATCCGACCAATTTGTAATCTTTATCTACCACAGGTAACTTTTCAATTTTAAACTCCTGAAGAATTTCAGCAGCTTCTTCAAAATTGGTAAACTCGGTTGTTGTAATAAGGTTCTCTTTGGTCATTGCCTCCGAAATAGGCTTTTGCATACCCCGTTCAAACCGAAGGTCACGGTTGGTGACAATGCCAACCAACTTGTTCTTTTTGTCTACGACGGGAATTCCTCCAATACTGTATTCGCGCATCATATTCAACGCATCAATTACACGTGCATTCTCATTTAGGGTAACAGGTTCCAGAATCATACCATTTTCGGCACGTTTTACTTTTTTTACCTCCGTTGCCTGTTTCTCGATGCTCATATTTTTGTGCAAGACACCAATACCGCCTTCCTGTGCCATGGCAATGGCCATTTTCGATTCGGTAACCGTGTCCATAGCCGCAGAGACAATCGGAATTTTTAATTCGATATTTCTCGAAAATTTTGTGCTTAGATTCGTTTCTCGTGGTAAAACAGTGGAGTGTGCAGGTACAAGCAGGACATCATCATAGGTAAGTCCTTCGCCTAAGAATTTCTCATTATCAACAGCCATGACTTGAAATTTTTGTTTGTGCAAAGCTATCAAAATAAATCATCGATGAGGCAATCGACTCCTGACAATAATTTATTTAACAAGATTTAACGGGCTCGTATGTTTGATGTATGACGTTTGGATGAAAAAGGGTTATTCGAAAAATTTGCATCTTTGTACTGATGCGCAAACGATTGTTAAACATTTTATTTTGGTCGGTGATTTCGGCGGCTTTCATTGGCCCCGGAACTATTACCACGGCAGCCAAAGCAGGTGCTGAATTTGGTTTTTCATTACTTTGGGCCCTTCTGTTTTCCACCATAGCCTGCCTGGTTTTGCAGGAAGCAGCAGCACGCTTAAGCATTCTTTCCGGAAAAAGTCTGGGCAACGCCATCGCCGAACATTACAAAAATAAAAAAGGGGGCTGGCTGATTTTTGTATTGGTTATCGGTGCCATTATTTTGGGCTCGGCAGCTTATCAAACCGGTAATTTACTGGGCGCTGCCGATGGTATCCGCATCTTTATAAACATCCCAACTATTGTTTTGGTGTTGATTATAGGGTTAATAGCATTTATTGCCCTGCTGTTTCCCGGTTTAAAAATAATTGCCCGAATGCTGGGTTTTCTAGTGGTTTTAATGGGTATTGCGTTTCTTTATACGGCAATCACCATTAAACCCGATATAACAAATGTAGTACATGGGGTGCTTGTTACTTCTTTTCCGGAGGGCTCGGGCTTATTGCTTTTGGGTTTGGTTGGTACTACGGTGGTTCCCTATAATTTGTTTCTCGGCTCAGGTATTGCTGACAAAAAGCAAAGCCTTGTTGAAATGCGATGGGGAATCTCAGTGGCTATTATCCTTGGCGGGATTATTTCGATGGCCGTTTTGATTACAGGTACGGCTGTGAATAATGAATTCTCATTTTTAGCATTAGGCCGGGTACTGGGTGGCAAGATGGGTAGCACGGCAGTTTGGTTGTTTGGATTCGGACTGTTTGCTGCCGGTTTTTCTTCGGCTGTAACAGCACCATTGGCTTCGGCCATTACAGCGAAAGATATTTTTGAAAAACCTGGTGAAAAGAGGTGGCAACCCCACGGACTTTATTATAAACTGACCTGGATGTTCGTTTTGTTCACCGGATTGGGTTTCGGAATGGCCGGTTTCAAACCTATCCCTGCCATCATCACCGCACAAGCACTTAACGGATTAATATTACCTTTTGTAAGTATTTTCCTCTGGGTGGCTATCAACGATCGGAAACTTGTTCATCAAAAACTTAATTCCATTTGGAGTAATCTGCTGTTCGGACTTGTTGTTTGGGTTAGCTTGCTGTTGGGGAGCTGGAACATTTTGCGACTTATCGTAAATATGAACACCACCTCAACGGGTATAAGTTATATTATGGTAATTTTACTGGGTATAAACCTTGTTTTTACACTCTTAGTGTGGTTTTTATTGATTAGAAAACAGAGGATGAAATGAAAAATCAATCCTATGAAATTTATATTGATACAGGTGGGACATTCACCGATGTGCTGGCTTACGCCGATGACAACAGGGTTTATAAACTAAAGATACTGAGCAAAGGAAGCCTGAGGGGGAAAATTGTTTCGCGACAAGCTGACAAAACCTATCAAATAAAAGAAAACTGGCATTTGGAGAAAGATATCCTCCGGGGATTTACTTTTACTTTACTGAGGGATGCAGCCAAAACTTTCCGTGTAGATGCTTTCGACCCAAAACGAAATTTGTTGACACTTGATCGGCCCATTGAATTCGACAAAAGCCTTTTAAATCTTCCGTTTGAAATTTCCAGTGGTGAAGAAGCACCTGTGCTGGCAGCCCGTATCATTACGCAAACATCACTTAGTGCGGCATTTCCACCCCTGAAAATGCAACTTGGAACCACCAAAGGTACTAATGCCTTATTGGAATCGAAAGGATCAAAAAGTGTGTTGTTTACTACTAAAGGTTTCGGCGATTTGTTGAAAATTGGCACCCAACAACGCCCCGGCATTTTTAGCTTGGTTATTCCGCCGAAACAGATACTTCCAGCCCGTATTGTTGAAATTGATGAACGGCTGGCAGCCGATGGTTCTGTGTTAATTTCGCTGGACGAAAACAAATACAAAAAAACTTTACAAAAATTAAATGAGGAGGGTTTTACGTCGGCTGCGGTGGCTTTTCTTCATTCCTGGAAAAATTCCGAACACGAAATACGTTTTCGTCAACTTCTTGAAAAATACGGCTTCCGGTACATCTCCATTTCTTCAGATTTATCCCCACTCATAAAAATTCTTGAACGCACCCAAACCACCACGGTCAATGCCTACCTTGATCCCATTATTAACAACTACCTGAATGGGATTATGCAGTACACCGGCAAAAGATTGTTGGTGATGAATAGTGCCGGGGGACTGGTGCCTGCCGATGAATTTTATCCCAAGGACAGTCTGTTAAGCGGTCCTGCAGGTGGTGTTGTGGGAGCTGTAAACGTGGGGAAACAGTGTGGCCGTAAAAATCTCATCACTTTCGATATGGGAGGTACTTCAACAGATGTGTCGCGCTATAGTGAACAGTTTGATTATCAATACGAAATAGCTTTTGGGAATGCCAGGGTTTTTAGTCCTGCTATCGCCATTGAAACAGTGGCAGCGGGAGGTGGTTCAATTTGCACATTTGATGGTTTCAAAATGACCGTGGGACCTGAAAGTGCAGGTGCTTATCCCGGTCCGGCCTGTTATGGTGCCGGAGGTCCGCTTACGCTAACTGATATTAACCTGCTCAGCGGGAGATTAGACGTTAAGAGTTTTGGAATTCCTGTAGATTTGGAAGCTGCCGGTATCCGTCTTGAAGAGTTGATACATGAAATGGCAATGAAAACAGGGAAAACGCCGAAAAAGGAAAAAATTCTGGCTGGTTTTCTCTCCATTGCCAACGAGATTATGGCTGGTGCCATCCGGAAAATATCTGTATCCAAAGGCTTTAACCCTGCCGATTATGCTTTGCTTGCTTTTGGCGGGGCAGGCGGACTGCATGCCTGTGCAATTGCCGACAGTTTAGGAGTCGGGGAAATTATTGTCCCTGCCGATGCCGGTATTCTTAGTGCAGCAGGTATAGGACAGGCCCGCTTGGAAAAACGTTCTGAACAGCAACTGTTGCTCGATTTTGAAGACGAAAAAAGTCATCTTGATTTTTATTTTAAGAAGTTAGGTGATGAACTGTTTTCGTCGGTACCGGCCAATGAATTTGAAATCAGTCAGCGTAAATTGTTCCTTCGTTTCAAAGGACAGGATTCGAGCCTGCCTGTGGATTGGAACGGAGATAGCCGGGCCTGTTTGCAATCGTTTCATGAAGCTTACCAAAAACTTTTTGGCCACTGGATTGACAACCGTCCCATCGAAATTGAATCCATTCGTATCAGTATTCAATCTAAGGAACAACACCACGTTGGTAAGACTGATTCAATGCTGTTGAAAAGCAAAGCAAAAGTACACCATTATCAAAATGGCTTTACCGGTTTAGAGTGGGAAAAGGTGCCTGTGTATTTAAAAACAGAGATGAAACCCGGAAACTCCATTGCTGGTCCGGCGCTGATTACCGACGACAAAAGCACATCCTTTCTGGAAAAATACTGGCAGGCCGATGTGGATGGTTTTGGAAACCTTATTTTGAAGAAAACCTCACATCAAAAAGAAATCACACCTAAAAAACAATTTGAGACGCAGCTTGAACTGTTCACCAACCGTTTTAAAATGCTGGCCGAAAATATGGGTGCCGTTTTGCAGCGTACAGCCTTGTCGGTCAATATAAAGGAACGTATGGATTTTTCGTGTGCCCTGCTGGACAAAAATGGCTATCTTGTGGCCAATGCCCCGCACATTCCGGTGCACTTGGGCGGACTGGGTATTTGTGTCCGCGAAGTTATGAAGGATTTTACCTTTTCGCCGGGTGACACACTCGTTACCAATCATCCGGCTTATGGTGGTTCCCACCTGCCCGACGTTACCCTCATCACTCCGGTTTTCGATAAAAAAGACAATCTGTTGGCTTTCGTGGTCAACCGGGCACATCATGCTGAAATCGGGGGAATCGCACCTGGTTCTATGCCGCCTTCCGCTACCCGGCTTTCCGAGGAAGGCGTAGTGATTGCCCCCACTTATTTGGCAAAACATGGAAAAGTATTATGGTATCAGATGGAACAGCTTTTTAAATCGGGAAAATATCCCAGCCGTTCTGTGCCTGAAAACATGGCTGACCTGAAAGCAGCGTTGGCAGCGAATTACAACGGGCAGAATGCTTTTCTTCAAATGTTGGATGATTACGGAGAAGAAGAGGTGTTGCAATACATGCGTGCGCTTCGCGATATGGCCACGAACAAAATGCGTCATGTGTTGTCTGGTTTTCCCAATGGAGAATACCGTGCAGCTGAAAAGCTGGATGACGGCAGTTTGATTCAGGTGAAAATCACTATTCGTGAGGATAAGATTCATTTTGATTTTTCCGGTAGCTCGCCGGTACACCCAGGCAATATGAACGCCAACCGGGCTATTGTAAACTCCGTGATTATCTACGTGATGCGTCTGCTTTTAAATGAAGATATCCCACTTAACGACGGACTTATGGAGCCGGTTAGCATGAATCTGCCTACTGGTTTGCTGAATCCTGTGTTTGGTGATAATCCTGATGAATGCCCGGCCGTGGTGGGAGGCAATGTTGAAATCAGCCAGCGGCTTACTGATACGTTGTTGAAAGCTTTTGGCATTGCAGCCTGTAGTCAGGGGACCATGAACAACGTGCTGTTTGGTAACCGGCATTTCGGCTATTACGAAACTGTTGCAGGCGGTGTTGGGGCTACAAAAAATTCCGATGGAGCTTCAGCCGTTCACCAACACATGACCAATACACGTATCACAGACCCGGAAATTATGGAATACCGCTATCCCATTAGAATAAAACGATTCGAAATCAGACATGAGTCCGGAGGAAGGGGAAACCATAAAGGCGGGAACGGAGTGGTCCGTGAATATGAATTCCTTGATGATATGGAGCTGTCTATACTCAGCCAGCACCGTAAGTTTGCCCCTTACGGGATGGCAGGCGGTGAAGCCGGAATGACCGGTGAGCAGTGGCTGATAAATGCCCGTGGTGAAAAAAAACCTCTCCGGGGAATCACACAACTTAAAGTGCATAAAAAGGATGTTTTTTTGCTAAAAACCCCGGGAGGCGGAGGCTTTGGCCACTTTGCTGATAAATGAGCAGATTTATCCATTTATCTATCTCCGTTTCAATTCAACCAATTGCCTAAAATAAATACCTTTGTTGTATGGAGCGTACGACACTATTTGCTGAAATATTATTACCTCTGCCAATTCCGGGAACTTTTACTTACCGGGTGCCTTTTGCCATGAATGAATTGGTGATGGTAGGCCAACGAGTTACCGTGCAGTTCGGTAAACGACGTGTTTACTCAGGGCTGGTGATGAAGTTACACAAAACCCCTCCTGCCAAAGGTATTCCAAAATACATTCT
>Ga0114931_10007303_pt1 | contig 13495 bp, 14 predicted proteins | sample 2SBtaG_FD_89579 | JGI IMG/M metagenome (GOLD analysis project Ga0114931, IMG submission 89579) | Deep subsurface microbial communities from Kolumbo volcano to uncover new lineages of life (NeLLi) - 2SBTROV14_V59a metaG | ecosystem: Environmental > Aquatic > Marine > Volcanic | place: Kolumbo... | reverse complement strand
CGCTTGGAAAAGTGCAAGTCCAATCACGACACCCAATGCGGTAGCGACTCCCTTTCCGCCGCGAAATTTTAACCACACGGGAAACATGTGACCAAAAATTGTCATCACGCCGGTAAGTACGGAGAAGTTTGTCAGATTGGGGTCATCGAGACCAATAAGAATCATGGGAGCGAAAAGGACAGGAAGATATCCCTTGAGTGCATCGAGGACGAGGACAGCCACGCCCCACTTTGCCCCCATGATGCGACCGACGTTGGTGGCCCCGATGTTGCCGCTTCCTAAAGTGCGGATATCCATTCCTCTGAGAGTGCGTGCAAGCAGATAGCCGAACGGGATTGAACCCGCCAGATAACCGACCAAAACCAGAATTGCACAATTTGAGGCTGTATCCATTGGGGAATCGAAAGCAGAAGGAGATCGGAATCGTCAACTCGGTATTCGTTTATCAGAGTCGATTCTTCAACGAATGTCGAGCGATGCGGTCGATTTTCTTTTCGATTCGATCCACGAGATCGCGGTTGTCGCTTCTCGAATGATTTTGAAAATAGGTTTCCAAAAAAAAAGCTCGCTCTTCGGGGGTTAAATTCATTCCGGAATAAAGGAACTGTGCCAAATCCTTCACGATCCACCTCGGTGCAAGGTGGTGACGCTTGCGCGCTCTTCCCAGGTCGATGATATGAATTCCCCGGTCTTCGTCGTCAGTGGGCAAGAGCATGTGGGTGAGGTAATAATCCTGATGATGAATGTTCGCAGCGTGCATTCTTCGCGTAAGTTCTGCAATTTCGGCGAGTATCGTCTGACGATCTTCCGGGAAATCCTCAGCGGTAAATTCGTCGAACCATTCACAAAGTTTGACACAGTTTGCGATCTCTTCTGTGAGCAGAAAAGACCGCGATCCAGATTTGCCAAAAGCCACAGGAGACATCGTGGGAATCTGCGCTTCATGAAATCGAAGAATCGCATCCCATTCGTTTCTCGCACCGATGACCGGTTTGGTCAGTCTGAAAAAAGATTTGTAGTATTCCTTAAGCGGTGCTTGTTCGTGCTGCTTGAGGAAAAAGACGTGATCGATGCGATGCGCAGAGTGAAAAACGAGCCTTGAGGTTTTTCTCTCTTTCACAAAATGCTTGGCGATTTGTCCTTCGTCGTAGTTCATCAGTTTTTCGAAGGAGTCCAAACCGTGTTCGTGCAAAACGTCGGCGTATTCCCGATTGACCAACAGTCGTCCTCGATCTGCGACGTTAATTTCGAGATTTTTCACGGTAAATATCCTCAAACATTTGTAAGGTCTGGTCCAGATTTTTCTGGAACGGAAATCTCTCGGCCGTTTTTCGACATTGCTTTCGCATGGCTTCCTGATCGGAAGCGTTTTGATGCAAATGATGACCGATCGCGTGACAAATTCCTTTAACATCGTTTATCGTTTCGATTAGATATCCGTTTTTTTTATGTTCGATGATTTCGGCAGAACCGTTCGTTTTGGTCGTGATCGCAGGGAGTTCGCAGGCCATCGCTTCGAGAATCACGTTGGGAAACGGTTCGTAGGTGGTGGGCAACACGAAGAGGGCACCTGCTCCATAAAAACGCTGGATATCGCTTCGACGACCCAGAAAGTGGATCTTGTTTTCTATACCCAGATGTCTGGCGCATTTTTGAAACTTACGAACCGGTCCGTTTCCCAGCACAGCAAGATGTATTCCGGAATCCTTCAACAAGGAGATTGCCTGAAGAATGGTTTTAAGGCCTTTGCCAGCGAAGTCCATCGACGCGAATATCAAGAGTATTTCGTTTACAGAAATTTGCAGCAGTTTGCGTACTTCGTGTTGCGAATCTTGTATGCGCGGATGAAACAAATCGAGATCGACACCGTTATAGACGGTTTCCACGCTGGCAGGGGTTTCTCCATAGTATTGCGATAACAACTGGCGATCAAGTTTTGACTGTGTGACAATTCTACGAAGTGATTCGGCCTGGTAAATCGCCTTCTCCAGACTGATTAATGTGCGATGCCTGGGGTTCCACTTCTGCAGAGGTCGGGATAAAAACGGATTGTAATGGACGTTCACCCAATGCGATTGTAGCCGTTCGGTGATACGAACTGCGTCGAGGCCGAACGATCTCCCTAATCCATAGACAATATCGAACCGTCCCTCTTTGGCGATGTTGCCTGCATTTACTGCGAACGAACGATTATCGGTCCAAGAAGAGATGCGGTTGACGGAGACCCTTCGGAACTCGATCTCGTCTTTAAGGTCAGCATCGATGACTGTCCCGATGACGGTGACATGGTGTCCCGCTTTTTCTAATCCGCGAGCAAGGTTGACACAGTAGCGTTCCGAGCCACCGTGACAAAGCGAATATCTACGCTTGACAAGTGCAATTTTCATAACCCCCCTGTTTCACCTGCATCGATCGAAACCAAATTCAGCCGACCTCTTTCGAGGAATCCTCGGCAGCTTGACTGAGGATGGCAGAAGCGGCATCGAAAACCTGATCGACAGTCAGTTCCTTCATACATCGATGATGCTCGAGCGGACAAATTCGTTTCTGGCAGGGGCCGCAATCGACATCCAACTGCAAATGAACCGCTTTCTCGTAAAAGGTTTCGCTCCATTCGATGTGAGTCGGTCCGAACAACGTAATCACCGGAACGCCAAACGGCGGTGCAAAATGCCTGGGACCGGAATCGGTCGTGACGAGCAGCTCACTATTTTTGATCGCAGCTTTCGTAAGGCCAATGCCAACCGGACCCTTCGCCGTCGTCACAACATGAGGGTGTCGAGCCATCTCGATAATCCGTTCGGCGCGTTGTCTTTCGGTCGGACCACTGACGACAACCACAGGTCGCCCCAGGTTCGTCGCAATTCTTTTCGCCAATTGTGCGAAATGGAACGACGGCCAATGTTTCGCGGGACCGTAAGCACCTCCGGGACTTAAACACACATAACCCCAACTGACCAAATTGGAAAGAGAGTCATTCCAGAAATCCGAAAATGCGATTTCGTCATCTTGAGAAACCGCCAGTTCCATTTTGCGAGAATCTGTTCGGCAACCCAAGTGCCCTGTAATCCGAAGATACTCATCGATGACGGGGTGTGGGAGATCTCGGGGTTTCGGTGTCAGGGTGTCGGTCAAAAGAAATTTACGGAAATTTCTTGCAAATCCCAATCGTTGTTTCGCACCAGCATAGCGGGCGATGGCCGCTGAACGGAAAGAATTCGTAAACAGAACCGCTTTGTCGATCTGCTCGTACTTCAACCTGCGGGCAACGCGATAACTTCTCTGATCTCTTCGGTTGCTGTGAGGATTGAAATCGATCTGTCGGTCGAAAAGATCCAGACCTTCCAGAAGTTCTTTGAGATAAGGACGGCAAACCGCAAGAATTTCCGCTTCGGCAAACTTTTCTCGTAAAGCACGCAGCGCCGGCGTCACCATCACGGCATCGCCAATCCAGTTCGGTAAAAAGGCAGCTATTTTCATCCGGCCTTCCGCTTTGAAGAGTCTTGTGAAAGGGAGATTGGAATCGTCGGCGACTGCTGACGGATTTTATCCAGCAGGTTCGATGTCGATTGACCCTCGACGACACCTAACGGTTTGACAAGACCGCCATACGATTCCACAATTTCTTTCCCCACGATTTCATCGGTGCTGTAGGTTCCGCCCTTCACAAGAACATCGGGTTTGAGACAGCGCAGAAGATGCTCGGGATTCGGTTCGTCGAACATCACCACATAATCGACCATCTGCAAAGCAGCCAGCAGCGATGCCCGATCGACTTCTGGAATGATGGGTCGATCGGAAGCTTTTTCCAACTGACGAATGCTCGCATCGGAGTTCATTCCGACGATTAAACAATCGCCCTCTTGTGCGGCTTCTTGCAACATCGTGACATGACCGATGTGTAATAAATCGAAACACCCGTTGGTGAAAACGATTCTGTGTCCCATTTCTTTGTGTGCCTTCACCAGCCTCTGTAATTCCTCAAGAGCGTAAATTTTTTCGGATCGCACATCGGGGTGATGCAAAATGTCCTGGAGAATTTCTTCGCGGCTGATGGTGACAACGCCTACCTGTTCGACTTCCAGTCCACCCGCAACATTCGCCAGACGTGCCGTCAACCCAGGTTCTAAATTGGAAGCAAGTCCCAACCCTACCATCGCCAGAACCATGTCTCCCGCACCGGTGATGTCGTAAACTTCCCGTTTTCGTGTCGGCAGCAATTCTTCATGACCGTTTTGATCGACACAGGCAATTCCATCGCTATCCAATGTGACAAAACACACCGCGAGGTCAAGATCTGCAATGAGCGTTTTCCCTGCACGAAAGGCATGTTCCGATGACTGAATCGTCAAGCCGGTTGCGTTTCGCGTTTCCAGACGGTTGGGTGTGATTGCCGTGGCACCCCGATAATTGCGAAAATCTCCGCTCGACGCCGGATCGACAATCACTGGCTTTCCCGACTGTTGGGCGAGAGCAATCACTTGTTGAACGATTGATAATGTGCAAACCCCTTTTGCGTAATCGGAAATCAGCACAGCATCGCAATACTCGAGACGATCTCGAATCGAGAAAAACATTCGCGAAGTGATCGATTCGTCGATTGGAGTTTTCACCTCGCGATCGACACGCAGAATCTGATGAGGGTGCCTTTGCTGTGCCAGGCCGATGAACCGCTTCTTGACCGTGGTGGGTCGCGAAGGATCGACGATCACCCCTGCGCAATCGATGCCTTGTTCGGCGAGTCTGTTCCAAACCGCCTGGCCTTCGGTGTCATCTCCGATGACACCCGCCATCACCACAGCGGATTCCAGCCCACGCAACATTTGAGCAACATTCGCGGCACCTCCCAACCGAATTTCCTGGCGAGTTTCGTGAAGCAGTAAGACGGGGGCTTCCTGAGAGACCCGTTCGGCCTCACCCCAGATATAGCGATCCAGAATCAAATCACCCAGAACGAGGATCCGGGGGTGGCCCAGTTGCTGTATGGCTTCGGAAAGTTCCTTCGACATGAATGCGCAATCCATTGCGATAAAAAGAGTTCAGTCTAATCTGAGAGGAATCCAGAATGCGGGAATCATCGGAAATTTTGGAATTGCCGTCAATCCATATTTGGCTTATTCGCGCGATTGAGATTGGCGATAGGCTCTCACCACAACAAGAAATGCAAGGTAATCGTAGAAGCCATGGGTGATGATGGGGATCAGCAGCGACCGCGAGTGGGATACGTCCAACAGCCAACCCAAATAAATTCCGATTCCAATCACCAAAACCGCATAGAAAAGTGTGATGCAGTGAAGCAAACCAAAGATCACGTTACTCAGAATCAACGCTGTCAGCCGTGAGATCGCATCGAATCTTTCCAGCCAGGGTTGTAGAAACCCGCGAAACATGAGTTCTTCACTAAATCCGACGAGAGCTGAGAGCAAAATGAGATCGTACCAATGACAGGAAGAAAGTCCCGGTCCCAGCGATTCCAGAATCATCTGCTTGATTTTTCTCATCGGGCCGAACGGTCGAAGGAGAAGAGGCAGGAAGATCACCGCCAGAGGAACTGTCCCCAAAACTCCCCATAAGAGCAATTCCTCGTCGAACGATAAAGATTCGAGTGGATCGACGCTCAACAACCAACCCAACCCCAATGCCAACAATGCGATCCCTCCCTCAAACAGACCGCACATATTGAGGAACGGTCCACGTTCTCGGAGACCCGGTACCGGCGCAGGAGTTTGTTCTTCAATCATTGTCTTTGTCAGGAAGATCGAAATTAACAGGGGGGATGGTGACCAAGGCAGGATAGCAGAATGCATGGCAGATTCTCAATTCCCTCCCCTCCCTCTTCGGCTTGGATTTGGTAAAATACATCGTCAGGACTTCCGTTTCACCGTGCAGAAGAAAATCACGTTGAAGAAAGAAGGTGTGAAATGATCGACTTGAAGAAAATTCTTGTTCCGACCGATTTCAGCGAATACTCTCAGCGTGCTTTATGTTTCGCATGTAGTCTGGCCGAAAAATTCCATGCGGAATTGCATCTGCTTCATGTCCTTCAAGATTTCGTCGCTTTAGTTCCCGAACCGGGAATGGCGTTTCCCCCTCCGGGAGACTATCTGGAAGAGATGCGACAAAACGCGCAGCGTTCGCTTGAAAAACTGCCGCCGGACGATTGGAACATACAGGTTTCGATTAGTCGTTCCGTCCGTCAAGGGCCTCCGTTTTTGGAGATTGTCCGCCTTGCCAAAGACGAGAACTTCGACTTGATCGTGATCGGAACACACGGTCGTTCCGGTCTAGCCCACGTTCTATTAGGAAGCGTGACCGAAAAAGTCGTCCGTAAAGCCTCTTGTCCGGTACTGACCGTCAAAGACGAAAACCATCATTTCGAAATGCCCTGAGGACTGCTAAAGAGTCAGTCGTTCGACGGTCTCGAAACGACTGCCACAATAATAACTGTAAGTGCCATGTATAAATGCTTGTTTATGTCATGGATATCTATGCCATCTACACTTGCCAAATGTTCTATTTCTGAAGATGATACCAGAAATGCGGATTTTTGTATAGAACCTGATAGATGAGCACGGCTGAGTCTCAGAGATATGTAGGGTGAGTTTTTCGAGATGACGGATTATGTGGTTCAGGTTTTGGACATTTTTCATGTTTCTTTTGCAGAACCCTTTTTTTATCAATGGAATGAACAAATTATGTCTTCTTTGGAATTCTTGCGAAAACTGGTTTCCTTCGAATCGACGAGTTTGCTCTCCAATATCGAGATCACGAACTACATCGAAAACGTTCTTAAAGGATTCGGATTCTTCACCGAAAGAATCGAATACGACGACTCAAACGGTGTCCGCAAGGCAAACGTCGTCGGCAAATTAGGAAACGGAACCGGAGGGCTGGCATACTTTGGCCATACCGATGTCGTTCCCGTTCATTCCTGGTTTTCGGATCGGTTCGGCCCGTACAAGCCAACCGTTCAAGGAGACAAACTTTATGGTCGTGGAAGCTGCGATATGAAAGGATCGATTGCCTGTATGCTGGCAGCAGCGCAGACTCATTCCGATCGAATGTTGGAAAAACCACTTTATATCGTTTGCACAGCCGATGAAGAAGTCGGGTATTTGGGCGCGAATGAGGTTGCAAAACGCTCGGAACTTTTTCGCGAAATGGTAGACGGGAAAACGCGGGGGATCATCGGCGAACCGACCATGCTCGAAGTTGTCCACGCCCACAAAGGAACTTACGGATTCCGGGTCACCTCGAACGGGAAAGCGGCACACTCCAGCACAAGGGAAGGATTGAATGCCAATCTGGCGATGATTCCTTTTCTGGGGGAAATGAAAAAAATCCACGACGAAACCGAAGCCGAGAAGAGCTGGTATCATGACGAATTCGACCCTCCCACACTCAGTTGGAATATCGGAGTGAACGACCACACCAAAGCAGTCAATATCACCCCGGCACAATCGATCTGCACCGTTTATTTTCGTCCAATGCCTGGCCAAAATCCTCAGGAACTTCTCGATCGTGCTTCTCAAAAAGCAACAGAGTGCGGACTCGATTTTGAGGTTCTCAGCCAGGCTGAACCGCTCTATCTCGATCCCAAATCGATGTTCGTCAGGGAAATGCTGGAACTGGCGGGAAAAAGCGAACCAAAGACCGTCTCTTACGGAACCGATGGAGCCGCCTTCAAGCAACTCGAAAATCTGGTGGTCTTCGGACCGGGTGACATCGCGCAAGCCCACACTCACGACGAATGGATTTTGCTCAAACAGTTGGAGTTGGGAACAGAAGCCTATTCCAAGGCAATCGAAACCTGGTGTTTTTCTTAAGTCGAGTTTCCTTAAGAGGTTCCTTAAAACGGATTGACCGAAGGATCGTTCGTCTTGAAACCGGTTTGTTGTACTTTCGTAGCGTTCTGCAATCTCGGTCTGGTGGCTTTGACTTCATAATTCGGTTGAAAAGTCTGCGGAGGTTTTAGCTCGTCTCGATGGATGAAAGGATCGATATTGCTGGGAATTCTGGAAGTCTTTTGAACTTTGACCATCGGCAATCCCCAGGGGCCGGGTTCCATTCCCAGGCGGTAGTTATTACGGCAACCCAAGGGAAGCAACAGGATCGCAGTCATTGCAATCGTCAGAACGTTTTTATTCATGGTCGTGGATTCCTGTCATTCGATTTTTGTGAGATGGTTTATTTCCGTATTCTTCGATTAAATGCTTTCGGATCGAATGCGTCGAACCGTTTGTTTTTTCTCGGAGAAGCCAGTTCTCTACCGATTTTTCTAAGGTTTTTCACTTTTTGCAGTGCAGGCGGCGAGGTGTAGCGAACTCCATTGACGATGTTGGAAGACACGGCGTGCTTCGCTTTCGACTTGCCTTGCCGAGATTGCAAAGGTTGTTGCTGCCGGTCGTCGTTGCGAATCGAGAGGACAATCCATTGCTTGAGAATTTTGTATTGAGTTCGACCTCTCCGCCCCTCGAAAATCGGTCGGCCACGGTCGCCATGGTTGCCTAGAGGAATTTCCAGCAATTTGCTGCGTTGAGGATTTTTGGGATCGATCCAGCGAAGAATCTGCGCGAGGTTTCTTTCCGAGACGAAGCGATTATTCCCTCTTCGATGCGGTTTTTTTAGTCGAAAAGACGTCTCCGACCGTTCTCCATGACATCCCGATTTCCCGCACGACCGCACCAAGATCGGTTGAACTCTCGTCACATACAACTTCGCCGACTCGGGAGACAATCCTGCCAGAGATTTCAATTCGATTTGGCGAAAACCGTCGAATGTTAATTTCTTGGGCGGTGTTGGTTTCTCGACCGAAGGTGACAGAATGTCTTCGATCAACCGCGATAACTTTTGTGCCGAACGGTGATCGGGATCAATTTCAAAAACGCTACGCAACTCGACGAGTGCATCGGAATAAATTTTATTGGAGTAACACCAGGTCGCAAGTCGGAAATGATTCTCCACCGATTTCTTCGGCATCCGAAGTTTCATTTTCAGATAAGCCTCGTGTTTGTTCTTAGCTGCGAATAGAACATGATCGAACAGAGCGAGAAATCGACCACGATTTTTCTGCTGGACTTCGTACCCTCTGGCATCCTGCGTGATGGAACCTTCCACGATTCGCCCGTTTTTAAGAACCAGCACTTCGTCGAAAGATTTTCGGGATGGAGTGACAGCTTGTGTCTGCGAAAAGACTATCTGCGAACTCCAGAATCCAAAAGCGGAAAATGTAAGAAAAACGAACCGCAGAATCGTCGGTCGAGAGCATCTGCCGGTGGAGGGAAACTCGACCACAGGAATTCCGATGTGAGTGTAAGGGGGTGTTGAAAATTGCTGAAGGGGTCGGAACGATATTCGTTGCCAGTCGAACCGTCAAGACCGTTCGTCATTCTCCGAAACAGCCGATTTCACCATACTTTCGAGAATTAGAACCAATTTCTTCCGACCCAACAATTTGGAGAACTGCCAAATTGGCAATCGAAACACCGGGATGTTGACAGTTTCATTGACCGCTATGTTTCCTAAAGCTATATTTCACAAGATGTTAATAAAATTAAGCGATGAGTCTTCGAACAGAAATCAATCGAATGGGCATGTTGTTTGCAGAATGGCTCTAGCGGTTTATAATTGTTAATGTGGAGTCTTGCATGACCGTTTTTCGATGGGGACAACACTGGCATCCCTTCCACGATTTAGAGCGAGAAGTTGAAGGCTTGCTGAAGAGAGTGAATGCGTCTATTCACGGGTTACGCTTCGGTCGGCAGTTTCCCGCCGTCAATCTCTACGAATTAAAAGACGAATTCCTGCTGACAGCAGAACTTCCCGGCATCACACCCGACTGTTTGGAGATCACGATTGCAGGAGGGATTCTAACCCTCAAAGGTGAACGCAAAGTTCCTGAGGATTGTGAAGTCGATCGATTCCGACGGCGTGAGCGATATTGTGGATCCTGGCAACGTTCGCTGAATCTCCCCGAAAAAATTCAGGAAGAGAAACTCGCAGCCGAATTCAACAACGGTATTTTAAGAATCCATCTTCCCAGGGCGGAAGAAATTAAACCTCGACGGATCCCCGTGATCGAAGGGAAAGACTAATCCGATAACAAGTTGAAGTCGCGAGAAACGATTTTTTAATGGAGCCTGCAAAAGGTGTGACCATGAGCAGTGAATTGATCTGCAACGAACCGCCGGGGGAAGATCGGTCGAGAGAGTTCGATTCCGAGCGGCAAATCTTTACACCACCGATCGACATTTTCGAGACCGAAGATGGGTTGGTTCTCCTTGCAGACCTGCCCGGAGTAACCGGCGAGACACTGGAACTTCAGATTCAGGACAATAAACTCACACTATTCGGGCGAGTGAAATCGCTCGCTCCTGGGGATGCCCCTATCGTACATCGGGAATATGAAATAGGAGATTATCTGAGGTCTTTTATCTTAAGCGACGATGTCGATCACAAACGGATTACCGCGAACTTCAATCACGGAGTGTTGAAGATCGTTCTTCCCAAAGCCCCACGAACCGCACCTCGTAAAATCGAAGTCACGACCGATTGAAAAAAACAATTCCAAAATCTCATTCTTGCAAACTGAAGAGGTATCACGATGGTCGAGAACGAACATGCCGATAGCCGTTTGAAAAACTCTGTGGAACGGTTCCGAAAAGAACTCGATAGCTGGCTGGAAATTGCCCAGAACCAGGGTGATAAAGCATTGGGCATTTTCGGACTCCAGCGATCTTCCGCTCCGTTTTCACCCCGCATCGATCTTGTCGAAACGACGGAGGAGATGATTGTTTTTGTCGATCTTCCGGGAATCGATCCCGACGCAGTCGACGTGACGATTGCAGGAAACATGCTGACAATTTCAGGAGAAATCGAAGAACCGGAAGCCTCGAAAGAAAGTACGGTGCATTGGAGCGAACGCTCGTCGGGATCATTTACGCGATCGATTCCCATGCCTTCTCCTGTCGATTCCGAGCAAGTAAGAGCCGATTCGAAAAACGGAGTGCTCACCGTGCGTCTCATCAAATCCGAACGCACGAAAGCCAGGCAGGTCACCGTGAAAAGCGATTGATACATGCGAGTCACAGCCCGAGATGTGTCGATGTGCCTGCCATGGCGGTTCTGAAATTGCCATACACAGCAAAGTCGTCAACTCACGACGCTTCTGCGAGAGTTTCGCCCTCTCTCCCAGAATCGGTTGCTTTCGCCGATCGGTTCTCTCAGACTGTGTATCGTGTTATGATGATTTCCCTTGCGGGCGTAACTCAGTGGCAGAGTGTCAGCTTCCCAAGCTGAATGTCGCGGGTTCGACTCCCGTCGCCCGCTTTTTTCTTGACATGAGTGCTGGAGGTAAACACGCTGCGGTTGCTGCGTGTTCTCATGATCGAGAACCGATTTCAATCCCGGGCTTTCACCACGATTCTAAACGTTTTTCGCTAAGATGCCCCAACGAGAAGCGAATAGCACCATGTCGAGATCGTCAAAATTGAGAATTGCAGGATTCCAATTTTCAATCGTACTTCGGGGTTAAACTTCATAATTTTCTAAAATGTGTGATGGCAACAGGTTTCGGCGTATCGTTGCCTATTCAAATCCGCTATGCTCTCTGGTTCCAATTTGTAACAATCCTTCAAGGAGCAGGAATGCCCAGCGCTCAAGTTCAGCAGCACCCCCATGATTTTTATCGTCCCCAGCTTCTAAGTTTTCGCAACATCGACTGGGTCACTTTTATCTGGATGATTACCATGCATGTGGGTGTGTTGGCAGCACCGTTCTTCTTTACATGGACTGCACTTTTTGTCTGCATCGTTTTGCATTGGATGACGGCATGCCTGGGTGTGACACTGGGATACCATCGCTATCTGTCGCATCGGGCGATGAAACTAAGAAGTCCCATGAAATTGTTTATCATGTTTTGTGGAACGCTCTCAGGACAAGGGTCGCCGCTAATGTGGGCTGCCAATCATCGCATGCACCACGATCTTTCCGATGAAGAAGGGGATCCGCATTCCCCCAGAGATGGAAGGTTCTGGTCGCACATTCTATGGCTGTTTCTCCCGTTATCCCGCCCCCAGCGAGATCGACTTATGGAACGTTACACGCCCGACCTCCTCAAACAGCCGATGATGCAGTTTTTTGAAGTCGCGCAGAAGTTCATCTTACCGTTGAGCGATGTGGCCCTTTATCTCATCGGCGGGTGGCCCATTTTATTGTGGGGGCTTTGCGTGCGAATGGTTGTGGTTTATCACAGTACCTGGTTGGTTAATTCCGCGACGCATCTGTGGGGTTACCGGACTTATGTGACGAGTGACGATTCCAGAAATAACTGGTGGGTTGCACTTTTAACTTACGGCGAAGGCTGGCACAACAATCATCATAAGTATCCTACGCTGGCGAGATCCGGACATCGCCAATGGGAAATCGATATGACTTTCTGGATGATTCGCGCAATGCAATACTGCGGGATGGCCACTGACATCGTCAACGACTTGCCTTCACCGCTCAATGCGATCGACAGAAATCCGCAGACTTCGCTGGCGATTGAAATTACCAAAGAACGAGAAGCTCTCAAAGAAAAAGTACCCGTGGGAATCTCCTGACCGGTTTTAGGTCTGCGCGAACCACGACATCGAAACGTATCGAAAGAACGAAGAGAAATCCCCGGCATCTTAAAGATGCCGGGGATTTGATTTAGGATCACTGCGATCTATATTCACTTCTTCTTTGTCGTTTTCTTCGCCGTAATGCGATACCACTTTCCTTTCACTTTGACAATCAGTTTTCCCAGTGCAAGATACTTCGCCACTCGGGTATCGTTCTGAAGTAGCTTGAAGTATTCATCGGAACCGACTTCGATCTCTATCAGGTTTTTATCTTTCTCGGGATCGTACTGACTGTCGTACCACTGGTTCGCGTAATTGTAGAAGGTCTTCGAACCAAGGTACCGCACGGCTTGAAGCGACGATTTCTTTTTCCCATTCTTTAATTTGCTCAGATAACCGTCAACTTCCATCTCCAGTGACGACGCGGCACCGCTACGACGGTTTTTCGTTCGAAGTTCGGCCAGCTTTTTGGCATCGTTGACGGCATTGACACGTTCACCGCCGCCTAATCCACCCTGACCCACCTTATTGCGAGCGACGTCTCTTTGAAAGTTCTTCAGCAATTCCTGCTTCTGCGCACCCTTTCGGAAGAACATCGGACGTGGTCCGCCGGGACCGGGAATTGTCCCCGGTGGCGGAATCGTTGCGATATCGTCGCTGATGAGATAGCTGGTATAAGGCGTGACAATTCCGTAACGCTTTGCAAGATACGTTACTTCATTCACCAGTTCTTTCGAAGGTTTTTCGGCGGTGCGTATTTCGTTCAACAGGAAATCGACCTTTCGTCCAGCCCAAAGCCTGGGAACAAAGCTCGACATATCATCTTCGGAGTATTCCGGAAAATCGAGAGTGTATTCGAACGTCTGTTTTTTTCCGGCGACCGTTCCCGT
>Ga0114931_10007302_pt1 | contig 13498 bp, 13 predicted proteins | sample 2SBtaG_FD_89579 | JGI IMG/M metagenome (GOLD analysis project Ga0114931, IMG submission 89579) | Deep subsurface microbial communities from Kolumbo volcano to uncover new lineages of life (NeLLi) - 2SBTROV14_V59a metaG | ecosystem: Environmental > Aquatic > Marine > Volcanic | place: Kolumbo... | reverse complement strand
GTAAAATACCTAAGGCACAACGTCCCATGAAGATTCCCATGATTAAATCAATTTATAAAGGTGATATTTATGAGGGTTTGGCCATGATGCACGTAGGCGATAGTGCCGTTTTTGAAACCAATGCCGATTCAGTATTTAAGAAACTTTTCAGAATGCGTAAACTGCCTGCTTTTGTTGATTCTACACAGGATGTATATTTTTCAATAAAGTTGGTGGCTGTCAAAACAGCCAAACAGATGCAAGCTGAAGAAAGTGCTAAAATGATTAAGCTTCAGAATAAGGAAAATAAAGATCGTGAAGCTTATTTGAAGGCACACAAAATAGATACGAAACCTACTGCCAGTGGCTTAATTTTCATTTCTAAGAAGTTAGGAAAAGGCCCACATCCGAAAGTGGGGGAGAAGGTATCGGTTCATTATACCGGTTATTTACTCAATGGTAAAAAGTTTGATAGTTCACGCGATCGTGGTAAACCTTTTGAATTTGTCTTGGGCAAACATCAGGTGATTGCAGGCTGGGACGAAGGTATTGCCAAATTGCGTAAAGGTGGTAAGGCAACCTTGATTATTCCTTCTTCATTGGGATACGGCGCACGCAACATGGGGCCCATCCCGCCGTTTTCAACACTCGTTTTTGATGTGGAGTTGATGGATATCAACAAAGTGACAAATGCAAAAAAGACAAAATAGAAATCCTATTTATATAAAAAAAGAGGAAAATGGTAACGTTTTCCTCTTTTTTTTTGATCCAGACTTTTGACTTAACTCTTTCAGTGCGAATAATAATTGTGTTACAGGCTTACAACCGCCTGCTACTCCGGAAAATACTTTTGAATCGTATTAATTAAATCTTTTGGCTTATAAGGTTTTGTAAGATAGTCATTCATGCCGGCTGCGATGCAGGCGGCACGGTCGTGTTCCAGGGCGAATGCAGTTACTGCAATAATTATCACCGGTTCTTCAGCTGCAATCTGGTTTTCAATTTCGCGTATTTTTTTTGTCACTTCAAGCCCGTTCATCAAAGGCATTTGAATATCCATTAATATCAGGTCGTAGTTGTTTTCGAGGAATTTTTCAACGCCAATTTTTCCGTTGGTAGCAAAATCAATTTTGTATTTTAGCTTTTTCAATACGGCTTCTGCAAATTTGGCATTCAGGTAATTGTCTTCTACCACAAGTACATTAAGCTGATCCTGGAATTTTTTTCTCATAAAAATATCTTTCTTTATCCAAATGGTTCAACGAAAATAAAAAAATTAAGAATACAAGGCTTTATTGATGCTATTATAAAATTTTTCTTTGTTTAACGGTTTCGAAATATAAGCGTTGAAACCCTTCTTTAAAATTTTGCTTTCTTCATTCAATTCCGGAAAAGAAGATAGTGCAATCAACGGTGTGTGTGCGTATTCAGGAAATACTTCAGGGATTTTACCCAACCATTTAATTCCTCCTGACGGGACTTGAAAATTAATTTCCAGGATAATGAGTTCAAAGAGCTGTTTTTGCTGGACGCTTTGTTCCAATTTCTGAAGAAGTTCCCGGTCGGAGCCGGCAAAACTAATTTCACCCGTGTCGGGCAACATCTTTTTGATAAGCATATTATTCATACGATCGTTGTCGGCTATCAACAAGCGGTTTAAGGGTTTTATCAGTTTAATTTTGGATATTGGTAAAGAAACAGAGGGATCATGTTGCTCTTTTTTAATATCTTTTTTAACATCTTCGGCGAGAGGAGGATTAAATGGCAGTGATACCTGAACAGTGGTACCTACCGCTTTTTGCGATTCCAGCTTTATCTCTCCATGCATAAGTGAAAGCAATTGTTTTACCAATGGCAATCCCAACCCGGCACCTTGGTATGTCGTTTGAGAATAACCCAGGCTATGGCGGCGGAAAGGTTCGAAAATATCAGGGAGATAGGCCTTATCAATTCCTTCTCCGGTATCTTTTATAGTCCAACTTATTCGGTCACCCTGTCTGGCCTGACGAATTTTTACAAAACCTTTTTCTGTGTACTTGACGGCATTGTCTATGAGGTTTGAGAGGATATGGCGCAATGATTGTCCGTCTCCGGAAAATTGGGGAACTCCATCATCCTGAAAAACAATTTTGATTCCTTTTTGCTTGGCCAGGCCTTCGTAACTGGCAATAATTTCCCGGGTAATGGTTTTTAAGTCGCAGTTTTCGGGTTTGAGAGTCAAGGTCTTAGCTTCAATACGACTGATGTCGATGATGTTGTTGAGCAAATGCAATAGCGATTCGCCACTTTTCCTTATATTTTCGCTGTATTCAAATAGATCCTCTTCCTCATTCATGGCAAATTCAGTGCCTAAAAGTGAAGAAAATCCGAGAATGTCGTTCAGGTTAGTCCGAAGTGTATGACTTATGTTGGAAAGCAAAATACTGTTGCGTCTACTGGTTTGTTTTGATCTGGTAAGTGTTTCCTGCATAGCCTTTAAACTGATATCAAGTTGTCCCTCTTCTTCACGAAGTTTCTCAATTTGTTCTTTCTTAAACTGATCGGTATGCTGTCGAAAATAATTAATCCGGGTTCTGAGTTTCTCAATGTTTGTTTGTAATTGTGTAGCCTGTTTACTGAATTTTTTGCCTGAACTGCGATAAAAAACGATGAGCAAAGCGATAATAAGAACCCATAAAGCCGAGAAGATCATATAAATCAAACCGTTGTTATTTAAGACAGTTGCCTGGGCAGGTGAAGCCCACAGTGGAAAAGGTATTTCCGTGAGCATCAGACCTGTTAAAATTATTCTCCTCTGTTTGATATCAGGACTCATAACGATTTGAAGTTTTCAATCTTTTTGCAGACAAATAGCTTTTCTTTTGGATTAAGGGCATATTTTTCCAAATTCCCCAATGTTTTATATTTTTTGGTTTGTTCAATGGTTTCAACATGAAAACCTGCTGATTCTAAGCGCGACGTATAGTCTGTTCCGTAAATTCGGACATGGTCGAATTGCCCGAAGTATTTTTCGCGGTCCGCTCTTGAAGTGATAGTAGGGTCTTCGAAGGTTTTTTTAAGAATAGGCGAATAAGGGACTTGAAGAATAGCTTGCCCCCATGGTTTTAATACCCGAAAAATCTCCTGCATAGCCAATTGGTCATTGGGAATATGCTCTAACACATGATTACAAATTACCCAATCGAATGTGCCGGTTTCAAATTGTAAATCAAGTAAATCGGCAGTTTGTATCCCACTGCCGTAATACAGACCTTCGGTGTATTTTGTAGCCGGAAAATAATGGAGATTATCCAACTTGTTAAAAATACGGAATAAAGCCGGTTCGGGTGCAATGTGTAAAACCGTTTGGGGTTGGTTAAAAAAATCACTTTCGTATTTTAAATAAAGGTAAATTAAGCGGTCACGGTCGGTACTTAAACAATAAGGACAGACATCATTTTCGCGATAGCCACCACCTACGATTTGTTTCTCTTTTAACACGGGTAGATCAAAACCGCCCGATAGCATTTTTCGAAAATGATGCCCGCAAACCGGACATTCATAACGATTGCCGGTATAGTAAAATCGTCGCACTTCCAGCCAGCTGCTTTTGATTAGTTTTCCCACCCGGGGTGGAATGATTTTTTTTAGTTGACTTTTCAAGACAGTTTATTTTTTGATGATAACCGGAATTGCAGAAGTCCCTTTATTGGTTTGCAATTTTATAAAATAAAAACCATTTGATATATTTAATAACTGAAACTGAACATTGACAAGTTGGTTATTTTTAACATCAATCGAATGCTGAAGGAGCTCCTTCCCGGCCGCATCAACAAGACTCACTTGAATTTTCCGGGCACTTTTTAGCTGGAAACTAACATTTAGCAGGTTACGGGCAGGATTGGGATAAACATTGAACTGTTCTATATCTCCGGTTTTTAAAAGAGAAATATCGGCAGTTGAGTCATGGCTTTCGAATGCTCCTGCGTCAAAATAGTCATGAAAGGGCCGTGAACGGCCAAGAATATCAAAGGTTACGCCTTCGGCAGTTAAATCGGTACCATAATTTACTGCGGGGGAACCTGGTTTCAAATCATAATTACCACTGTTGTACGAAATAAACTGAACCTGGTTGATATCATTATTTAAGTAGTTATTACTTTTTTCGATACGGGTATCTGAAATATTTGAATTAATGAAAGCCCGTTCTCCGTCTTCTGCAAACTTTCCGGGGCCGGTGATGAGGTTGTTGATGATGCGTGTTTTTTGTAATTCGGTATTATTAAGGGTTATCCCAAACGATTTAGGACTGACAATAGTGTTGTTGTAAATTCCCAAAACAGCGGATTGTGCGGTAGTTACAGTTCCTATATAAATACCATGTTTAAGTTTTGAAGAGTCGTTGGGTTGATAATACAAACCCGCGTTAACAATTAAATTGTTAAAAATTGACATATTGCCCAGTCCGAATACATCAATACCATCTCCTTTACCATTGGTGATGGTGTTGTTATATGTTTTACAAACGCTTCCTCCGCCAATCATAATACCGGACATTTGGTCGGCACGCTCCGCCTGTGAATCATAATTAATATGATTATCATGAATCTGACAATTGGAATCGGCAGAACTTACCTGGATACCATCAAATCCGGTGTTTTCCACAAGATTGTTGAAAATAAACACACCTTTCATAGCATGTGGCAAAACAGTGGTGTCGCAACCGGCGAGGTATAACCCGGCGTAGTGTGAATTTCCGATATAAAGGCCTTCATCTGGAACATCATGTACATAATTATCATGGAATGAGAAATTGCGCATTACAAATTTGTCGCGGGTGGCCCCAAAGTTACTGCAGGTAGGATCGGTTTTGGCATAAACACCGCCCAGCAACGTGTTTGATATCTCCACATGTGATATTTCAATATCAGTACTATAATCGTCGATGCCCATACCTGCCCCTTTGGAAACCTTCAATATTCGGAATCCATATGGAGCCTGAGAATCACCGTTTCCGCTAAAAACAACATGAGAACAATTTCCGATTTTAATCCCGACAAAATGGTCGGTTTTGATGATAACTGTGCCGCCTGAGTTGATAAAAACAATTGGTTTGTCAGTGGTTCCATGGAAATTTTTCAGCTGAATGTAGTTCCAGTTTCCAGCCTGCAGGCAAACGGTATCACCGGGCCTGATATCGTTGAAAGCCTGATTTTGCCAGTCGATGTAAGGCGTGGACGAGTCAATGGTTTTGTTACAGGTTTGTGCCGTGATTTGAGCACTCAGAAAGCCTGTTATCAGCAATAATATGGTATAAATTCCCTTTTTCATCGATTTATCCCCGTTTAGCGCGTTCCCAGTTGACCGTTTGTTGCCCTTTAAAATAACGTTTTATGCCTGCAAAAACAGCATAGTTCATCACAAAAAAATAGTAAGGTACAAACAGGATTTTCAAGCTGATTTTCCGGTTTTCGAGATACCATCCCGAAAGGGCCATTACATAAAAAAGAAGTTGAGCGTAAAAAAGTAAAGTATAGATATTTGAATAATTAGCAAAGCCGGCTTGCCAGGCAAGGTAAAAGTTAAAAAGAAAGATAAAGGGCAATGAGAGCGGTGCCAGCGTCCAACGCAGAACACGGTGAGAAATAAACTGAAAGCTCAGGATACCATATTTGAAAATATTAAGTAAAGGTTTTAGCCTTACGATTGACTGAATACCTCCGGCAGCAATACGGATTTTACGTTTTAGTTCTTCTTTTACGTTGGCCGAAGGGCTTTCAATGGCGTATGCTTCGGGATCGTACTGGATGGTTTTGCCTTTCATGGCAATTCTTAGTGAAATTATAAAATCATCAAGCAAGGTGTCTTTTTCTACTTTTTCAAACAGCTCGGTACGAATGGCAAACAGTTCACCGGCAGCTCCGACAACCGAATATAGTTCGGCATCCCATTTTTTTAATTTGGATTCATATTTCCAGTAAATACCCTCAGTAGCTGCGGCACTGTCTTTGTCTTTGTTGAAAATGCGTTTTTCGCCGGAAACACATCCTACTTTTGGGTCGGCAAATAAGTTTACAATCCGCCGAATTGATTCTTTACCGAGCATGGTATTTCCATCTGAAAAAATAACAATGGGGGTCTTCACAAATTGAATGCCTCTGTTCATGGCTCCGATTTTACCTCCGCGGGCATCTTCGTGATAAACTTCAACCCCTTGATTTTTATATTTTTGTAAAAGATAAGGAGTGCCGTCATCCGAACCATCGGTAACCCAAACCTGATGTACTTTTTCGGGTGGGTATTCCAATTCAAGTGAATTACTGACTTTGGCATCTACATAATCTTTTTCGTTATACGCTGCTACAAACAGGGTTACTTCCGGCTCATAATCTGCTATAGCCTGGGATTTTTGTTTACAAACGAGCCGTTTTATTTTAACCAGGATCAAAAGTACGATACCGTACCCCAAATAAGTATAAAATACGATAAACAGCAGTATCCAAAAAAGTATTTTTATGGTCAGCATGGCTATGTTTTTTTTTGAATAATTTTTCTTGCACCCATGTTAAGGTCATCAACTTCTAAAACTTCAAAATTATCAATTTCGTTAAGTATATTAGTTAGTCTTTCTTTTCCCGAATGAACCGACTCCATCACAATCAGGATATTAGGATAAGTTTGTAAAAATCTTTTTGCCCCCTTTAACACCTCAGCCTCCATACCTTCAACGTCTATTTTTAAAAAAATACGGTCTTTCTTTGTGAGATTCATCCGGGGAATAAAATCATCGAGCGGGACGATTTGAGATTCATCAATTTCCATGTGGGAGGGATGTTCATCATCCATTTCAACACTGAGCAGATGGGAGGCGCCGGTATTAATCAAGTCGAATGCAAACTGTGCTTTGTGCGCATATACTCCCAGTGCTACATTAAAAGCAGTAACTTTATCTTCCAGTTTATTCAAAATCAGATTTATACGTAAGGTGTCGAAATTACTTTTAATGGGTTCAAAGGCGATGGCTCGTAATCCTTTTTGTGCTGCTAAAATAGCGTAAGTACCGATGTTACTTCCAATATCCAAAAAGATATCATAGTTGCGATAATGGTTGAGAAAGAATGTTTTTACGGGCCATTCGTATGCATAATTGGCAAATTGAAAATCGAGGCTTCCCCGGCGCGAAATAAAAGTTCCGAGACTGGATTTATAGATTTGCGTTCGGTATGTCGTGCGGCCTGTCAGGATGTATTTTATGGAAGAGATGATATAGCGATATTCCCCAAATTTGATGAAGTCTTTAAAGTAATTTATGAAGGTTTTAAGTTTATGCATATAAGTCGGTATGTGAGTAAATTTAATTTATTATTATAATTAGAACTAAGGTATGTTGAGGCGAATATAAAAAAAGATGGACTACAATCAATAAACAGATTTATTTTGCTCTTTCCCATTGTTGGGATTTGTGATTGTATTGTTTCAGAATTTTACCCGGATTTCCTCCCACAATAGAAAACGGAGGTACATTTTTTACAACCACACACCCTGCCGCTACGATGGAATGTTTTCCAATGGTAACACCGGCTGTAACCACGGCATTGGCACCAATCCATACCTGGTCCTCAACCACGATGGGCTTTGTACTTACTTTTTGCAAACTGGGGGGCACATTAATGTTTTCGTAACCGTGATTTAATACCGAAAGGACGACATTTTGGGCAAACATTACATCGTTGCCAATTTTAACAGGGCCTATAAGTACATTACCCAGACCGATGCGCGTCCGTTCGCCAATGAGCACATCGCCAACACCGTTGTTGACGGTTGAGAAGTCCTCAATGGTTGAATCTCTGCCTAATATAAAATTATTGAAAGGCAACACATCCATTCGTGTTCGGCGCCTTATGAGTGAATGTTTACCCTTTTTATGTTTTAACGGATTTACAAAAAGTTTTACCCACAAGCGAGGTCGGGCCTGGTTGCGTGGCATTAGCATCCACAAAGCAAGTTTTTTTAACTTTTCGTTGGATTTAATCTTTTCTTTGAGTCCCATTTTCTTTCAATTTTTCTATTTCTTCAATTCTTTTGTAGATGGCTTCAGCATTGGCATCCCAAGTATGGCTACGCGCCAGTTTCTCTCTTTCAATTTCTTTTTCCGGCGTATTTTCTTGTAGTGCTTTTTCGATTAGTTTTACATATTCTTCTTTGTCTTTTGCAAGATAGACAAAATTGGAAAACACTTCCATAGCTTTTGTTTTTGTGGCCACCGTGGGTTTGCCCATGGCGAGATATTCATCAATTTTACGCGGATAATTGCCAATGGTTACCTCATTCAGTTTTTGTGGGTTCAGAGCCACGTCAAAAGCATTGAGATAGGAGGGGAGTTCGTCCATTTTTTTACTGCCCAAAAAATGTATATTCTCAATTTGATGTAACTCACTTTCTTTAAATGCCTCATCTTCAGGGCCAACTAAAACTACTGACCATTCAGGCCTGCTTTTTGCTATATGTGCAAGCACCTCAATATCAAGCCGTAGGGTATATAAAACGCCAATGTAGCCGATCACAGGTTTTTTTATGTCTTTTATATCATCCGGAACCGAAGAAATGAGTTTTTTATCAAACAGGCTTACATCGCAACCTTGTCCCACGTAATATGAATGTGGATTGAAGCGGCTTGCCAGTTCGGCCAAATAGGTAGAATTGGCTACAACCAAATCGGCTTTTTTCATTATGGCGGCTTCTATTCGAATGCCCTGTGTTTTCCAATAATCTACAGCTACCATGTTATCGCGTGTATAATAAACATGTGTTTTAGCGCCAATTAATTCTTTCAGGTAAAAACTACGAAACATATCGGTATCATTAAAAATGATGATATCCTTGAAATCCAGCTTTCTAATAGCTATCCTGATCTCCCTTGCAAATCGCTTATTGTTAATTTTATTCAGAATATCGAAAAGCCAGTCCACAGGCAACTGATTTATGGATTCGAGAACAGTCCGGGGGAAGAAACTCCACATGTTCTGATTTATCCTTTCTATTTGCGGGAGCTTCCCTTTGATGATTTTTCGGCGTTTTATAATTAAAGGATCTTTTCGCTCACGTATAATCGTAAGTCTGTCCAATGGGTAATTAACATACAACACCCTGTTGTTTTTTGAAAATACCTTGGCCAGGTTTATAACATTGCTGCCTATGCGACTATCGAGTGCGGCCAGGCCTACCATAATAATATCTCTGTTTTTTATCATATTTATAGGATTTTAGGTATGGTATTTTTGATAAACTGTTTCGTATAAGTTCAATACTTTTTCGGCCATATTGCTCCATGAAAATTTGGCTGATTGTTCAAAACCTTTCTTTATCAGCTTGTTTCGTAACTTTTCATTACTAAGAATTTCTTCAATACCTTGTGTAATTTCTTCCGGTTTAAACGGATCGATAATGTAAGCTGCACCGCCTGATACCTCGGGCATGGATGAGGTGTTTGAGGTGATCACCGGTGCTCCGCAACGCATGGCCTCAAGCATAGGAATACCGAAACTTTCACGTAATGAGGGATATAAAAAGACTTTACAAAGATTATAAATAGCCGGCAGGTCGGTGTTGATGACATATCCTGTAAGTATAATCCTTTTAATCAGCTCTTTGTCTCCAATTTCTGTCAACAGTTTTTCAAGTTCTTTTTGTTCGTAATCGAGCATAACGAGGTACATATCGTCTCCGGTTTTTTTCAAATAATCTGAAAAAGCTTTCAAAGTACCCGGCGTATTCTTTTTCGGATCGGTATTACCAAGGAAAAACAAGAAACGGTCAGGTAAATGGTATAATTCTTTTACCCGTTGCAACTCGTTTTGGTTATCAATTTTGCGAAAGTGTTCACTTACACCGTTGTAAATGGCAACTAATCGTTTATCGGATTCGGGAAAGCCGAAGAAATTACGGATACGGTTTTTCTCAAACTCTGAAACTGTAATGATTTTATCGCTTTTTTTCACTACGCGTGGTACCACATAACGCCGGTACATATTGCCCAGCTTTTGATACCAGGTTCCCCCTTTTTTAAAGATGCTGATACTTTCAAGATAAATAATGTCATGCAGTGTTACTACAAGGGGCATTCCCGGGTTTAACGGAGCTGTATTACTGGTACAATGCAGAATATCACACCCTTCGGCTTTGGCTGCTTTAGGTAAAGCATTTTGTTCCCAGGTTGGATAGGGTCCTCCTTTTAGCTCTACAAATTTAAAGTTGGCTGTTTCTTTAAATATTTTATTGTCCTCATCTGGTTTGATTAAAACCACATATTCATTTTCTTTATCAAGTTTTTGTAACTCGTTAATAAGTTCCAGGGCCACCATGTCCATGCCATGTTTCCGTTTACGGTAAAGTCGTTGACCTTCAATTGCTATCTTCATTTCTTTGTGTTTTTATGCATCGTTATGGGATGCTTTATTTGAAATGCATTGTACGTATGTTTGGTATGTAAAAATTCTTTGTTACTATTTTTAAGTTTTAACAAAGATAAAAACATCAGAATAATTCCGTAAGGCAGACGGCTAATGGCGCGCAATGTGTTTATGCGATAAAAATATCCGGGAATGGCAAGTGAAAAAACCATTAAACACAATACAAATACGAAAAGCCATGCATAAAAATAAAAGATAGGGGCCAGGATGGCATGTATCACCAGAATTAAAAATAAAAGAGTGATAAGCATAATGCGGGGCAACAAAATAAATTGTAACGCTTTGTTGAAGTAATCAAGATTTCCGTGTAGCAGAAAAGCTGTCAATGCCGGGAAAAAGCTCTTTCCGAAATAATGGACTTGTGCCGATAGCCATCTGCGTCGTTGTTTGGTAAAAACCTTTGCATTGGGTACTTTTTCGTCATAAACAAAGGCATCCGGAAGGTATTCTATTTTTTGTTTCTCACTTAAAAGTCTGATTTCTATCTCTTTATCAAATCCGCCAACAACCTCAACTTCTTTCATCATTTTTTTAAAATAGGTGTAGTCGAAGGCCATGGCCGAGCCGATCAAAGCGGATGAAAATCGCAAAACGCGATGCCCTTTACGGAAGATATGATTATTCATTTCTTCACTAACAGCGTCAAGTATAGCAAAGTCAGTATCCATGTTTTTTGCAATACGGTGTCCCTGAACAGCTATGTATCCGTTGTCGAATGCTGCATTAATTTTACTTAGAAAATCGGGGGCCATGATATTATCTGCATCCAGCACCACAGCAACATCATACGAATCATCCAATTGGTCTAAAGCGGCATTGAGTGCCCTTGATTTTGTACTGAATTTCAGTTGGACTTCAAAAACTTTTACATCAATTTTTTTTAAGGCGGAAAGGGTCTATTTTTTAAAACCGTCGGCAATAATGGCTACTTCGTAATTTTCACGGCCATAATCTTGTTTTAAGGCCTCGTTGGCCACGTCAATAATCACAGAATCTTCACGGTAACCGGGAATAAGTACTATGAATTTTCGATTTTTCAGGGGTATTTTTTTATCGCGTTTAAGCGGAAATACGCCTGCAAAAGCAAAAACAAACAGGTAAAAAGTATTGAATACCAGATAGGTATAAATAATATATTCGGCAATATGAATAGTAGTTGTTAACATTACAGCATGGGATTTTCGTGAATTTCGTGTGATATAAGATGGGTGAGGTGCCAGCCAATGGCACGGTAGTAAGCCAAAAAGAGTTTAATTTTGCCTTTAACCAAAAATTTAAAGGCATTTTTCGGGATAGCCACAAACAATTGATAAAGCAAGGCTATGTAAAACTCTTTTCCGTGAAGGTTACGGCGCATAAAAACAATACGGTTCCGGTTGAGATAATAAATTTTCAGAGCACTCATTTTGCCCGTTGAAACTGATTCTTTATGAAGTACATAAGAATTTCCTACATAAAACATTTTGTAACCGGCAGTTTTAATACGGGCGCACCAGTCGGCTTCTTCATAATACAAAAAGAAAATATACGACATTAACCCTATCTCTTTCACTACCTTCATAGGCACGAGCATTGCTGCGCCGTGGGTATAGGCCGTTTCTCGGTGTTCGTTGTATTGGCCCCGGTCTTTTTCCCAATAGCCGATGGAGCGGTTGCGCATAGTAACATTGTCAATGGGTGTATAACCTGCGTATTGAATGGTGTCAGGCTGATAGTAAAATTTTATTTTGGGACTTACAGATCCTATTTCCGGGTTTTTTTCGAGTTTATCAACCAGAGGTTCCAAAAAACCTGCAGGAACTTCGATATCATTGTTTAACAGCAACACATAATCACCACGCGCTCGCATAAGCCCATAGTTATTTCCGGCTGCAAATCCATAATTTATAGGGTTTTGAATGAAAACAATATTCGGGAAACGTTTTTTAATAATGGAAGGGTCGTCTTCGGTGGAATGATTGTCCACTACGATAACTTCAAAATTTGGATAACTTATTTTGTTGAGTGAGGTTAACAGCGCACAGGTAACTTCAGCCTGATTATAATTTACAGTGATGATGGATACCAAAGGATAATATTTGCGCTTTGCACTCATGTCCGGTTACTTTTTTAATTGTGCTTAAGATCATCCAAATGTGCATGTTCAGTATGTAAAAACTTTTTTGTAGCACCTTTTATTTTAAATAAGCTGATAAGCATAAGCAGGAAACCGTGGGGTAGCGACAATAAAGCTTTGAATGTTTTTCTGTTGTAAAATTTCCGCGGAATGGAGATCAGGAGGGCAAATGCTGTTCCTGTTAATAAAGCCAGCCAGAGCTTCCAATCGGGGACAAAGAAAGTTTTTAATCTGCTAAAAGGCAAATAGTTTATGATGCCCATTATAAGGGTTATGATAAATAAGATGCCTGAAAGCAAAATCCGGGGTGGTTGAATCATTTGAAAAACTTTATCAAAATAATCGAAATTTCCTTTGGCCACAAGCTCCTTTACACCATCTAAAATATGACTTTTGAAGTAGTCGATCTGGGCGGCAATCCAACGGCGCCGTTGGTTTACAAAAGCACCAGATTTCTGGGTTTTCTCGTCATAAATCACGGCGTCATGTACATAGTCAATTCGGTAACCTTGTTTTATAATTTTTAGCTCAACTTCTTTATCTTCCCCTACCGAATCGACAGTGGCCATTGTCTCTTTAAACAGTTTATAATCAAGCCCCATGCCTGAACCAATCAGGGCGGATGAAATGCATAGAACACGGTGGCCTTTCCGAAATATATGATTGTTAATTTCTTCGCTCATGGCGTCCAAAATTGCAAAGTTGGCATTCAGGTTTTTAGCTGTCCGGTGTCCCTGAACGGCATAAAATCCACGATCGAAGGTTGCATTTATCTTTTTCAGGACGTCCGGTTCCATGATGTTATCTGCATCAAGTACAAAGGCAACATCATAATCATCACCAATGATTTCCATACATTTGTTAAGGGCTTTTGATTTTTTACTGACCTCAAAAACAACTTCAACCACACGAATGGGGAGTTTTCGAAGACCATCTAATGTTTCTTGCTTAAACG
>Ga0114931_10007301_pt1 | contig 13498 bp, 9 predicted proteins | sample 2SBtaG_FD_89579 | JGI IMG/M metagenome (GOLD analysis project Ga0114931, IMG submission 89579) | Deep subsurface microbial communities from Kolumbo volcano to uncover new lineages of life (NeLLi) - 2SBTROV14_V59a metaG | ecosystem: Environmental > Aquatic > Marine > Volcanic | place: Kolumbo... | reverse complement strand
TTGGGTTGCTTGGGTTGCTTGGGTTGCTTGGGTTGCGCTGCATTGCTCGCTTCAGGCGCGGGGCCGCCGGTAAAACGGCATCTTGACCACCCGAGCGTCGAGCCGTCTCTTGCGCACCTCGATACCGAGCTTGGTGCCAGGCACGGCGTGTGCCACCGGCACGTAGGCAGTCCCGATCGCCCGCTCGAGGGTGGGTGCGAAGGTACCGCTCGCAACGCTCGCCACGTCCTCGCCCTGGGCCCACACGCGGGCACCTTCGCGGGCGATGCCGCGGCCTTCGACCTCGAAACTAACCAGCCGTACGGCCGGACCGGCGGCCTTTTGCACCAGCAGGGCTTCGCGGCCGATGAAGTCGCCCTTGTCCATCTTGACCACCCAGCCGAGACCCGCGTCGAAGGGTGTGCGCGTTTCGTCGAGCTCGTGGCCATAAAGGGCCATCCCGGCTTCCAGTCGCAGCGTGTCGCGCGCGCCGAGACCCGCCGGCACCAGGCCCTGCGGCCCGCCAGCGTCGAGCAGCCCGCGCCAGACATGCGAAGCGTCGCCGGGTGCGAGGTAGAGCTCGAAGCCATCCTCGCCGGTGTAGCCGGTGCGCGAGACGATCGCCGCTTTGCCCAGCACCTGGCCCTGGGCAAAGCCGTAGTAGCGCAGCGCGCCGAGCGCCACGCCGGTGTGGGGCTCGAGAATGCCGAGTGCGGCCGGCCCCTGGAGCGCCAGCAGCGCATAGCGCTCCGAGAGATCCTCGACCCGACAGTTGGCTGGCGCCTTGTCCATGATCCAGGCAGCATCGCGCGCTGCGTTCCCGGCGTTGACCACCACCATGAAGTCGTCTTCTGCGAGGCGGTAGATCAGGATGTCGTCGAGGTAGGTGCCACGCTCGTTGAGCAGCCCGCTGTAGTGGGCGCGGCCGATGTCGAGCCGCGCCACGTGGTTGGGCGTCAGATGCTCGAGAAAGGCCTCGGCGCCCGCGCCCGAGCAACGCACCTCGCCCATGTGTGAGACATCGAACAAGCCAGCCCGGGTGCGCACCGCGCGATGCTCCAAGGCGACATCGCTGTAGCGCACCGGAAGCTCCCAGCCGGCGAAGGCGACGATGCGGCCGCCGGCCGCGACATGCTCATCGTAAAGCGGCGTACGCCGTGCTCGCTCGGACGCGGAATCTCGAGGGTGAGTCATCGAGGGAAGCTCCTGGACGTAGCGTGAACGCGCGGACGCTATCACGGTTTGGGGTCGGGATCGAGGTTCTCCTCGCGGGCTGGAGGGCATGCGAAGAGCGGCGCTACAGGTCTACTGTGCCTGCGGATCGACCCGCACCAGAAGCTTGCCGCGGTTGGTGCCGTCGAAGAGCTTGAGCAACGCCCGGGGCGCTTTGGATAGACCCTCCACCACGTCGTAGCGGTAGTGAATCTTGCCGGCTTCGAGCCAGCCGGCGATCGCTCGTGCGGCCTCGCCGTAGCGTGGCGCGTGGTCGAAGACGATGAAGCCCTCCATGCGCGCCCGCTGGACCAGCAGCGCCAGGTAGTTGGACGGGCCCTGGACGCCGTCGGTGGCGTTGTACTGCGAGATGGCGCCACAGATCACCACCCGGGCACCGCGGCCGATGTTGGCGAGGGCGGCGTCGAGCACCGGGCCACCGACGTTGTCGAAGTACACGTCGACGCCTTTCGGGCACGCAGCACGCACGGCCGAGCTGAGGTCGTCCACGGACTTGTAGTCGATGCTGGCGTCGAATCCCAGCGTCTGCTCGAGGTAGCGGCATTTGTCCGCACCGCCAGCGATGCCCACCGCCCGGCAGCCGTGGATGCGGGCGATCTGGCCGACCAGCGAGCCGACCGCACCGGCCGCGCCAGAAACCAGCACGGTGTCACCGGCCTGCGGCGCGCCCACCGCGAGCAGGCCGAAGTAGGCGGTCATGCCGACCATGCCCAGGGGTCCGAGGGCCAGTTGCCAGCCGACGCCGGGTGGCAGCTTGCTCGCGTCCTTACCGGCGACCTTGGCATACTCTTGCCAGCCGAAGGTCCCCGACACCGCATCGCCCGGGGCAAAGTCATCATGGCGCGAGCGCACCACCTCGCCGACTGCCAGCCCGCGCATCACCGCTCCCAAGGCCACCGGCGGTAGGTAGGACGGTCGGTCATCCATCCAGCCGCGCATGGCGGGATCGAGCGATAGATAGGTCACACGTACCAGGATCTCGCCCTCGGCGGGCGGCTCGAGCGGACGGTGAACCGCCTCGAAGGTCTGCTCGCCGGGCCGTCCGATCGGTCGTTCGGCGAGCAGGATTTGAAGCTGGCGTGCGGGAAGCTGGGGTTCGCTCATGGCGGCTCCGTCGTTGGTCGGTCTTTGAGAAGGGTTTTCAGGTGCTCGGCGATGGCGCGCGCGATGGCCGGCTTGCCGTCGAGCCGTTGCGGCTGCTGGCCGCGCGCCAAAAGCCAGGCGATGTGCGCCCCGCCACAGCCCAACTCCTCGCCGCGGTTGGCAACCACCACCTCGAAGCGACGGAGGCGTTCGCCAGCGACTGCCATCAACTGGTCATGGGATACGTCTTCGAGGTATTTGAAGGTGACCATCGGCAGCGTGGGATGAGCCGCGCGCACCTCGTCGATCACCTTGGCTGTGGGTTCGAGCGCGATGCTGAAGCTACGGCCGGAGGGTGTCTTGCCGGGCAGCACCTCGACCGGCTGGTAGTCGGCCACCGCAGCGGCGAACACCCCTGCGACCACGTCGCCAGCCGCCAGCCGTTGATGAACGGCGGCCCGGTAGGCGTCATAGGTGCGCGTGACGCTATGCGGCAGCCATGCGGGTGCTGCGAAGGCGCCGTCGCCGTGGATCAGCCAGACGTCCGCGCCCTCGAGGTAAAGCCTCTCGGCGATGGCCAGACCGAGCTTGCCGCTGAAGCGCGTGGTGATGCGGCGCACCGCGTCGATCGGTACCGGCGTCGGGCCGCCGGTGACCAGGATCGGCCGGCCTGCGAGCGGCGAGCGGCGAGCGATCGACGCCAGCGCCCGGCAGACCTCGGCTACCAGCACGGCTTCGTCAGGCATGTTGTGCTTGCCGTAGGCCTCGCGCGGCTTCACCAGCCGTACGCCGAGCTCGCGCAAACGCCGGAGCGAGGCTGTGAGCACGGCGTTGTGCATGCTGCCGTGCATGGCCGGCGCCACCAGCACCGCGGCCTCGCCACGTTCCAGCCGGCCGAGTGCCGCCGCCAGGACGGTGGTCAAGGCATGGTCGGCAATGCCGTGGGCGACCTTGTTGATCGTGTCGTAGGTGGCCTGGGGGAGCAGGTAGCCGTCGAAGGGCGCGTGGCCCGAGAGGTGTTCGGCGGCTGGCGATAGGCGGCGGATCACGCCACGGCCGGTGGCCCAAGCGAGCGCATCCTCGGCCACATAACGCAGGGCTTCGGGCGAGGCGAAGGCGGTCACCTCGGCGCCGTGCTTGCGCAGCGCGCGGGCGACCAGCGGGGTTTTCATCGCGGCGATGCCGCCGCACACCAGCATGGCGATGCGCCGGCCGGCGAGTTCGTCCCCGAGGCGGGGAACGTCGCGGTCGGCGAGTTCGACGGGCGGTGGCGGCGCGAGATCCCAGTCCACGCGCGAAGCGTCTCAGCTTTCGCCGTCCACGGCAAGGCGCGTCCGGGCTGGGCGCCGGCACGCTCCATGCATTCGTCAAGGAGCTCGCCATGGCACCTGCCACGGCTTTCGTCCCCTGGCGGGCCAACCGCAGGCGGTCTGGCCTCGTATGGTAGAGGCGAGATGGCCTTCCAGCAGTTTCGAACCAACGGCCAAAGCGACACTTGAGCATGCACCTACGGCGTTTCTTCTCTGGGCCTACATCTGTTTGTCTCGCGCCTGGCAGGTTCTGGAGCGCGGTGTCGGTCGGCTCGTTGCTGCTGCTCGCCTCCAGCTTGCCGCGACCCGCCGCAGCCCAATCCGCTGCGGACCAAACCCCTGCGAGCCCATCCATCGCGCGGGGGTCCGAGCGCGCGCTGTGGCTCGATGTGCGCGACAGCCGCGCGCGGGTGGTCGAAGATCCGACCACGGCCGGCATCGCGGTTGTGGAGGGCGGCCGAGACGCGGAGGTCTTGCGCATCGAGCGATCGCGATCGCGCGCGGCTGGCTCGGCGCGGGTGGTGCTTTACTTCGACGCCCTGCTGGCCGAGGCCGGCACCTACCGCCGTGGCGCCGAGGCGCTGGCGGCCGCGGCCAAGGCTTTGACCGAGCTGGGTACGGTGCAGTTGGTGATCGCTGACCCCGAGCCGCGACTGGTGCTGGCCACCGACGATGCCCTCGCCTTGAGCGAGCGCTTGGGCTGGCTGGGGGCGAGCGATCGCGGCCAGGGGGCGCTGCGCGCGACCCGTTCGCGTGCGCGCGCCGACCTGACGCGCGTGACGCCCGGTCTGCCGCCTCCTTCGGCATCAGAGCAGGCCGCGCGGGCATGGCGCGCGGCCGGCGAAGAGGCCGAGCTGGTCGCCACCCAGAGCCGCAGGTTGCTCGGCTGGCTGGCGGACAGCGACGATGAGGCTCGTGGCACGGGGCCGGAGGTGCTGGTGCTGGTGGCGGATGGTTGGGACTTGGCACCGCTCGATTTCTGGCACCAGGAGCTCGCTCTCGCGGAGGTCTCGGCGCTGGCCGCCAGTCGCCCCGCTGGCGCCGACCCAGATGACCGGATGGCACGCGTCACGGGCGAAATGGCCCGGGCCCTCGCGGCCGCCGGCTGGACGGTGTGGCCGGTGGCAGTGCCGGCCGGAGCGCTCGCACCGAGCTTGCCGGCGGAGGCGCTCGATCCCTTGGGCGAGAGCGGCGGGTTGTTCCCCACCGTCGGCCGCAAGCCGCAGATCACGCTCGGCGGCGGTGCCAAGCATCCGGTGCAAGCGGCGGAGCCCGAGGTCGAGCTGCTGGCACCGGCGGTGCCCCTCAAACGCTTGGCCGATGAATCGGGTGGCCAGGTACTGCCCTCGATCGAGGCCCTGCGCGCGGAGGCCCGCGCGCTCGGCGAGCGGGTTCGCGTGGTGTATCGCTCCCATTTGTCCGCTGCCGATGGTATGCAGCCGCTGGTCGTGCGGGCGCGTGCGGGCATCTCGGTGACCGGGCTGCGGTGGGCCAGCGTGGCGACACCGGATCCGATCCTGGCGGCGCGTATCGATGGCTTGCTGCATGGACGTGAGGTCGACCAGGCGCTCGACGTGGCAGCGGCCATCACCCTGGTCGCGGCGCAGGACGCGGTGCAAGAGGGCGCAGCAAGCAGTGACCTAGACCACACGGCCGAACCCCAAGAACCCCAGGAGCTCGCGAGCGCTGCGCCCGTGGCCTTCGCCGCGCAGCTCGAAGCGCGGCTGTCGCTCGCCACGCTCGACGAACCGGTGGCGCGGGCCGACCTGCGCGTGACCGTGGCGCACGTGGGCCCGGATGGCGAGCTCGTGCTGCGCCATGAAGTGCTGTGGGATCAGCCCCTGGGGTCGGTGGGTGAGTGGCGCTACGTGCGCGATCTCACGTTGCCGCCCGACGGGGAAGAAACCGCGGTGCTGATCGAGGTTCTCGGCAGTCGCCGGTGGGGCGCGGCACTCGCTGCCGTGGTGCACGGCGAGCGGGTCGAGGTGGCCGCCAGCGCCGAGCCGCAGTCGTCGGTGGTCGAGATCCAAGCGCCCGAGCAAGAGCTGCTGCGTGGCGGGGTGCGCTTCACCGCACGTGCCATCGACTCGCGGGTGGCGACGGTGGTCTTCGAGCTCGGCGAGCGTGAGGTCGCACGCGTCGAACGGCGGCCGTTCTCCGCCCGCATCGACCTCGGCCGAGCGCTGCGCCAGCAGACGCTGCGCGCCATTGCGCTCGATGGCGAGGGCTTCGAGATCGGGCGCCAGAGTGTGTTGCTCAATGCTGGCGAGGGGGCCCTGTCGGTGAAGATCGTCAGCCCCGAGGCAGGTCCGGCCGAGGGCGCGGTCGAGGTCGAGGCGCTGGTCACGGTGCCGCTCGAGCAGCCGCTCGACCGCGTGCTGTTTTTCTGGAACAACGACCTGCTGGCGACCCAATACCAGGCGCCCTTTCGCCAGCGCATCACGGTTCCGCAAACCCGCCCGATGGGCTATGTGCGCGTGGTCGCCATGCTCGAGGACGGCACGCTGGCCGAGGACGTAGTGTTTCTCAATGGTCCCCAGGCTGGCACGCGGGTGGATGTCAACCTGGTCGAGCTCTATGTTGTGGTCACCGATAGCGAAGGCCGGCCGGTTCGTGCGCTCGAGCAGCAGGACTTCGAGATCCGCGACGAGGGCGCACCGCAGAAAATCGCTGGCTTCAGCGACGCTGGCGAGTTGCCGATCACCCTCGGTCTGGCGATCGACTCTTCGGCCAGCATGTTCGTCAAGCTGCCGCGGGTGCAACAGGCCGCCACGCGTTTCTTGGGCGCCGTTCTCAAGCAGCAAGACCGCGCCTTCGTGGTCGACTTCGACAGCCAGCCACGGCTGGCCCGTGGCACCACCGGCGACTTGCCGCGGGTGGTGAAGGCGATCGACAGCTTGCAGGCCAACGGGCGAACGGCCCTCTGGGAGTCGGTGGTCTTTTCGCTGGTGCAGTTGCAGGGGGTTCGGGGGCGCAAGGCGCTGATCGTTTTCTCCGATGGTGCGGACGAGGACGATCACTTCCCCTACCGCTCGAGCCTCAAGCTGGCCAAGCAGATGGGCGTGCCGATCTACATGATCCTGATGAAGAAGCGACCGAAGAAGGGTCACTCGGGTTTTTCCTTGTGGAATCGCTCCTTTACCCAGCGCGCCGCCAAGCTGGTCGAGGCGGGCGGTGGGCGCGTCTACTATGCGCGCGAGTATGCGTCGCTGGATGAGGTTTACGAAGAGATCGGCCAGGAGCTGCGTAGCCAGTACCTGATCACCTACTACCCGCAAGGCGCCGCACGCTCGAGCTGGCGCGACGTCGAGATCGTGGTCAAGAAACGCGGGCTCAAGCCCCGCACGCTGGCTGGCTACTGGCCTGAATAGACACCCTCACGCGGGTGGAGTGTCCGGCCGGCGCTTGCAGTCTTCGAGACTGTGGCGGTCAAAGGCGAAGCGGACGTCTTGCTCGCCGCCGGTGAAGTAGGGATGGCCATCGAAGGTGGCGTCCACGCGGGTGGCGATACGGCGCCCGTCGACCATGCTGAAATCCCGGTAGATGCGCTCGAGCGTGCCTGGCTCACCCTCGTCGTTGATGGCACGGTAGCTGGTCAGCACCAGCTTGCCGGTCTCTTGGTCGATGCCCAGGCGGGTTGCCACCCCGTGCAATCGGGCATCGAGGAGCGCGACACGCATGTTCCCGAGCATCTCCTCACCAACCCAGGTGAAGCTGGCCTCGCTGCGCAAGCGAAGCAACACCAGGCGGTTGTGGAAGAAATCTTCCTGCATCTCGCGGCGCAGCGCCTCAGGGAGCGGCATGATCTTGCCGCCGGCGCTCATGAAGGCATGGTCGCCGTCGAGAACCTTCAGAAAGTGGCGGCCGTCCGTGTAGGTGTGCTCTTGGCGCAGGCAGTGGGGAAAGACGATCAGATTCCTCGCCTCGGCCACCTGAGCATCCTTCCCATCGCGCAGCGCCATGGCGCCGGCGACCTCGAAGCTACGTGTGGAATCAAGCAGGGTGGCGCCACCCCAAAACGCCACCGCCCGCTCGACCCATGCGAGGGCGCGCGCCGAGTCCGCGTCGACGGCCACTGTGGCCTGTTCGCGGTCTGCGTTCTGTTTTTTCGCCGCGCCCGGAGATGCCGGCGCACGCACGCACACACCCCCGATGAGCAGGAGGCTCAAAGCCAGAAAGGCGCTGTTTCGAAGCGAAGCGCCTGTCGAGCGCACCGCACCCCTTCGATCGACCCGTACCGCTTGCATGATGCGTCCCCATCTCCAATTCACGGAAGCGATTTCACCTGAGGTGCGCAAGCATAGCAGATCTGCCGGCTGGCTCGAAGGTCTGGCCGCGGGTAGGCTTGCATCCATGGCCCGCGGTTTCGATCGCCTGCGTTTTGTCCTGCCCGCCAGCCAAGAAGCGGGGCTGGTCGCGGAGCTGTGGGGGCGCGGCACCCTCGGCTTGCAGCTTGACACCGCTGCGGGTGAGGCGGACGCAGCGACCATCGGGCTCGAGGCTTGGTTCCCCGCGGGGAAGCTCGGCGCCGGGGCCTTCGCGCACTGGCGGGCGCGCGGGGTGACGGTGTCTTGCCAGCGCGAGGAGCAGACCGACCCCCTCGCTGCCTATCGGGAGGCGGCCCAGCCCGTGGACATCGGCGAATGCTTCCGCGTCGATCCGCGCGATCCGCACGAGCCGGATGCGGTGCCCGAAGCCGCGGCGGGCAATACCTCCCGGGGGCGCTGGACGTTGCGCATCCCGGCGCGGACTGCCTTTGGTACCGGAAGCCACGAGACCACGCGTTTGATGCTGTGGCTGCTCGAGTCGCTCGAGCTGGCAGGCTGTTCGGTGCTCGATGTCGGCACCGGATCAGGCATCTTGTCCTTCGCCGCCCTGCGCCTCGGGGCTCGGCGGGTGATCGGCTTCGACCTCGACGCGTCCTCGGCGCTGGTCGCAGGGCAAAACCGCTTGCTGAATCCCTGGCCTGAGGCGCCCCGGTTTTTCGCCGGCCGCTTCTCGGCGCTGCGTTCAAGCGGGCGCTTCGATCGGGTGCTGGTCAACGTGCTCCCCGAGCGCATTCGCGGTGACCGCCAGCGGCTGGTGCGCTGTCTGGCGCCTGCAGGCCAACTCGTCTCGGCCGGTGCGCTGGTGGCGGATCGCCGCGAGCAGATCGCTGGTTGGCGAGCGCTCGGCCTGGCGGTGGTGGCCGAGCAGGTGGCGGGCGCGTGGGTCGCGTGGGTGCTCGCGCGCCAGGGCGCACCAAGATGATCAGCCACCTGCTCGCCCCGGCGGTCTTCACCAGCCAGCAGGCGCTGGTCGAGGGCGACGCCTACCGTCATCTCTTCCGCGCCCGCCGGTTGGCGGTGGGCGAGCGGCTGCGGGTGGTCGACGGCCTGGGGCACGCGCGTTGGGCCGAGGTCACGCGGATCGATCGGCGCGCCGCCACATTGTCCCTGGGCCAACCCGCGCCGAGCCATGAGCCGGACTATCAGCTCGCGCTGCTGGTGGCGCCGATCCGTCCGGAGCGTGCCTCGTGGCTGGTGGAGAAAGCGACCGAACTGGGGGTGTCGGCGATCCGTTTCCTGGCCTCGGAGCGTGCGCCGCGACGCTTTGGCCCGGGGACCCTCGAGCGCTTGGCCCGCGTGGCGCGCGCCGCGGTGGTACAGAGCCATCGCGCCACCGTGCCGGCGATCACCGGTGTCCATGGCTGGTACCAGCTCGAGCGCCTGCTGGTGGGCTTCGGCGATCGCTTTTTCCTCGACCCCGAGGCAGCGCCCAGCGCCCAGGCCCAGAGTCAGTCGCTCAGCGGCGTGGTGGTGGTGGGCCCCGAAGGTGGTTTTGCGCCGGTCGAGCAGAAGACCCTGGCGCGCATGGCCACGGCCGTGTGCTTCGGTCCGCGCATCCTGCGCACCGAGACCGCGGCGCTGGCGGCGGCAGCCAAGCTGATGGCCTGAGCGCGTGCTAGCATCGCTGGCGAGGTACGGCCGATGAATGTCAACGATCTGCTCAAACTGGCGGTAGAGCGCAAGGCGTCCGATCTGCATCTGAAGGTCGGCAGCCATCCCATGATCCGTGTCGATGGCAGGTTGCAGGCGATGCCCGAGATCAAGCGCCTGATGCAAGAAGACACGATCTCGATCGCCTACTCGATCATGAACGCGCGGCAAAAGCAGCGCTTCAAGGAGGAGCTCGATCTCGACATCGCCTACTCCGTTCCCGGGCTCGGTCGCTTCCGCTGCAATGTTTTCCAGCAGCGGGGCGCCACCGGCCTGGTGCTGCGCGTGATCCCGGCGCGTATCAAGACCATTCGCGAGTTGATGCTGCCCAAGGTGCTCGAGAAGATCGCCATGGAAACCTATGGTCTGGTGCTGTGCACGGGAACCACCGGCTCGGGCAAGTCAACCACCTTGGCAGCGATGCTCGATCACATCAACGCCACCCGCAACGAGCACATCATCACCATCGAGGACCCGATCGAGTTCTTGCATCGCGACAAGAAGTCGTTGGTCAACCAGCGCGAGATCGACGTCGATGCGCGCAGTTTCGCGCATTCGCTGCGCGCAGCACTGCGCCAGGATCCCGACGTCATCCTGGTCGGTGAGATGCGGGACTACGAGACCATCGAGACGGCCTTGCTGTCGGCCGAGACGGGCCATCTGGTGTTTTCGACGTTGCATACGCTGGACGCCACGGAAACCATTAATCGCATCATTTCTGTTTTTCCACCTCATCACCAAAAGCAAATCCGCATCCAGCTCGGCCAGGTGATCAAGGCGGTGGTTTCGCTGCGTCTGATCCCGCGCGCGGACGGCATGGGGCGGATCCCAGCCACCGAGGTGATGATCTCCACGCCCTACATTCGCGACTGCATCGAAAACAAAGATAAGACCAAGTACATCCGCGAGCAGATCTCGCTCGGCACCAGCCAATACGGCATGCAGACCTTTGATCAATCGCTTTACTACCACTACAAAGGCGGCCTGATCACGCTCGAAGAGGCGCTGCGCCGGGCCACCAACCCCGATGAGTTCCGACTCAAGGTGGCGGGTGTGCAGTTCACGGCCGATGTCTCACGCGAGGAGATGGAGAACAGCATGTCGAGCGATGACGAGCTGCTCAGCGAGCAGTCGCCGTTCGAGATCGAACGCATCGGTGGCTAGCAGGGATCGGGCATGTCGTCGCGGGGTACACCACCGCCGTCTTGTTACCAAAAGGCACTCGATCTGCTGGCGGTGCGGGCGCATTTTCGCCGTCAGTTGGCGACCAAGCTCAGCCGCCGTGGCTACCCGGATGCAGAGGTCGAAGCGACGCTCGACACGCTGCGCGCGCGCGGGTTGATCGACGATCAGGCGACCGCCAGCAGCTTCGTCGCCGAGCGGATGCGCGGCGGCGCCCTCGGCCGTCGGCGTCTGGCTGCGGATTTGCTGCGCCGGGGTGCGGAGGAAGAGGTGATCGAGGCGGCGCTCGCCGAGATGCCCGAAGACGACACCGGTCCGGCGAGCGCCCTTGCCGCGCGCTGGCTGGCGCGTTCGAGCCGCACCCAGGGCCCGTCGCGCGATGCTGCGCTGGCTCGCCACCTCGAGCGCCGGGGCTTTTCCTCGCGTGCTATCGTCGCCGTCCTCGAGCGCCTTCGCGAGGGCTCGGCCGGCAGCGATCCGGTGGTCGAGGAGAGCTTGGCACCAGAGCGCTGAGTTCGGCCGCGGACCGCAGCCAGGCCCCGTGCTGGGCTGGCTCGTCCGGCCCGAGCGTCGCTCCTCCAGTACGCACGCTGCGTCGCTGTCACCGCATCACACCCACAGCATTCGAGCCATGAAAAGCCAGGCGATCCGTCAGAGTTTCCTCGATTTCTTCACCCGCCACGGGCACCGTGTGGTGGCCAGCGCACCACTGGTACCCCGGGGCGATGCCACCTTGATGTTTACCAACGCGGGGATGGTTCCGTTCAAAGATTTCTTTCTCGGCCTCGACTCACCCGAGGACAAGCGCGCGGTGAGCGCCCAAAAGTGCCTGCGCGTTTCGGGCAAACACAATGATCTCGAGAATGTCGGTCCCAGCCCGCGCCATCACACCTTTTTCGAGATGCTCGGCAACTTCTCCTTCGGCGACTACTTCAAGGCGGAGGCCATCGAGTTCGCCTGGGGGCTGGTCACCGAGGTCTGGGAGCTCGATCCGGCCACGCTCTTCGCCACAGTTTTCGAGCAGGACGATGAAGCGTGGAGGCTGTGGCGCAAGATTTCCGGGTTGCCGGAAGCGCGCATTCTGCGCTGCGGAGCGAAGGACAATTTCTGGTCGATGGGCGACACCGGGCCTTGCGGACCGTGCTCGGAGATTTTTGTCGATCGCCAGCCGCAGCACCCGGGCGTGCCCTGGGAGGAGGGTTCGGAGACGGGGCGGTACCTGGAGATCTGGAATCTTGTCTTCATGCAGCTCGAGCGTTTCGAGGATGGCAGCAAACAGCCGCTGGCACGCCCTTCGATCGATACCGGTGCCGGCCTCGAACGCTTGGCGGCGGTGCTTCAGGGCGTAGCATCGAACTACGACAGCGATCTTTTCCAGCCGATCCTCGCCGCCGCCGCCGAGCGCGCGGGCCGGCGCTACGGACAAGACGCCAACGCCGATGTCTCCTTGCGGGTGATCGCCGATCATCTGCGCGCGGTCTCCTTTCTGCTCGCCGATGGCGTCATCCCGAGCTCCGATGGGCGCGGTTATGTGCTGCGCCGACTGCTGCGGCGCGCTGTGCGTCACGGTCTGCGTCTGGGGTTCGAGGAACCGTTTCTCCACCGCCTGGTACCGGTGCTCGAAGGCGTCTTGGGGCAGGACTACCAGGAACTCGGTGCCACCCGGCAGGCCACCGAGACGACCGTGTTGGCGGAGGAAGAGAAGTACCTGCAAACGCGCGCCACGGGTGCCCGCCACATCCAGGCTGCGATCGACCGGGCACGCGCTGCGGGCGAGCGAACGCTGGGCGGCGCTGCGCTCTTCGATCTGTATGAGACCTACGGTCAAGAGCTCGACTCGGTGCGTGAGATCGCCGAGGAAGAAGGCCTCGCGGTGGATGCCGAAGGCTTCGCTGCCGAGCGCGATCGACATCGCGCGCAGGCGCGGGTGGTCACCGAGTCGTTGCAGAAGAAAAAGGCCAGCCTGCGCCAGGCGCTCGCCCGCGGCGGCGAGCTGGGCGAGACCGCCTTTGAAGGCTACGACGCACTGCGCCTCGAAGGGGTCGCGATCTGTCGCCTGGCGCGCGAGAGCGCCGCGGGTGCGGAGGCCGCGGACGCGCTCGATGCTGGCGAACGCGGTGTGGTCGTGCTCGACCGGACGGTGTTTTACGCCGAGAGCGGCGGCCAGGTCGGCGACCGAGGTTGGATACGCGCTGCGGGCGGTGCTCGGGTGCGCGTACTCGATACCCAAAAGGACACCGTGGGTATGATCTTTCACCAAGTCGAGGTCGAGTCCGGCCGCTTGGCCCAGGACGAATCGGTGACGCTCGAGGTCGACGCGGCGCGGCGCAAGGCGATCGAGCGCAACCACAGCGCCACGCACCTGTTGCACGCGGCGCTGCGAAAAGAGCTGGGCGACGGCGTGCGCCAGGCCGGATCTTGGGTCGCGCCCGAGCGCTTGCGCTTCGACTTCACGCATGGCCGGCCGCTGACGCCGCAGTCGCTCGAGGCGGTCGAGGATCGGGTCAACGCCGAGATCCGGCGCGCCACGACGACAGTCATCACCTCGCGTGGCCGCGAGGAGGCCTTGGCCCTGGGTGCAATTGCGCTTTTTGGAGAGAAATACGGCGCTCGTGTTCGAACAGTCGAGATCCCGGGCGTTTCGCTCGAGCTCTGCGGTGGCTGCCATGTGCGTTCGACCGGCGAGATTGCGCTGCTCTTGATCACCGGCGAGCGCGGTAGCGCGTCGGGCGT
>Ga0114931_10007300_pt1 | contig 13498 bp, 15 predicted proteins | sample 2SBtaG_FD_89579 | JGI IMG/M metagenome (GOLD analysis project Ga0114931, IMG submission 89579) | Deep subsurface microbial communities from Kolumbo volcano to uncover new lineages of life (NeLLi) - 2SBTROV14_V59a metaG | ecosystem: Environmental > Aquatic > Marine > Volcanic | place: Kolumbo... | reverse complement strand
AGGTCTTTTGTCGGGAATCCAGTTAAGCATGGATCCCCGATAAGAACATTCGGGGATGACACTTATGAACGCTTCCGGGATGGACCCTAATTATTGTGATTTGAAGCGCAAAATAATGTGAGCGACTCCAAAACACCCGTTTGCCTGGCTTAGACTAGAAGGTCAGCGCAAGCATCGAATACGACCAAATCCCGAGATCATCATTCCGAACCTTGGTTTCAGATGAAGAGTCTGAGCCCTGGAGATAATGTTGCAAATCGAGGTGTTGTCGAAATGAAAATAGAGAGAATTGTGCAGGCTGAAATACTTGGCAGTAAACTTTTCGGGGAGAGATTCAATTTAGGCGTTTAGGTCACTCGCGATTCAACAACAGTCAGGGAATGGTCTTGTTCGATCCAAATCTCGCGACTTTGGGGGGTCGGTAATAATGGAGAAGTGCGCTGCCTAGAGGTCGCCGCTGGTCAGCTTGTCCGCCCAGGTCACCGACGCCAAATATGTTTCCGCCACAAGTTTTTCCTCTAATCCGAGAGCAGCAGAATGGCGGGCGACCTCGGCCCAATCGTTTTTCTCATAGGCTGTGACAAGCTGAAACACATCGGCCAGATCGCTGGCCTTCCCCAGCAGGAGATTTTCACAGTCATCAGAAAGTGAAAGCTGCTGCAAAATCTCTGACATCGGTTGATCGAGAATGGCGTCAATAAGTGAAAAAAGACCCGCCAGGAAGAGTTCGGGCGCACGCTGTTTGAATGCAGTCTGTAAAGCTAGCTCTTCACAAAAGTGTGCGCGAATAAGGCACTTCACCATGAGTTCAGCAGGTTTATCCTCCGCGGCCTCGTTCACGGCGATCAAGGTCAGCCATTGCTTGACTCCGGCAATGCCAAGCATCGAAACGGCATGCTCAATAGTTTTTATTTTTTGGGGGATCCCAAAAGACACGGAGTTGATATAGCGCATCAGTTTGTAGGAAAGACCGGCATCGTGCCGGACAATCGCTTCAATTTCGGCTCTATCGGGTTCAGGCTTTGACAAGGTCTGCAGGAGTCTCAGGGCGTGCATCTTATTGGCCTTGACTTCCCCATGTTTGATTTCTGCCGGGCAGGCGAAGAAATAACCCTCAAAATAGGAATATCCGAATTGACGGCCCTGAGAAAAAATGCCGATTGTTTCGACATTCTCGAGCAGGAACTTCGCCCTGGTATTTCCCATCTTTTCTACCACCGATTGCCTCTGCTCTTCGGTCGTGGTCCTCAGTCCACTCTGATTATGTGGGCAATCGGAAGGAGTACCTGTAGATTATTGCTGAGAGTGCTTAGGTCTACGCTAAGGGTGTACCCGAGTTTTCTTAGCTTTTGTAGATTCGCAAGCGCCGTTTCCTCCAGCTTACCCTTACGCCGCAGAGATATCATGACCAGGGACGGAGAAAAGCTCTCGAGGATTTCGGGTCGTAGCAAGTCGTTTGAAAAATTGATAAACGCCGGGTTTCCCTTTGAAAGGGTGCCGATGTATTCGAAGAAATTGTGCACGCCGGAATGGTAAATCAGGTCGTAGGCAAAAACCGCGCGCGTTGGCTCAAATATGGGTTGACGACAAATATGAATTTTACTCACGCCCTATCTCCTGAAGCGGCTTTGAAACCGACTTTATTCTTCAATTGGATCGGCACTTTCTGGAGAAAAATTGAGGACGAATTCTGACTATTTACCTGTAATTTGTCTTCGTCTGTCATTCCCGAGGTCTCTTATCGGGAATCCAGTCAGGTAGGGTGGACATTCTTCTCAGGTCTTTTCTTACATTCGCCCTCTCGTTGTTCTCGATCCTCGCGACCGCCTGCGAACAAGATCCCAAAGCGCCCAGCATGACGGTTCGACAAGGCGACGACACCCTCGTCGTCTCCGCCGGTTCGGACCAAGACGCCGGCGCCGCCTCCCGGTCCGGAACGCCGGCCGGCCCGGTCCCGCGCCTCAAGCGCTTCGACATCATGGACTAAGGGCTAGAGACGAATGATGCGGAGTTGACCGAACGCTAACATGTACAATGGTCGTAGTAGACTGACAGCAGTGCCTCCCGAGGTCAAGAATACTTGTGATTACGATTTGGGCGGCAATAGAAACGCCGCCAGGGTGGCCACCTGACGGCGTTTCTATTCATGGGACCGGACAGATACCGAGCGATACTTGCCAAAGAAAGGATATAATGAGGATGACACTGGCAGCGATCACCGTCCGTCTGAAAAGGTCATATGCTCTCACATCAGTTTTCCTGAGCCGCGCGACCACGTGCGGCGCTTTTCCTTAACTTTGTTGATCAGGCGTGAGTCGACATGCGTTGAAATTTCGACCGTCTGGCCGTCTGACACTATCTTTATGTCATTCAACATGTCCACGGCTTCACGGTCATCGGCCATCATCATTTTCCCCAGCGCTTTAAAGCCGGTGATGGCCTCCGCCAGATTCTTCGCGTCATCATCGCTGGAAAAATTACCGCGGACTACGATGTTTGCCTCTTTTTCAACAACGGTGTAAAACAGAATCGACCGCATGTGCTCCAAAGATTTGGTGCCGCTAAAGCCGGAGCCGCTATCCCGGATCTGCCGCGCCCATTTCTCGGACATATCTTCCAGGTTGGCCACTCCCCAGAGACGGCTTTTGCCCGATACATCTTTTATGTAAGCTGCCATGGCCGGGTTGTCGAGAACACTGGCCGGTTGGTCTTCCGACTGGTCGAGTACGGCTTCCACCCAGGTCTTTTCCCCCGCTACGACGGTCTTTGAATCCAGGAACGATACCAGCCCTTCCCGGTCGTCGGTTGTATAGACGTCATGGCCCCGATACGATAGTTTGTCGAAGTCATCGCCATGTTTCTTGCGCATGTAATCGACAATTCGTTTCTCATCAAATCGGCCTTTGGCGATAAGCCCGCCGACGTTGTTGTCGTGCTCTGCCGGCATCGTTCCGGCCCAAACGACGTCGACATCTTTCTTGATGTCGACTCCGGTTTTTTCGACAAAATCGTGGTAGTCCTCGTCGCCATCTTCATTGATTTTCTGCTCGAGCTGCATTTGCAGGTCCTCACCCACAGGCGTTTGCCGCAGGAAAGCCAGGTCGGCATGAAACAGCACGTTCATGCTGGCAGGTAGCAAGGACATCTCGTCAGCAACATGGCGGGAAATCTCTGTGCCTGCCGTCGTATTTTCGGCGGCTTCGCTGGGCTCTGTTTCTCGTGAGCAACCGTTCACGACGATTAGCAGCGCGAGCAAAACTAGGATATTCTTTAACATGGGGGCCTCCAGATTTTAGAAATCTTTGCGCGAGAAAATAAGGGTGGATGAGAGTAGCAGCGCCAAACCGACAGCGCATGACGTCCACAACGGCGTCCAATCATCGACCGGTCGTCCGATGACAAGCGCCTCATTCATTTGTCCCAATTCAATCGTTTTGGGCGTTACCTGATAGAGTACTTCAAGAAAATAGTAGTATGACTTACTTGAGAGTAGAGCGTATATTTTTTCTTTTTGTTGCAAAATCACGTCGAGAAAAAGCAGGCTGTAGGCAACCATGACCGTCACGCCAGCACTCTGGGCGGTAATGCCAACCAGTCTCATGACGGCGTACATTATGCCGAAAGCTACAATGACCATCGGAATCGAGTAGAGGTACGGTTGGTACCAAATGCCTGTTTTAATAGACAGGATTAGCCAGGTGCCGCCAATCAAGTAGACCACGTTGAAAGCCATGACAAACATTGCCCCCAGGTACCGGCCGAGTAGGATTTGCCAGCGTCTCAGCGGTTTTGAAACCAGCAATTCAACGTTGCCCTTCGCCAGCATCGTTGGCATCAGGCTCGCCGTGGCAAAGATCGAAAGAAAGATACCACCAAAAAACATCCAGAATGCAATGACTCGCTGCACCCCAATAATCAAATCGTGCAGGTCGATTCCACCACCGGACTGAACCTCTTTCCCAAACACGGTAACCAGGGCCAGTCCTGCTTCGATGGCGTCGACGTTTAGGGCAGAGATCAAAGCAATATGAACCAGCGACGAGATCGCGAAGAAGGCGATGAACGTCTTTTTGGCGAAAGACTCTGTGAATGTGTGTCGAACGAGTGCCCAGATTTTCGGTATCATTCTCATCAGTGAATGACATCTTTTTTAAGGATTTCGATGAAGCTTTCTTCCAGCGTTCTCTTATGCGGCATGATCGATTTGATTTCGACTTTGTGTTGTCGTAGGTAGTCGATAATGGCGTTGAGTTTATGGATGCTTGCGCAGGTGGCCTCGATCGCGCTTTCTTGTCGCGCAACCTTAAGCGCGATGCCATTGAGCCCCGCCACAACTGCATCGGAGATGCGCGAGGTCTGAAACCGGTAGGTTTTTGAAGGGGACGTCAGCTCTTCAACGGTCCCGCTGCTCAGAAGTTTGCCTTTATCCAAAATCGCAACCTGGTCACAGATCATCTCGACTTCCGACAGGAGGTGCGAATTGATAAAAATGGTCTTGCCCTCTTCCTGTAGTTTTCGCAGGATATCCCGGATGGCGCGTCTCCCGATTGGGTCGACGCCGTCGGTCGGTTCATCGAGAAAAAGAATATCGGGGTCGTTTATCAGCGCCTGCGCCAGACCAAGACGCTGCAGCATGCCCTTCGAGTATTTTCTGATCCGTTTCCCCGCCCATTCATCCATATCGACCATTTTCAGCAAGCGCGTTTTACGTTTGTCAATTTCGTTCCTGCTAACGCCCGCGACACTGCCAAAATAGTCTAAGACCTGACCGCCCCTCAGGAAGTCAGGGTAGCGGTGGTTTTCGGGTAAGTAGCCAATTTTCTCTTTGATTTGAATGTTGTTTAAAGGCTTTTCCAGGATTTTGGCTGAACCTGAGGTTGGGTAGAGGACGCCAAGGAGAATCTTGGTCAGGGTTGTCTTACCGGCGCCGTTTGGTCCGAGCAAGCCAAAGATATGACCGGTGTCTACCGACAAAGAGACACTGTCGAGGGCAGTGACTTTTCCGCTAAAAATTTTGGTTAGGTCAGTTGTTTCTAAGGCTAACATGTGTTCTCTGATAAATTAGATGAGCATAAGTACGCGAAATCATTAGACAAGTTACAGATACCAGTGTTCGACAAAAAGTGACAATGGGACCAACGCAGAGATCCGTAGGCGGCGGGGGGCAGCGGTCAGTGAGTGGGTTTGTCCGGCTTCAACTGCTTCAGGTAATCGAATGAATAAATCCCTTCGCCATGGCCGTCCGACCAGCTAAACTTAATCGCATACCGTCCGACGATTTCAGCCTCTCGAACGCTCACATTTTCCGGAATGATCTCGCTATCGGCCAAGACCCGCAAAGGATTAGCCGTATCATTTTCTTTTGCAGCTTTACAGGTGGCGCAGGGGCACTTTTGCCTGAGAAACGCCATGGCAAAGACGCTTTCTGTGCCATCGTCCCACTTGATAACAAGGTCATTTTCAGATTTTTTGAAAATGTCGAGAGGGCGCATGCGTCAGAAGATTTTGATGAAGCCAAGGTTAACGTAACGGCCCGGTCGTTTTTTCATGTCCAGAATCAGAGCATCAAGTTCGGCGGTTAGGTCACGCATTTTGTTGTAGAGTTCATCATCAGCGAGTAGTTTACCCGCGGATCCTTCGCCCCGGTCAATTTTTGCCAGAATGCCCTCCAGGCTTCCCAACGACTCGTCAATCTTGCCCGCCATGCCTTCCAGCTTGTTGGAGGCCGCATGCAGGTTGTCGATGGAGCTTTCGAAGGCGTCGCGCTTTTCAGCCAGGATTTCGTTGATATTGGCAGTGAGCTCGTCCAGATTTGCCAGCGTGCTTTCCATGTGTGATGTGTTATTATCTAAAGTGGCAGAGATCTTGCCGGCGTGTACCAGTGTCTGCTGCATGCTCTCCTGCGCTGATGCATCCAGCACAGTGGCGAACATTTCGCGCAACTGCCGCATCAACTCCTGTGCTTCATCCATCAAGGTCTCGGCCTTACCCGTGATCGCCTCGAGATCCGAGGATGTTTCTCCTCTCAGGAAGGCGCCGTCGGATAGACGTTTAGGGGCTTTCCCGGGCGTGATATCGATGAATTTTTCGCCAACCATCCCCATGGACTTAATAGACACTTTCGAATCCTCTGGCAGAAGGGCTTCGGGTTGCAATCTGACATTGACGAGCACCACGGTGCCATCCAGTGTAAAGGATTCTACCTTACCGACCCGCAAGCCAGAAATGCTGACCGGGTCTCCACGTTCCAGGCCGGTGACATCATCAAATCTAATTGTAATATTGTACTGACCGGCACTGAGGGTCGTATTCTTCAAGAAGAGAAATCCTGCGATAAACGCAATGAACGCAACAAAAATAGCTACCCCGGCCGCGACTTCTGAACCAATTTGTCTCATGTAGTGGTGCTCCTTCGTTTACACTGCGACGTTTTCAATCTCGTCGATTCCTTCAACAAAATGTCTCACGACCACATCGTCTGAGTGCTCGAGATCCTGTACGGTTCCCTCGAAGTGAATCTTACCCTGGTGCAAAAAGGCAACGATGTCGGCAATTCTCTCGACACTGTTCATATCATGTGTGACCACGATGGATGTGACGTCCAGTGTGTTTTGCAAGTGCACAATGAGATCGTTAATAGAATTTGCCCGGATGGGATCCAATCCGGTCGTCGGTTCGTCATACAACAGAATCTGCGGTTCCATGGCGATGGCTCTGGCGATGGCAACCCTTTTCTGCATACCACCGCTCAGTTCCGCCGGCGACAGGTGTTCGATGCCCTCCAGGCCAACCTGAGCCAGGCACGTCTTTACGCGGTCGGCGATCTGGTTCTTGGAAAGCTTGGTGTGACTATATAATCCGATGCCTACGTTGTCACCGACCGTCATGGAATCGAACAGGGCCGCCCCTTGAAACACCATGGCCATCTTTTTTCGCACCGTCTTAAGTTGTTCGTAGTTGAGATCGGTCACGCAAACACCCTCCAGAAAAACACATCCGGCATCCGGCTTCAGCAGGCCCATGATATGCTTCAACAGCACGCTCTTGCCTGAACCGCTGCTGCCTATGATCGTAGTGGTATGGCCCTTTCCGATCGTCAGGTCCACACCGCGCAAGACGTTGTTATCCTCGAATCGCTTGTACAGTTGCTTGATTTTTATCATGGGGAAGATTTGTCCTGATGTTTCTTTAGCCTGGAAAATTCATAGCCACGAACCTCTGCGGGCACAGAGGGTTTGTTTTTCGAGAAATTGAGTAGATTATTTCTCTGTGTCCTTTGGGCCTCTGAAGCCATATTCATGAATTGACCACGTTAGTATTTGAACAGAATCAAAGCGGCGATAAGAAAGTCGAGGAAAAGGACCATGAGGCACGAGGTAACTGCTGCGTTCGTGGCCGCATTGCCAACGCCTTCGGCACCGCCTTTGGAGTTGAATCCCTGGTAACAGGCAATGAGCGTAATAGCGGCTCCAAACAAAACTGATTTGGCCATGGGCAGGATGAAATCCTTGTTGTCGACGAACTGTCTCGCGCCTTTAAAAAACTCAGCGGTCGTCACATCCATAACCACAATAGCAGTCAGCCACCCGGCGACCACACCGATGACGCCAGCAAAGATGGTGAGGACAGGAAACATGACTGTGCCGGCTAAAACCCGCGGGACGATCAGGTAGGAAACAGGATTAAAGGCAAGGGTTTCGATGGCGTCTATTTGCTCAGTCACGCGCATGGTGCCGAGCTCAGCAGCGATTGAAGCCCCCACACGGCCCGCGAGGACGAGTCCGGTCAGGACCGCCGCAAGTTCTCTTAAGACCCCCTTTTCGACCACGAACCCGATGAGATAGCTTGGCACGAATTGGTCGAAATTCTCAGAACTTTGAATAGAAGTGACCATGCCGGCAAAGGCGGCAATATATATCACGATCGGAATCGATTGCACGCCGACACGCATCATCTGCTCGCCTATGAGGCTGCCATAGGTTCGAAAATCTGAAAGCGACTTGATGGTCCGCCACAATAAATCACCAAAGCTGCCAAGATGAAAGAAGAATCGAAAAAAACGTCGACCGAGGAGGCGGAAGACCGCTGTCATATTGTTCTCACATTGAGCCGTTCTTGTTAAATCGCGGTAATATACAAAATAATTCCTCTGATCTCAATCTTTTTGAAGCACCGCTAGGCCGCCGTTGGCGTTGTGTCATAGCGGTCATTATCCTCAAAGAAGTCCATTACTTTACAGGGTTTATCGATGACTGCGGAATGGACAACGCCGGCCGGGACATAGTAGGAGTCACCTCGGCGCATGATTTGTGTCTTATCGCCAATTGTCATGCTAAGTTCCCCTTCGATGATAATGCCCCACTGAGCACCGTGAGAGTGTGCCGGGACTTCCGTTCCCCCCTCAAAATCGAAAAAGCAAATTTGCCCCTCCTTTCCCTGGAAGAGGTAACCGATGACTCCCGCCACCGGAAGATTTGCCTGCGGTAAGTTTTGGATCAGGTCCGGGTATTGGCTCGTGCTCACGCGTACCTCCTTTCTTGGTTAAACACCACGTCTTAGCCAATTGCGGCAATGGCATCGATTTCGACGTCGACATTTTTCGGTAGCGTCGAGACTTCGACCGTTGCACGCGCGGGCGGCGCCTGTGTGAAATAACCACCATAGGTCTGGTTGACTGCGGCAAATGCGGACATGCTCTTCAGATAGATAGTACATTTTACGATGGAGTCCATCGTTGCGTCCGCTGCCTCTATGATCGCTTTGATATTTTGCATGACCCTGGTGGTTTGGGCCGCAATGTCTCCGGTTACGAGCTCGCCAGTGCCTGGGTCGATCGGTATCTGACCCGATACGAACAACAGAGAGCCAGCCTGTACGGCCTGCGAGTAAGGGCCAATCGCCGCAGGCGCCTTGGAAGTTGAAACGATTTTCTTAGCCATATTCGCTCCTTGTGCAGATAATTCCATGAGTTTGTTAGTTTGCTGACTCACGCCCTTTCGGCGAACACTTGGATCGTTCAGCGAGCAAATCGCCCGATCGCCCTCAGCACAAGGGCGCTGACGCGTGAACCAATCGCGTGATAAACCAACTCTGATTGAGCCGCGTGGCGAATTTACACAATAAAAGGGAAAAAAGACAGGCAAGAATTCAAAGTGATAGTCGTTGTAATGACAAATTTGTTGCTGCGGGCTGGTTTGGAGGATAAACTTAGACACCTGGAATTTGTTCCACCCATTATTGTTGCCTTCATTTGAGGTCGTCATTTTTGTGGCATGTGCCGAGAAGGGTATCCAAGCTTGGAAGGCTGAATTATTTGCATTTTGCCCTTGGATTTTGTCATTTTAGTTATATTTTACAGCTCAATAACTGCTTAGTCGTCTAACATGTCGTCTGGTCGGAGGAAAAGATGGCGAAGAAATATGTTTCGAACAAAGATGAGTCCGTGGCCCTTTTTGAAAACAAACTGCTGGACAAATTTACCTATGTCCATCCCAGTGTACCGGTGATTTTGTATGTGCCGGTGGTATCGTACTTCCTGTACAAAGCAGTGGTTAGTTCCACGCCCGGCCTCACGATCGCTGCTCTGTTTGCGGGCGGACTCTTGACCTGGACTTTTGTTGAATACGTGATTCACCGGTTCGTCTTTCATTACCACCCTAAAAGTGCCATCGGAAAGTACCTCTTTCATTTGATGCATGGCGTTCATCACGATTATCCTAATGATTCGCGCCGGCTGGTGATGCCGCCGGTGGTCAGTATCCCGTTGGCCTTTATTTTCTACGGTCTGTTCTGGCCTGTTTTTCGTGAGTTTTACATATTGGGCTTTTTCCCGGGCTTTGTTTTCGGATACATTTGCTATGACATGATTCACTATGCCACACACCATGCGCCCATGAAAAGCAAGATTGCCCAAGCCGTTAAGCATCACCATATCAAGCATCACTATCAAGATGACCATCTAGGATTTGGTGTCAGTTCCCCCCTGTGGGATTTCGTTTTCGGTACTCTGTTTCACAAGAAAACCTCGTGAGTTTAACTCTGCAACGGTAAGCTATTCTGCGCATCAGTCCGTTGCGGGGAGAAGCTCTCGCTTCGGTACCTCAGCGTCCACCTCAAGATCCAAGTCCGCATCACGCGGTCCTGTTCCCACAAGTTTTCCTAACCCTGGGAGGATTGTTTTCAGTTTTTCCCAATTATAGAAACAACCCCTTGCCTGGCAACGAATGCGACAACTTTTGTAAGAATAGTATTCTCCCGTAGATAGAGTTGTTTCCGATCGACAAATGCATTGCCAGGAGGCCTGGAATAGTGTTTGCTATACCATGTAACACAATACGTTAGATGCGCGGAGAATGACATGGTCTCTCAAAAGAATCCCAAGATCGATCTCAAGTTGCATCATCGCCAAACACTTGAATGGGCCCTCATTCTGTCCTTGTCTTTACATCTCTTTCTCTTTAGAGCTTTGCCTGATTTACGCGTGGGGAATAAGGTCGCCCGCGCGAAAGCGATTCAAATCCAAGTGGAGGAGATTCCCCCGACAGAGCAGCTTCGAAAGCTAGAACCGCCGCCGCCCAGACCATCTGTGCCCGTGCCCAGCGAAGATGAAGATGTGCCGGACGACCTGACGATTGAAACAACAGACCTGAGCCTGGATCTAAGCGAACTGCCGCCTCCGCCCCCGCTGAGGGAAGACAATATCAATGAGCACTACGTTTTCGTACCGTATGACGAAGCGCCTACTCCGATCGGAGGTATGGCCGCTATTCGCGCCCACCTTAAATATCCTGAGATTGCTAAGAAGGCAGGTTTGGAGGCTAAGGTCGTTGTGGGTGCCCTCATTGGCGTGGACGGTCGGACGCTGAACACCCGTATTTTGAAGGGGTCAGGCATGTCGGTTGGTTTTGAAAAAGCGGCGCAGGCGGCTGTCATGCAGGTAAGGTGGAAGCCAGCAAAACAACGGGAACGTCCTGTCAAAGTCTGGATCTCAATCCCCATCCATTTTCAACTCGCCACGCCGCAAAAGAACGCAACTTAAGCGCCTGATGATTCCTGTTGCATGAGTGAAGTCTATCTCTCAAAAACAAAACGAATGGAGAATGACCATGCAAGTACTGACAGCAAAAGACATCATGAACCCGAACGTGTTTTCAGTCAGAGAGGATCTGACGACCCATGAGTTGGCTGCTTTTTTTACTGACAAAATGATTTCCGGAGCGCCTGTACTGAGCCATTCCGGTCAACTAATAGGCGTTGTGTCTCTTTCCGATATCGTTCGCAACGATAGTCAACGGGTGCGCATGGTGACGAACAAGGTCCAATCCGAGACGTCCTTGCACGGTTGGGAAGGCAAAGCCAACCAGGACGAAATCGAGGAACTCCATATCGAAACGGATGATAGTTTGACGGTGCGGGACATCATGACTCCCATCGTTTTTGAGGTTGGCGAGCAGGTGTCTGTGACCGAGATGGCGGATTTGATGATTGAGGGCAGAATTCACCGTTTGTTTGTGACACGCGATGCGCAACTTGTAGGCATTGTCACCGCCCTCGATATGATGAAGGTGCTCCGAAATATGCTGGACGAGCCGAACCGCCTCTATTAGTGGATTACACACCGCTCAAAATGTCTCCGTTGCTAGGACCCGCCCTTCACACACTGCTGGTATCGTCTCGCTTTTCGCCAGGCCCTCGATTCATCAGAATTCCTATTTATAAGAAACAAGAACTGACGATTCTTGTTATCGCGAAATAATCCTATTCTAAATCTGTCAGCGCCTATACCCTAACTACTTGATAATATGTTATATGAAACCGGATCATTCTCTGGCTCTCCTTTGGTACATGCTTTGCAATTTTCAAGGCAGAAGGTTGAAGAATGCGCTACGAAAGCTTTGACTCACCAGGAAAGCGAGGTGCATAATGAAACAGTTGAAGAAGATTCTATTTCCCACCGATTTTTCCCGGTGTGCAAATCAAGCCCTGTCCAGAGCCTGGGACCTTGCCACCTTTCATGAAGCGGAGTTGCACATGCTGCATGCCCTGGTGCTGCACGAGGGAGACCCTTACAGTCCTATTCATCATGTGGCAGACGTGGATGGCATGGCCGCCCAGTTGCGACAGAACGCGTGGGATCAAATGGATGCTATTATCAAATCGTACAACCCGAAAAAAATAAAGGTTGTGAAGGCTCAGGAGCGCGGCATTTCTCCCGCCCCCGCCATTCTGAACTACGGATCGGATAACGATATCGATCTTGTTGTGATGGGAACTCACGGGCGCCGCGGTTTGGGGCACCTGTTTCTCGGCAGCGTCGCCGAAGAGGTAGTTCGGCATGCCGGGTGTCCCGTGCTGACGATTCGTGAACAAAAAGATCCCAAACCCGCGGAAAAAGTCTCACATATTCTGGTGCCAATCGATTTTTCCAAGTACGCGACCGTTGCTCTGGCCAATGCCAAAGAGCTCGCGGCCTTTTACGATGCGAAGTTGCAGCTTCTGCACGTCATCGAAGAGACAGTTCATCCGGCATTCTATGCCACCGGACGACTCTCTATTTTTGAGCTGCTGCCGGACATTCGGGACAAATCTCAGCAGGCGATGGCTGACCTGATGCAAACCACTGAAGGGCCGTCCGTTCCTTTCGACACCGCGGTGGTCGAAGGCAGGGCCAGTCACGATATCGTAGAATTTGCCGCCCAGTCTGGTAGTGATCTGATTGTGATTTCAACGCATGGGCTGACCGGCCTCGAACATCTCTTGTTGGGCAGCGTCGCAGAAAAAGTTGCGAGAATGGCACCCTGTCCCGTCCTAACCCTAAAGGCATTTGGCAAAGATCTTATCAACTAAACGAGGTAAACGTGCCCTGCTCCGCTTTGCTTTGCTTGCGATATTTTTGTATTTTATATTTATAGCTATTGCTTGCGAAACGAATCGGAGAGGATGGACATGAACGAAAGCGAGGCCCAGCGTTATCTGAATCTGGCTGGCGTTATTTTCGTCGCCCTCGACAAAGACGGACGGGTTACTTTGATCAACAGGAAGGGGTGTGAGCTGCTTGGCTACACCGAATTGGACCTTATCGGCCAAAATTGGTTTGCGACTTGCGTGCCTCGATCTGTGCGCCGACGGGTTGAACGCGAATTCGGCAAGATTATGAAGGGCAATGAGCCGCAACTAGAGTACTTCCAGAATCCCGTTTTGACGAAGCGAGGAGAGGAAAAGCTTATCGAATGGCGTAACACGGTCCTGCGAGACAATGAAGGGAGGGTCACGGGAAGTCTCAGCTCCGGTACTGATATTACTGAACGTACCGATGCGGAAAGTGTTTTGCGCCACAGCGAGGCGCAACTGCGTGCCATATTTGACACGGCGGTTGATGGTATCATCATCATCGACGACCGGGGGTGCATAGAATCATTCAATCCGGCGGCCCAAAGGCTTTTCGGTTACACCGTAGAAGAAGTTCGCGGCAAAAACGTTAAGGTGCTAATGCCTGCGT
>Ga0114931_10007299_pt1 | contig 13499 bp, 13 predicted proteins | sample 2SBtaG_FD_89579 | JGI IMG/M metagenome (GOLD analysis project Ga0114931, IMG submission 89579) | Deep subsurface microbial communities from Kolumbo volcano to uncover new lineages of life (NeLLi) - 2SBTROV14_V59a metaG | ecosystem: Environmental > Aquatic > Marine > Volcanic | place: Kolumbo... | reverse complement strand
TTGGATCATCTACCAATTTTCCTTCTTCAATGACATTTCTTGGAGGTGAGGAATCCTCTATAGTCGAAATCCGGTCGAGTGCTTGCATAAGCTGAAAACCTCTTGCCCCTCTGAGAGGAGTGTTCTTCTCGAAGATAACTTTTACAGAGTATTTTGTCCCGATTTTAATCTCATCTTCTTCAGTTATAGCACTCTCAACTTCAGAGGTATCTTCTGAATTGGGATCATAAGAATTTAAGAAGGAGATGAGGTCATCAACTGGAATGGATGAAATATTTTCTCCTGCTTCCAATTTCTGAGCGAATTGTCCCATCCTATCTGCAACCTGATAAAGTGCTTGCAGGAGTTGAGCAGTTACTTTTTGAGTTTTTTGAATCTCAATTATTTTACTCTCTGTTGCATGCGTTAATTTTGAGAGACTATCATATCCCATGGTTCCTGCCATACCTTTTACCGTATGTGCTGCTCGCATAACTTCTGCTAATGCATCGACATTTTTCTTGTCTTTTTCGAGGGTTAGGAGGCTGTCATTCAGAATTTTAACATTTTGGTCTAACTCTGAAATGAACAGGTCTAAATATTCATCTTCCAATGCGCTCAATCTTACATAGAATTCAGACACTAAAAAATTATCGTGGGAATTACGTCAAATTGTCATTCCACTGGAATTTATAACCCGAGCGCCTGCCGAATCCCTTGATACATATTATTCAAGCTGTATATGTGATCTGCAAATCCCCGCTCAATGACAGATTTGTTCATCCCATAGACTACTGAATCCTCCTCATTCAAAGCAATTACCTTCCCACCAGCTTTTGCGACAAGATTGCATCCTTCAGTTCCATCCTTTCCCATTCCGGTTAATATCACAGCTACAACCTTGCTCCCCATTAATCCAACTGCAGATTTGAGTGTCACATCAACAGAAGGTTTCACGAAATTCACCAATGGAGAGTCTGTCAGCTTAATTTGAATTCCTGACCCTCCTTTTCTCAATTCCATGTGTCTCCCTCCAGGAGCTAGATAAACATTTCCTGACTTGATTGGCATTCCTTCCTCAGCCACATGGACCGAAATAGTACTTGCATTGTCCAATCTCCTGACGAAATTTTCGATGAATCCCACTGGAATATGTTGAACAATCAATACTGGAGGAAAGTTACGTGGAAATTCTTTCACTAGAGAAGCAATCATTTGGGGACCCCCTGTAGATGCACCAATTACTAACATCTTGGACACTACTGGTAGTCGAGTATCCGAGCTCTCCCTGACTGTATTATCAAAAGATTTACTGAAATCCTCCTTTTCACTTACATAGGAGTTGTTTGTAATTTGAATGATCTTCATGAATTTTTGGACTCTAAGCTTGGAGAGAATTGAGAGCTTGGGGATCATCCATTTGTTGAGGTACTCTGAAGTATCCATTTCCATATCTTTCGATGGTTTATTGACAAAATCCACAAGCCCATAATCAAAGACTCTTAAGTCATTCTTCACCTCGTTCTCAGTAAGTGAAGAGAAGAGAAGAATTGGAGTGGGTTTTGCTCTCATGACTTGATAGACAATATTTAGTCCAGAGACATCTGGGAGCATAATATCCAAAATAATTACCTTTGGATTCAAGGTAATTACCTTAGTAATGCACTCTACCCCTGTCTTTGCAGTACCAATAATCTTGAAATCCTTATTAGGCTTGAGATGCTTCTCCAAGATCTTTCGCATAAAAGCTGAATCATCCGCAATGAGTACTGTTATAGCCATATCTTTCTACCTATGGAATATGATACAGTGATTCTTAGTCACCTATGGCTCACTTAAAACCTTATTAATTACTCTGATGAATTCAGAAAGTCTGAATGGCTTGGTAAGAAAATCCTTTGCCCCAAGTCTCAAGGCACCTTCGACTATATGCTTGCTGTTAATTGAGGTGACAACGACAACTTTTGCATTGGGATTTATCTGCAAGAATCTCTTCAGAGCCTGAAGACCATCCATTGATGGCATGACAATATCTAATGTTACTATATCAATATCTGACCAATACTTTTGATACGTCTCGATAGCCTCACGACCGTTAAGGGCTCTGTACTTTACAGTATGTCCAAGCTTTGTAAACAATCTTTCGATGACCATAAGCATTAATCTTGCATCATCACAGATCATGACATTGACTATGATCAATCACATCCATAACTAGCTCATCTTTTTCTGAATTAGGTCGATCAGCTTTCCTTTCTTGGTCTTAGTAGTTACCGAATCGATCCCCATCTCATATGCAATCTTCAGAAGTTCTGGTTTTGTGAGGGCGCTAAGGTCAAGTGGGCTAGATCCAAATTCATCCTCTTCTGAAGGAGCTATAGGCTCTGGTGATTTTGATGAAGGAGGAGATACTATCCCCTTGTCACTAATAAGTACATCATCATCTGAAAGATCATCAATTGAGAAGTCTTCTAATGTATTAACCCTGTCAATCTCTTTTCCAGTCACACTAATTTCATCATCAGTACCTGAGATTGTAGATCTTATAGAAGCAAGCTTCTCTAATTCTTTGAGATCAAAATCACTGAAGATTCCTTGGATTTTTAGAAGGATAACTAGACCTAGATCCGCCTTTACAATACCCTCAATAAATGTAGAACTTTGTGTTGTTGAGATACCTTCGACAGATGTCTGAATATTTTCATCAGAAACTGTAATGACTGCCTCAACATAATCTACCAAGAGACCAACTGTAGTCTTTCCAATTGTAACCATCAGGATATAATTCCTTTCATCATCATCAAGATACTCTCTCCTTTTTTTCTTCTGTTCTTCGACGAGAAGTCTTCTCTTCAGATCAATGACGGTAACAACAAGTCCTCTGTAGTTTATTACTCCTGCAGTATAGTCACCTGCTTGAGGAATGGGAGTTATAGTATCTGGTACGAAAACCTCCTTCACAGCATGTACGTCAATTGCAAAATACTCTTCATTGAGAAGAAATGCAACCAATTTTCTTTGACCTTGAATTTGGGCAGTGCTCATAAAGTCAAGTAACCTCATTCCTAGTAGATATCTTGAATTAAAAAACGATGCTCCTCGAAGGAGAAAAATCGTGGATTATCCCTACTAAAATTCTCATTCACCTGTCGAGATTCAATGAATTTTTTCCTATTGCTTGCTGTTTTTTAGGTGTCTTCTAATAAAGATTAAATAAGAACTAATCCTAGATAGAATTAGAAGGGATTCTAGTAATCGCTCGAATCATAAGAGGTGCTTGTTTTTGGCAAGAATAGCCGTTGTAGACGATGCAAAATTATGAGACTAGTTTTGAAAAGAATATTGACCCAAGCTGGGCACGAGGTTATAGCTGAAGGACAAACAGGAGTTGATGCTGTTGAGATTTGGGCAAGAGATAAACCAGATTGCATGACACTTGACATAGTCATGCCTAAACAGAATAGAATTGAGGCTGTCAAGCAGATAATTTCATTTGATCCCAATGCTAAAATTGTAATGGTGACTGCACTAGGACAAGAGGCATTTGTTCTCGAAGCTATCAAGTCTGGTGCTCGGGAATTTATCATTAAACCATTCAAGAATGAAGAGATCATTAAAGCAATTGCAAAGACAATTGGTACCGTTAATTAACCCTACTTCCCAATAGGCTCAGGATAATACTCATTGTCTACTACTAAGGAGACTTCAACACTATCATTCTTCCTGAAATTGAGGAGAAGAGGTGTGACAATTGTTATTGACACCAAAGCCACAGATATGAAAATTAGTGATTTTAGCGAATAACCCTGATCGAGATACCATCCTCCAAAGAATGGGCCAATTATTGACGCAAGATAACTTGCAGACACTGCGATGCTCAGTACAAATGATCTGTGTGCCTCTTCGGATACCTCACTAATTAATGCATTTAACGCAGGTCCTAATAATCCTCCAGCAATTCCCGCGATGGCGGCTGCAATAATAAGTAACACAAAATTCTCGGAAAATGCTAGTGCTAGATAAAATATCATATTGAGAATTACACCTACGATCAGTATCGGTTTTCTACCAAATTTATCCGAAAGTCCTCCAAGAATTAATTCTCCAAAGAATATGAAAACCCCATAAACAGAGATGAAGATCCCAAAATCTGTTGCAGATAATCCTAAGTTATCATAGAAGTGATAGATGAATCCAGGTTCTATCATCATCCACACAATCGTGTTAATGAAATTCATTAGAAGGATAAGCATAAATGCATACAAAGGTTGAGGTAATCGGTTAAGGAATGGCCCACCTATTTGCTGTTGATCGGATTTTTCTGAAATCCCTTCCTTGAGGAGTATTTGTGTGAGGATAGCGCCTGTAATTCCAAGTACACCACTCAAAATGTATGGATAAGTTACTCCAACATTGTCTAAAAGCACTCCTCCTATAGTTGGTCCAATAATCAATCCAAAGGAAATTCCTGCGGTAACATATGCGATATTGCGGGCTCGCTCTTCCTCTCCTGTAATCTCGGAGACAATTGCAATTGCAATAGGTGCTGTGGAAGTTCCAACTAAACCCTCCAAAGATCTTAAAACTAAAAACCACTCAAAACTTGGTGCAAGAGGAATCAGTAAATTTATCACTCCGAATGTAGCAATTTCAACGACTAGAATTCTCTTCTTTTCTGTTTTATCAGCAAACCGTCCAATGAATGGAGCGAAAATTACTCCAAAGAGCGCATAGGCGCTTGCTGAGAGTCCAAATTCAAAGGTGCCTCCTCCAAATCTTGAAAGATATTCCGGTAATATCGGAAATACAATAGTTTGACCAGTTGCAACAAAAGAAATCACCAGAGATAGGAAGAAGACATCCATTCTGAGCTTGGTCACACTCTAATTATATTCCCATAAATATTAAGGTGTCAGATGAAGGCAAAGTTAATATTAAGAGTTTACAGTCTTTTCAATTAAATCCAGAAGAGGTTGGTCATGAACATCATAATTTGTTTCAAATTCCTCAAACTTAGACCCTTCAATTCTCTCAGAAACTTTCTTTGTTGCAGCTGCTCCATGTAATGGATCAGTTCCCGCACCAACCAATATAATATCCGTCTCTTTCCCATCAATCTGGTCAACATATGGCCAAAGATTTCCACCTTTGAGAGCTCGGAGGCTCCATTTTAATTTTAACGGTGCTATCAGAACCAATCCTAATTTGTACTTGTGTGCTTGGAAGGGATCCGCTTTCTTGTTGGAAATCATAGGAACGACTACCACCTTTACAATCGGGAGCAGGATCCATTTCCAGCTCCAATTACTAATAACAGGAAGCATGATTTTGAATGGAAGGGGGATATGAAACTCTGTATATGGAGAGACAAGTATGGCATGGGTTGGTCTCAATCTTTTTGCTGCGAGAGCTCTGATTATCGTGTTTGTACCATTTGAGCTGCCAATAATTGTGTAATCTTCATCACCAACTAGCTGCTCTAATACGCATATGAGCTCATCCTCGAAGCTCTTCTCTGTAATCTTTTTCGGATCATCAAGGATGGAAGTCCTCTTCTCTCTCGATTCAATGTATGTTATTTTGTAATTGCTGTTCATCAACATTATGACAAATTTATACCAAGACATTACCAAAGTATAAAGACCAGGTACAAGAACAATATGAGCTTTAGGACTCTCAGGGGTGTAGATTGAGCATCTCAGTTCTACCCCTTTCTCTACTTTCACATATTTGACATCAAACTCGTCAGGTAGATCCACGTCGGTATTAATGGTCATGAGATATTCCGTAATCTTTTCGATGGCAATGTCATCCTTCTTCATCGACACCTCCTACTAAATGGTTGGTCTTTAAAGATTCTGAAGGAACGGATATTTCATTTCTGTCTTTGCTACAGAATGGTTTGAGCATATTTATAATTGTGTAAGAAAAATTGTAGTTACTGTTTATGCAAGTTGATAATTCTATGCTCGATGAGGTAAAGAAGGCTCGAGCGTTTGAAGAGGTAGGATCAATTGATGATGCAATTAACTCATATCTCAATGCTGCTCAAATTGCAGTAGATATGATTAAAGCTAGTCAGAATGAAGGTCGCAGGGATTTACTTAAACGGATAAGTACAGATATAATTGCTCACGTCAAGTTTCTCAAACAAAAAAAGGAAAATCCAGTCAAGATAACCGATGAAGCAGAAAGTATTCACAAATCCGTAATTAGTCACATGATGTTAGTGAGTAATTCTGGAACACAAATCATGAGCTGTGGATTTGATGATGGAGGTGCGAATGATATCGCAAAGAATGATATCCTCTTCTCGAGTGCAATAACGGCGATTGGTAGTATTTTCAATGAAACAGTTCACAAGTCAATTGAGGAGATAAGGTTGGATGATATGTGGCTACATTTCGTCAAGGAGAGTGATTTTCTCTCGATAATATTTGTGCATTCAGTCAGTGAGAAAATAGTTGAAGCTCATAAGAAGGCAGTGGATTATCTCAAGTCTAACTTTAGTGAAGCAATCAATGATTGGGTTACCAGAGGTATTCAGATTCAGGTCGATGATGGTATGGCTAATCATCTAAGGGACGTCTTTGCAAACTGTAACTACACCTAATTTTTAATAACCCGCCACCTTTATGATATTCTGAGAGAACATGAAATTCGATCAGTTGGGATTGGATGATAGATTGGTTATCGCGCTCAATGAGTACTTTAACTACTATAGTCCAACAGAAATTCAAAAAAAAGCAATTCCTGCTATCATAAAGGGAAAGCATGTTTTAGGTATTGCACCATCAGGAACTGGAAAGACTCTTGCCTACCTTTCACCTATTATCCACAATATTATTCGTAAACCTGTAGACCACGAAAAACCACTCGCCCTGATTCTCTCCCCGACTCGTGAACTGGCCCGACAGATCGAAGGAGAAGCTGAGAAACTTGGAAAGGAGGTTGCTCTCAACACAGTTGGGATTATCTCTCACCGCCCCAAGAATAAGATCAAGAGGAAAATGGAGGATCCAGTAGATCTGATCGTTGCAACTCCTCTTAAGCTCAAGGAATATGTGGAGAAGGGATTAGTGGATCTTACAAGAATTCAGCACTTTGTACTCGATGAGTGCGACCGCCTTCTTGAGTTGGGATTTTATGATGATATCATGGAAATTTACTCTATCTTTCAAAAGAATAAAGAGCGCAAGACACATCTGTTCTCAGCTACCTTGAACAAGGAAATGGAAAAACTCGCAAATGATATGATGAAAAGTCCTTACAAAATTGAGATTGCAAGATTAAAAACATCGAAGAAACTCAAGCAGAATATCTTTGAGGTCACAAAAGGAGAGAAACTCCACGTTCTTACTGATTTGTTAAAGGATACTACTATCTCTTCTGCTATTGTCTTCTGCAGGACTCAAGATGCAGTACATGTCGTTGCGAATCACCTCTTGAAGGAAGGACTGGAGCTTGAAGAGATTCATGGAGGGCTAACCGATCGCCAGAGAATAAAAGCATTAACAAATTTTGAACATGGGATTGTCCAGGTACTTGTCGCTTCTGATCTAATTTCTAGGGGAATTAATATTTCTGAAGTATCGCATGTCATCAATTTTGACCTTCCAAACATGATTGAGGATTATATCCACAGAGTAGGGAGAACTGCGAGAGCAGGAAACTCTGGTACAGCTTGGACATTGGTGACCCCAGATGATTTCCATAATATAGCTAAATATGAGAAGCTCATTGGAATCAAATTCCATCGATCACGAAAACTTACTGAGAATCTGCGTATTTCAAATTACGAGCTAAAGAAGAAAAAGAAGAAAGCAGATGCACGTGTGGAGAGGGAGAAAGAAAGAAAAGCAAAACTTGCTGAGAGGCGAAGGCGGAGGACTTTCAATCCTGGCTGGAACTACAAAAATGAGAAGAAGGCACCTGAAAGAAGTAGAAGAAGACGTTAGATATCTATTCTCTTATGAAGGATTAAGGTATCTCCCTGTGAGATTATCTTTTGATCATTGAAATTCTCTATCACATTCTTACCATTAGCATAGAGAAGAATTCTATAATTTTCATCCCTAATTTCTTTCACAGATTTGCCAATGAGTGGATCTCCATCTTTTACGTAGTGTTCAAAAATTTGATTATTCTCGGTTATATATGAGGGACTCTCTTTAATCTCTTTCAAGAAAATCAGGATCATAGCTCTAGCAGAAAGTGACCTTGGAGAGAAGATTCTGTCTACTTTCACCTTCTTGAAGATCTCGTTCTCTACATAACTCCGTGCATATTGTAATATTCGAGGACTCACCTTGCTCTTACGAATTGAGAGAGTAAGATTAAGGGATTCTGTGGTAGTATCAAACATATTGACTATCAAATCTTGGTCTGAAATTTCTTCTTCAATGATATCAACAAGTGAGTCCATTTTAAGCTGGATGGAAGGATATCCATGTGCAACAGCTAGTTTGAATTCCTCCTCATTAAACACGAGAATATCAATCTCTCTGTTTACTATAGTGATGTGTTCTATGATGTGATGTATTTCCTCAGAAAATCCTCCAATGAAGAGCTTGCGATATGAATCTCTTTTGTTTGTCCTGTCCAAACAATTCTGCAGATTGATTTCCTCTTGGTAGACAGCATACAATTTTTGCTCGCTTTCTGTATTTACTTCAAATCTCACTTCATTAAGATTCTTACTGACATTAGCTAGGGTGAAATATCGGCTACAATGATTACTTATTCTCCGCTCATTTCCAGTGAGAAGAATATAGAATAGTGAAGTGGGGGTCTCTTGGTTTGGAATGTAGGTTAGTTCTGATTTCTGAGAAAGAAAATTAATAAATGATCCTATTAGTCGTTCATTGTGATATGTTCTATTGATACCTATCAATTGTCCAAGATCAATCCCTATATTATGTCCTGTTTTTGAGAAAATAAGTGTGTCAGTAGCCAATTCTCTGATATTCAAAACTACCTGAATGGTCTCGTTCTCGTCATGAATGAATGTGTAGATCACTTTCGCAGACTCAACCTTTAATATTTTGAGATCTTCAGGGATGATATCAAGAAGAAGGTAGGCCTCAAACCCTTTCCTTCGAAGAACAATAACATCATCCTCACTGAATCCAAGAATTATTACTCTAAAAAACCGGTCTTGTAGAAATGCAGCTATGTATTTTGAAACTGGGGTCACTCCAAAAATTAGGATATGTGATTCTAATTCAGGAAGCTTGGAAGGAAGGAGAAAGTCCTCTCGAGATCTATCTGCAATTCTCTCAGCTAGCCCTTGAGTGAGATACGCAAGAGTTGAGATTCCCACGGTAATTAGAATAATTACGATAATTTTAGTTACAGGGTGTTGAGGAGTTATATCGCCGAATCCAACTGTAGATAGTGTGACGACAACAAAGTAGATTGCTTCAAGGGGAGATTTTTTCTCCAAACTAATGAATGCCCATACAGAAGCAAGATAGCTAAATACTGAAAGAGCTATGAGTCCTTTGAATGCCTTACGTTGAGAGAGTGACTCCATTACTTGTGAGAATATAACTGAAAATATAAGGAATCGCTTGGTCAATTCCTTCTCGCCTAAAATGAAAATCAGTTATACAACCCTCTAACTAAACTCCAGTTGAGATTTGGTAAGATGGTTCAGAATTCCTTAAGATGTTATAAAGTGTTATAACTCTTGAAATTTCCAAGAGATAGAACATGGTTGACTTTAGCCCTTTCGTCTTTGAGAAGACAGTCCTGTTTTTTAATCATGATGGGGTAATTATTTCTTTAGTTCTCAATTTTGTTATGGCGATTGTACCCCTTATTCTCGTTCTCAAATTACAGAATTTAAAACAAGACTCTCCAGAGATAAATAAGATCACAAATTCTGTCATTGGAATGAATCTCGCATTTGCACTAAGGTTTATTGTCACTGGGATTGATACCATGATTCTCTCATTGAGTAATGGAACTCTTAACCTCCTAGCTGCTTGGGAGTACATACCATGGTTAGTTGTCTTTTATTATACGATTTTTCAAATTCAAGGATTGATATCTGTTCCTAAGCAAAGAGAGTGGAGAATCAATCGAGTCGTTGGACTGATAGTGTCAACTATGATTACATTACTAGTTGTCTCAATTATTAATATACTTCAACTATCAAATTTAATTCTTCTAACTGGTGCCCTCTCCATTATTGTTGTCATGGTACCAGTAATACACTACCTTTACAGGGAGAGATCAGAGAACAAATCACTACTGATGAAAGCTAGAATAGATTTGACCATCAAAGGATGGTGGATGATTGTCCTCTTCCTTGTTCTAACGATATGTTTCCTAGTATATTATCTGACAATTCCTACAATGATACTCCAAAATCCTATTTATATTATACTCTACACCTTGATACCGGGTATTATCATTTTATTTGCATGCTTTTTCTTTTACTGGTCACTAATTCCACCTGAATATATTAGAAGAAAGTATGACATACTTCCTCCAAGATCCCTCTAAATCTTCTTAGTAGCTTTGAGGATAATTATTATCACAATTAAAGCTCCGAGAAGCCCTCCCAAGTAATACAAAGCGGTGAAACTTGGATTTACAGATATTTGAATATTCACTGAGGCTAGTAACTCTTCACTTTCTACTCCAATAATGACATTGTAGTTCCCAGGTCTTACACTTGATGAGATTTCTATTCCAACCGTTGCATGAGCCTTACCAGTAGACAAATCTACTGGGTAGCTCTTACCAAGACTAATACCATAGGTGAAGATCGGGTAGACAAATGATTTAAAGGAATTGTTGGTTAGAGCTCCAGAGGTGAGTTCTACCTCAAATTCAATTGTGGACACTTTGTCCTGCTCTACATTCTGAGAATGAGCTTTGATATTCATCTTGGGAACCGCAGAAGAATCAAACTCACTAATTACCATATTATCAGTCTCTGCATACCAAACTCTTTGACCATCCGTGGTCAACCACTGTGTATTTGAAGGTATATCTCGATTCACACGATATTCAGTGATTACTCCAGTCTCCGGATTGAAGTTTCCCATCCAATTTACAAAGTGCTCACTAAACCATAGAAGTCCATCATCGGTCTTCTTTACCTCATTAATACCAGAGATTGGATAATTGGAATCTGGAAGGACGCTATACTTTGAAGAGAATTCACCTGAGGTCAAATTGTACCATGCAAGTTGATCTCCTCCATGTATTCCTAACCAGAGCAACTCCCCATCTACCAAGATATCAACTGGACCCGGCATTTTATCAGGAATTTGGATCTGTCCATTTTCCTCAAAACTATCTGGATTGTATGAAATAATACTGGCTCTCCCCGTTTCAAGAATATACACCGAATTTTCATCATAAGCAATTCCCAAAGGGGTACATGAAGCTGAACCACATTCTAGTATCTTCTCATCCATCACTCCTGTATTCGGGTCAAATCGTAACACTTTGTCTCCCAGCCATTCAGATACCCAAATATATCCAAAACTGTACTCAATATCTACAGGAGCTGAGTTTAGTGTAGGAATTTTGTAGAAATCGTACGTTCCGTTTTCAATATTGAATCTCCCGAAATAATCATAGTCCGATTTTACGATCTCAAAATCATAATCTGTGAACCAAATTGTTCTATTCTTTCCAAATACAATCTGATTAGGAGTGATTTTTGGATTTCCTGTCGGATATTGAGTAACATTTCCTGTAGTAAGGTCGAGGTTATAGATACTGCTCTCATTGAGTCCTGTGTACCAGAGACTGTTCGTTACATTATCATACAGAAGATCAAACACCTTTGTTTTCTCAGGTATTGTAGTGATATCGTAATCAGTCCTATATGAAAAAACGGGATCTCCAGTTATTGTCTGACCTTTTGAATAAGGATATTGAGAAGAAACCATCAATAAGATGATAAGAAATACTTGGACGTACCTCATCATGTCACCACTAAAAATCCATAATGATCTGAGTGGCCTACACCACAAAAGACCGTACAGTAGAAGGTGAAAGTTCCCGTCTTATCAACTGTAAACTCTATAGTTGTGTATTCGCCAACAGGAATGACATGGTTCCGTATTCCAAATTCTTTGATCTCGAATCCATGTGGTACATCTAGGGATTTGATGTGGATGACTAAGTGTTCTCCCTTAGTAGCATTCAACATACTAGGAATGTACTCAAATTGTTTGGCTTCCATATAGATGTCTGTTCCTTTTGGAGTGAAGACTCCAGTCGGTAACAGAAATACTCCTATGAGTGAGATCGAGATGACCAAACCTGATATTACCCCAAAAAAAATTAACCGTCTAGTATTCTGCTCCAAAATCTCACCTAAAGTTCGTGAATTAATGAAGCCAAATACAGGATGATAAATCCAATACCAAATCCAAAGTAGTACTTGAGCATATTATTCTCTGTATTCTTAGGGAAGAATTTAGGAATAATAAACATAACGGATGCAAATGATGCCGCGTAGAAGTAAGCGATAAATTTACCCACGATTCCGCTAACAACATATCCAATGTAGACTCCAGGGACAATCGAGATACCAGCTAACAAGCTAAGTCCGATAACCTGTAATGGTGTTACCTCCTTCCTTCTTAAGAATAATGCACCAAGAGTTAGTCCTTCCATATATTTGTGAATTAGGAAGCTGGTAATTGGGAAAAAGCGAAGAGCAGGTGCTAATCCGTCCTGAAGATTGAATCCCATTATTATCCCCTCCGAGAAACTATGGAACCCAAGACCAACTGCCCAGAGAATGTAAAGGGTCATGTCATTCTTTTCCATGTCATCAAAAACTGCAAATCCAAGGAAAATTAAAGCTACAAGACTTACCATGAGGAAAATGATTGAGTAATTTGCTGCTGTTGCACCAATCTTAAAATCCTGTATCCCAAGAAATCCAGAAAGGGAGAGATAGTCGTAAATTAGAAAGACTACTACACCCATTGAAATTCCATCTGTCCATTTGTGATCATCACCAGTCCAATCTTTCCAATTTTTTATGAGAAAATATGTCATGGCTCCAACAAGCATTGGTACCCACCCTGAACCCATAGCAATGAGAATCACGCCCCAGATTCCAATATTAGATTGTGTGAAATCATCATGCCCCTGATGAGCTGAAACAGAAATGTTGAACATCAATGCTATAGCAAAGATATATAGTAGAGTCTTCTTTTTCATTATCCCCACCTCGGATGTAGAAATAAAAATATTTGGATATGTAAATTTTTTCAAAATATATGTGCATTAGTTCATAATTGATAGGTCAAATTTCGATAGATGATAAAATAATAAAAAATTCTCACTTTTAGTAAGTTATTTTTAAGAATCGCTGAAAAAAGGATCTATAATTATAACACACTGAATTCTGGAGAGATGTTAGATATTGTAAGATCTCGATTTAGATGAATAATACGTATTGAGAACTCGATCGACTAGATCCTCGGTTCTACTCTCAATCACTCTCACCTTAAGACCTCGAAGCTTACGTTTGAATT
>Ga0114931_10007298_pt1 | contig 13499 bp, 11 predicted proteins | sample 2SBtaG_FD_89579 | JGI IMG/M metagenome (GOLD analysis project Ga0114931, IMG submission 89579) | Deep subsurface microbial communities from Kolumbo volcano to uncover new lineages of life (NeLLi) - 2SBTROV14_V59a metaG | ecosystem: Environmental > Aquatic > Marine > Volcanic | place: Kolumbo... | reverse complement strand
GGGGAGGCTCGGCGAAGCCGAGGGGGCGCTGCTGCGCCCCCAACAAACGGTGCTAGTCCCGCGTTGCGCGGCGCAGCCGCGCGTGCGAAGCACCCATCGCTTCGATGGAAACGCGGTACTAGCCCGGTTGCCCTTCGTCACGCCTTCGTCATGACGGATGCTTCTGTCTTCTTCCCGACCCTTGACGGCGGCGCCGCGAAGCAGCAGAGAAATAAGACGACTGTCACAGCCTCCGCGGCTGTGCTGCTGGGAGGGCGTTCGATGAAGGCATGCCACGTCCGGTTCCGCGGCGTCGCCCCTACTCCGGAGTTGCTGCGCGTGATCCGGGAGCACGAGAGCATCTTGCAGGAGAAGCTCGAACCCGGAGACTGCTGCGAGTCGGTGCTGCTCGAGTCTGTCGATGGTGGGCGGGTTCGCGCCACGCTGCGCCTGCGCCTGGGCGCTACCGCCGATCTGAACGTCTACCAGCACGCCAGCGACGCCCTCGGCGCCGTGCACCAGGCGTTCTACCAGGCCTTCAGGCGCGCGCAGCAGCAACAGAGCCCGCCCAGCTCGGGAGTGCGTTCGGCGCGGCCCGGGCTGCGCCGCACCGGCGGCCAACAGCTCCGTAGCGCCGGCACGGCGTGATCGCGGGGCGGGGAGCCGGGCCGGCGTGGCTCCGGCTTCGCCCACGATCCCGCGGTCCCCGGCCTGTACGACAAGCTCGTGCTGCTCGACGCCGACACGATCGTCGTCCAGCGCATCGACGACCTGTTCGACCGACCCGGAATTGCCGCTGCGCCCGACTTCTTCCTGCCCGATCAGTTCAACTCGGGCGTCTTCATCTTCCAGTTTCTGCACAGCCACCAGCGGGCGTCAGCCCGAGGTTGTCAGAGCCTCCCGAAAGCGCTACTCGCACGAACGGTGGGACAATCGCGAGAGAGGGAGGGCGCTGGGGCGGCGTTCCAGTTCGTCGTGGCATTGAGGGGAGCCAGACCGCGCGTGTGGCGTCGCGTGCTGGTGCGTGGCGACATGCTCCTGTCGGAGCTGCACGGCGTGCTCCAGGCGGTCACCGATGTGGACGCGGATCTGCACGCCTTCAGCCTGCCGGGCGCGCACGGCCGCTCCAGAGTGCGCGACAGCTTCGTCACGGATAGGGACGAGTGCTGCATCCGTCTGGCCGACGTGGCGGGTGCCGGGACGCGCCTTCACTACGAGTGCATCGGCGACGAGTGCTGGCGCTACCGGCTCGACGTGGAGACGGTGTGTCCGCTGGAACCCGACGTCGGCTATCCCGTCTGTCTGGCGGGGCGCTCTGCGTGTCCCGGTGCGTACGCCGATTTCGATCTCGCTCGCATCAACCAGCGCCTGGCCACATTCCAGCGGCTGCCGGCTCCGCGGCGCAGCGCCGCACCACCCAGCGCGCGGCAATGCCAGCGGGCCCGCGAGGCTCTAGCGGGGATCCTCGAGCGACTTCCCCTGACCGTAGAGGAGCTCGGTCGGGGCCTTGCCGGACTTTCCACCCGCGCCATCCGGCGCGAGCTGGTAGCCATGATCGACGAGCCGGAGAGCTTCGCCGCGCGGCTGCTCGTCGTGGACGCGTTCGTGGAACTCGGGCTTGGCGAACGCGTGCGGGAGCTCCAGGCGATCGCAGCCGACACGGCGCGACCTATCGCGGCGCGCGGGCTGGCGTTCGAGGTGCTGTCCCTGATGGAGCCCACCGCGACCGCGTCCGTGCTGGGTACGCTGACACCCCGACAACGCGAGCCTCTGCTCGAGGAGCAGTTTGGCAGCCTGCTTGTCGCGACCCAGGTGGAGCCCGACGCTGCCGTGCTCGTTGCCCAGACGCTCGCCGACCAGGTGGCGCTGGGCGACCAGAGCTTCCTGGCTTTCCTCGAGGCTTGTCGCGAGCTGGTCGGCGTACCGGCGGCGGTCGCCTACGGCGAAGCGCTTCGGGCGCCGGCGCTCACGCCGATCCGGTCGCGCTTGCTCGAGATCCTCGTAGCCGCCGGCGGCAGCCAGGTTGCGGGGCTTCTCGCACGGGCTCGCGACGAGACGCTCGACGCTACGTGGCGGAGCCGGTTGCAGCGGGCGCTGGTGCGCGTGCTCACCGACACCATTCGAGCCCGCCAGCGCACGCCGGCCGTCGCGGGCAGGGCCTGGCTGACCGGATGCGACTCGCTTGGCCGATTCGCCTTGTTCGCGCACGTCGAGATGCCGCGCGCGAGCGCTTTTGCCAACGTGGTTGCGTCGCTCGACGGCGGATTCCGCGACGCCGAGCTGGTCCCGAGGGTTTCACGCGAAGAGGCCCGGCTCCGCCTGGCCGCCTTCGTCTCGACGACAGGCGACCGGCTCGTGTCAGTCCCGCTGACCGAAGCTGCGGCACACATCGCGCTCATCGCGCGCCGGACGAGGGAGCAGGGTCTGGAGGTCCCGCGCCGCACAGCGGTGGCGGTCGAGCTGCTGGAGAGCGCCTGGGACGGCGCTCTGCCGCCAGCTTCTGCCGGCAGTCGAACGGGTCCCGTCGACGACGAGCCGGTCCGCGCTCTGCTCGAGCGATCGCACTACATGAGGGCGTGGCGCTTCGACCCGGCGAGCCTGGACGAGCCAGCGGCGGGCGGCGCCTTCCCCGGCACGGCAGCATGGCGCCGGCGCGCGCTGGTCCGGGTTGGGCGCTCCGGCTTTTCCGATCGCCTGCGGTCGATGTGCCTGTTCATGCGCCGCTGGCACGAGCTGGATGGCGATCACGAGGCGGCCGCGCTGTGCAGTGCCATGGCCGACGAGCTAGAACGAGGCGCGTCCTCCAGCAGCCTGTGCCGCGTGCTGCTGGACAAGGTGGAGGACGTCTCCTCGACGCGGGCGCCGCTGCCCGTTGGCGACAGTGCGCTGCGTGACCGGCTGAGAACGCGGTTCTTCGCGACGGTCGACACGGCCCGGGGCACCGACCTGGCCCGGCTCGACTTCGCGGAGGCGGCCCGCCTCGCGCTCGACGCGGAGCTCGTCGTGTTCGATCTGCCGCCGCTCCCCGACGACGCCTGCGACGCGCTCGCGGACGAGCTCGGTCGCCTGTTGTCCCGCATGCTCTCGGGGCGTCGTGTCGGGCAACGCACGGGGGATCGCCTGCGCGCGCGCTTCATGCGGTTGCTCGGACTCGACGCGGAACGCTCCGCCATCGTTTTCGATGCGGTGATGGCGTCGCTGGCGGCCTTCCGCGAGCACGCCTGCAACCTGTGCCCGGTGGCGTGTCTGGGACGGCTTTCGGGCGATTGCACGGAGGCGTTCCGCTCGAAGCGGCACCCGCTCGCGCAGCTGCCGCGCAAAGAGCGGCAGGGTCGCACGCAGGCGTCCCCCCGGGAACATGCGCCGCGGCGCCACCCCTAGCTTCCGCCGCGCGTGGGCGGCTGCCGGAGCGGTGCCTCCTCGAACATCCGCGGGTAGCGCCACCAGTGCCCGTCGCGCCGTGCAAGCCTGAGCAGCGCTTCGAACACCTTGGCGTGGTGCTCGTTGTCGGCCAGGAGTTGCGCCGGCGTACCGACGACGAGCGTGCGGACGCGCGGATCGCTCAGGAAGTTGCCGGTGCGCTGATCGACGAGCATGACGGAATCCTCGACAGCGTGTCCGGCGCGCCGTTCACGCTTCTTGTTGAAGCCAACCACCGGGGAGCGGTTTGCTTACAGGTGATCGACGGAGGCTCGTCCGCGCGTATTCGATACGCCGCGCTCCCAGGCGCTTGCTCCTGGCACAGGTGGCGACAGCGTCGTAGACTTCGCACCCAGTTGACCCGTTCGTCTCGAGCCGCAGTGTTCCAGGCCGTCATCTTCGATCTCGGCGGCGTCGTGTTCGATTCGCCGCTCGCCGAGTTCCGCCGCTTCGAGAAGGAGCGGGGGCTTGCTGATCTGACACTGGGTCGCATTGTGATGGGGTCGGGCCCTGACGGCTCGTGGGCCCGCCTGGAGCGCGGCGAGCTTTCCCTCGCGGAGTTCTGCGCGGCCTTCGAAGCAGACGCGGGAGCGGCCGGCGCGGACATCTCCGCCACCGAGCTGATGGACCGGGTGGCTCGCTCCATGAAGGTCCGCCCCGTCATGCTCGGAGCGGTGCGCCGCCTGCGATCGCACGGGCTTTCGACCGCCGCCCTGACGAACAACTGGAAGCTGGGCGAGGCCGGTGACGCGCGGATGGCCGAGCTCCGTCGGGAGTTCGACGTTTTCGTCGAGTCCTGCAGGACGGGCCTACGCAAGCCTGACCCCGCGATCTACGAGCTCGCGCTTCGCGAGCTGTCGGTGCGTCCGGAACACGCCGTGTTCCTCGATGACCTCGGTCACAATCTCAAGCCAGCGCGTGCGCTCGGGATGGAGACGATCAAGGTCACCGATCCGGAAGCTGCGCTGGCGGAGCTCGGCGAGCTCGTCGGCCTGGAGCTGTTGTCGTCGCCCGCAAAATGATTTGCACTCGACGGGGCATTCTTCGAGGGCCACGAAACATGGACGGCCGGGAAAAGAGGGGCTCGCTTCGCGCGAGAAGTGGCGGGTCCGGATCCAATGCGGCCCGGGCTCGCTGGGCCGCCTCCCGCTACTCGTTGCCCCCGGCGTTGCCGCTACCGGTGGTGCGCCGCGTCGAGCGCAACATGTGCTGCAACAACTGGCGGGACACATTCAGGAGGCGCGCTGCGCCTCTGCGGCTACCGCCGGCGCGGGCCAACGCCTCCGCGACCATGGTGCGGCGGACGCGTCGTTCCAGCTCCCGAACCGGAACGTGCCCCACCTGCGCCCGCACGTGCGGCGTCATGTCGGGCGGCGCGCGTAGCGCCTCGTCGATGGCGTGCTCGAGGGCTTCGAGCCGTAACGGCTTGGTGAGGTAGTTCCTGACCCCGAGCTGCGCGAGGCGGAACGATTCGGAGGGACCGGCGACGCCGCTCATGGCAATCACGACCGGCGACGCGGGCAGCTCGGACGCATCCCGCAGAACGTCGAAAGCGTCACCGTCCGGCAGCTCCACGTCGAGCACGAGCAGCTCCGGACTCCACTCGCGGAGGACGTGGCGCGCCGCGGCCACCGTGCCGCACGCGCGCGCGGAGTAGCCCCGGCCGGTGAGCGTGCGCTCGAGGGTCTTGAGCAGGGTCGAATTGTCTTCCACGACGAGCGCGCGCACTGCTGCTTCCGGCCCCATGTGCCCAGAGTGGCCATGCGCGGCCGGGGCGTCAATGTAGCCCTGGCGTTGCAGGGGGTGGCCGGCGCCAGGATACTCGGGTCGTGGCTGGAAAGGAGCACGTTGCCGCGGAGCACCGGACCGCCCGTCTCGTCGAGCAGCTCTTCTCGGACGCGGTGGCGCAGGGCGAGCGGGCGGTGTCCGTGTGCCGCGCCGGATTCTGCCTGGCGATCGGCGTCCGCTACGCGCTGATGGGGCCGCTCTCGTTCCCCGGCGGCGCGAAGGAAGCGCTTGTCGAGTTTCCGGCTCTGGGAATCGCGGTCTTGTTCTCGCTGTGGATCCTGGTGCGTGGCCCGCGTCGCGGAGTGACGCGCGGCATCCTGTACGCCTCGGTTTCGCTCGACGCGGTCATCTGTTTCAGCACGCTTCTCGTCAACGTGCTGTGGCCGATCGCGGGCTACCGCGGCATCGCGACCATACCCGACACGGCCGCCATTCTCGTCATCGCGTTCGCGGCCGGCTTCCGCCTCTACCCGCTGGTGGCCGTGGTCGGAGGAGCGCTCAACATCACGCTCGGCAGCGTGCTCGTCGTCGTCGACAAGCTGCTCAATCCGGGGCTTGCCCGCTACGGCTGGCCCGAGGTGATGCTGGGCGGCATCTATCTGGCCGGCGCCTCTGCGCTCGCCGTGCTGGTCGCGACGCGCACGCGCCGGCTCGTGCAGGCGAGCGCCGCCCAGTCGGTGGTCGCGGAACGGGCCCGGCGCAGCCTCGGCCTGGTACTAGAGGACCATCACGACGTGCGCAGCCTGCTGTCCTCTGCATCGCTGAACGCCGAGCTCGTGCTGCGCGAGCTCGGCAACCAGGAGGATCCGCGAGCGTTGTGTCTAGCGCGCGAGGTAAGGCAGGATCTGGAGCTCATCAACGAGGCGGTGGGAGTGGTCCGCGAGCGCGCCTACAGCGAGCTGGCCACGCTCGAGGACCCGGAGGCCGTGGAGCTCGGCCCGATCCTCGATCAGGTCAGCGGCGCCGTGGCGCGGCGCTTCCCCGACACACGCATCGAGGTCGAGAGCATCCCGGGAATACACCGCGTCAGTGTCGCCGGCGGATCGCGTGGGCTGGAGCGCGTGTTGCTCAACCTGTTGGTCAACGCCTGTGAAGGTCAGGGCGATGCGCCCGCGGGGCGGGTGGAGGTGGACGTGGCGCCCGCGCGCTACTCGCTGGTGATCACGGTCTCGGACGACGGCGCCGGATTTTCCGACGCCCAGCTGGCCGCGCCGGGGAACGGGGGCTGGTCGACCAAGCCGGGGGGCTCCGGGTTGGGGCTGGCCCTGGTGAAGGAAATCGTGTCCGCGAGTGGCGGGCAACTGCAGCTTGGCAACGGCTCACGTGGCGGCGCCGAGGTGCGCCTCACGGTGCCGCGGGCCTGAGTCAGCGACGCTGCTCGTCCAGGCGCTGCGCGTGCTCGAGGAGCAGGGCGGTGACAGGGGAGCCGAGCTCGTTGTGACCGTCCACGTCCTGCGTCGCGATCGCGCGGTCGACGCTGCTGGTTCCCTCGGGAATGGCGTCAGTGGGAGGGCTTGCCGGGGGCGAGCTTCGGCAGGTCGCGGGCGTCGACGTAGAATGCGCGCGAGCGGTTCCGCGCGACCAGCCCCACAATCCGCACCGGCACGAATCCTGAGTGGAGGGGCCCGACCCGGACGTAGGCTCCCTTGGCCAGGGTTGCGATGACGGGGGCCGAGCTGTCGGGCCTGCGGCGGAGCGGGATCGCGGCTCGTGCCACGTGCGTGTAGCGCTCCGGCGTCGACGATAGCATTCCGAGCAGCCCTGGATTCGACAGCGCCGAGCCCTGCACCCAGGCATCGAAGGAGAAACCGTCCTCCCCGCGGACGCGCGCGAAGTCGCCGCGACGCTCGAGCAGGGTTGCCCGGCTTGCGATCCGCCCAGGGACCTCGAGGCGCCCGATCTCCTGCTTGCCGGGTGCGGCGTACAGCGGCACGAGGCCGGTGAGGTAGACGTTCTTGCCGTGCGGGTCCGCGCGAACCGGCTGAGTGTCTTGCGCGAGCGCGAGCTCACTGCAGGCGAGCCGCTCGGACAGCTCCGCAGGCTGTGTCTTCGAGTCGGGCTTGCCGTCGCGGAAGTCGCGATAGGCGACGGCGTGTCCCGCGGCCGGATGGAACGCCGTGAGCGCCGCTCCCTTGCCGACCCAGATGTGCCCCTTCACCAGATCGAGCCGCCGCCTCGACACGAGCGGCAGCGACCCGGGCGCCAGCGTGCCGGTCAGCACGACCGGCCAGCGCAGCGACACGCGCAGCGGGCCGCCCTTGTCAGCCGGCAGCTCGAGCGACGCGACCTCCACGCCGGGCGAGTCGTCGATCACGCCGAGGGGCAGGCCCCGCGCATCGTCGAGCTGGGCGACGGTCCTGAGCGTGCCCGACAGCACGCAGGGCGTGTTCTGCTTCGAGGCGACCAGCGCCCGGTCCGGAACTGGCAGCGTCGGCGTGCCCGTCCGCGGCGCTGGCGCCGGTAGCGCGTCGGCACGAAGGGGCGGGGGCAGTGCGGCGAGCTTCGCGCTGCAGCGTGCCGACGCTGGCGTCGACAGCCTCGAGGCGCGTGCGGTCGAGCGGCACTGCTTGAACGCCTTGCGAGCGCTCTCGACGCGGGCTGCCACGGCGCCCTCTAGCGCCTGCTTGAAAGCGTCGGCCGTCTGCGGGTCGTTCCGGTACTCGCCGGGCATTGCCGCGACGCCGGCCGAGACGAACTCGTCGGCGAGCGACAGCTCCAGCTCGCCGAGCTCATCCAGTGCCACCAACTTCGACGTCGCGTCCGGCGCCTGCTCGACCGCGTCGCGATACGCCGCCAGCGCAGTGCGGTGCAGCTTCATGCGCGCCACGACCCACTGCCGGAGCGGTCCGGCGAGGAACTCGCCCTTCTGGCCCGTGTCGTCCGGCCCCCTGTAGACCGGCGCGTGCAGCGCCTCGGCGCGCGTCCGGAAAGCGCGCGCCGTGTCGAGAGCGCTCCGCTTCTCTGCGGCCACCGGCGTCGCCGGTTTCGCCGGTGCACACCCCAGAGCCGTTGCGGAGAGCAGCCCGCACAGCGCCCACCGCCTCCACGTCATGCGCGGAGGGTAGCAGAGCCGTGTGGGGATCCCGGCGATCCCCAGGCCACGAGTGTGGCAAAATGCCACATATTCGTGGCGTTTTGCTACGATTTCTACGCTCCGGCTAGGCTGAACGTCGTGGTCAGCGGGAGGTCGCGGCTGGAGCTGCCGACCTCGACGCCGTAGTGGAGCGGCTCCAGTTTCCATGACGAGCCCTGCGTGTCCCAGTAGCGGAGGTCGGCGGCCTTCACTTCGAGCTTCACCGTCCGCGTCTCGCCGGGCTGGAGCTCCACGCGCTGGAAGGCCTCGAGCGTACGCGGCGCGCGCAGCACCTTCGAGCCGGGATAGCTCACGTACAGCTGCACCACCTCGGCGCCTGCGCGCGCGCCGGTGTTGGTCACGTCCACGCTCGCCCCGAGCGTGCCGTCCGGCGCGAGCCTCGTGCTGTCGAGCCGCAGCTTGGCGAGCTTGAAGCTGGTGTACGAAAGCCCGAAGCCGAACGGGAACCCGGGCGTCTCCTGCTGGTCGTCCAGCCAGCGGTAGCCGTGTAGATAGCCGTAGGTGACGGCGGTCTGGTCGTTGATGAACGGCGGCAGCTGGCTCTCGTCGGTGGGGATGCTGAGTGGTAGGTGCCCCGAGGGATTCGCCTCGCCGAACAGCACACGCGCGATCGCCGTCCCGCCCTGCTCGCCAGGGTACCAGGCCATGAGCAGCGCGGGGACCTCGTTGATCCAGTCGCGCACGATGATGGCGCTGCCGCCTTCCATCACGACGAGGGTGCGGGGGTTCTGCGCGGCGACAGCGTGGATGAGTGCCTAGTGCTCGGCCGACAGCTGCATCGTCGTGCGGTCGCCGCCGGGCATGCCCTTGCCCATGTACTCGCCCTCGTCCTTTGCAGTGAGCCCCACCACGACCACCGCAGCGTCGTCCGCAGCGATCTTCGCGAGATCCGCGCTGGAGAGCGTGGGACCGGGCAGTGCGTCGACGGCGACCCCCTGCGCCAGGCTCTTGATGCCGGCGAGCGGCGTGACGGCGGAGGCGGGCAGCGAGTTGCTGCTGCCCTGGTCGCCGAGGTTCACCGTGTCCGCGAGCTCGCCGACGACCGCGAGCCGCGTGATCTTCTTCCGGTCGAGGGGGAGCGCTCCGCCGTCGTTCTTCAAGAGCACGATGGCCTCTTCTTCGGCCTTCTGCGCGAGCGCCCTGTGCGCGTCGTTCTCGACCACGTCGAGCGGCGGCTTCTCCGGTTTGTCCAGATGGAAACGGAACTTGATGCGCAGGATGCGGCGCACGGCGTCGTCGATGACCTTTTCCGGCACCTGCCCCTGCTGCACGGCCTCGAGCAGCTTGTCGCCGAAATAGGCCGCCGCCGGCATCTCGATGTCGAGCCCCGCCTTGGCCGCGGGTGCGGTGCTACGCGTGCCGAGTGTCCAGTCGCTCACCACGAAGCCGTCGAAGCCCCAGTCGCCGTCGAGCACGTCGCCGAGGTTTTCGGCGTTCTCGCTGCAATAGTGGCCGTTGACGCTGTTGTAGGCGCTCATCACCGAGCCGACGTGTGCTTGCTCTACGGCTTTCCTGAACTGCGGCATGTAGACTTCGCGCAGCGTGCGCTCGTCGATCGTCACGTCCACGTCGAAGCGCGCGTCCTCGATGCTGTTGGCGACGAAGTGCTTGGCGTTGGCGATGACCCACTTCTGCGCGCCCTCGATGAACGCCGCGCCCATCTCGCCGATCTGGAACGGATCTTCGCCGTAGGTTTCCTGCGCGCGGCCCCAGCGCGGGTGGCGGAGCACGTTGATCGTGGGCGCGAGCAGCACGTTGCCGCCCTTCGCGGCCAGCTCCTGGCCCATCGCCTCGCCGATCTGCTGCTCGAGCGGCGGATCCCAGGTCGCGCCCCGCGCCATGCCGACGGGGAACGTGGTGGCAGTGCCGATGCGCACGCCGCGCGGGCCGTCGCTCATGCGGAACGACGGGATGCCGAGCCGCTTGTTTTCCGGCGTCTCGTACAGGCCGTCGACGGGCACGATGCTCGTGCCGTGCATCTGGTCGATCTTCTCCTCGAGCGTCATCCGCCCGAGGACCCGGTCGACGCGCTCTTCGAGTCCCACGTTCTCGCTCTTCTTGCCAGAGCCACATGCCGGGAGGGAAGCGAGCAGCGCACAGAGCAGCGCTGCGACAGCCCAGCGGCTAGCCGGCATCTTCGCCCGTCTGGGGGCGGTCGACGGGCGCGTCGCCTTCTTCGACGCGGTGGCGCTGGCGGGCGCGCAGGCGGTCGAGCAGATCTTCCCGGTTCGGCGGCGGCTCGACGGGCGCGACGACCCGTGCGTGGAGTCCGCTGTCGGTGTCGTCTTCCGCGGGCGCCGGTTCGGTGGTCCGGCTCGGTGCTTCGCCGTCTGCCGTCGCAGCGGCCGCTTCCGGCGAGTCCGGCTCCTCGTCGGGCGGGGTGAGGGGACCCGGCGACGCGGCGGGTCCGGAGTCGACCGGCTCTACCCGGGCGGACGAAAGCACGCGATTGATGAACGCCTGGGTGTCGGGCGCGACGCGCTGGAAGCGCAGCTTGAGGCCCCCCGGCCGGCTGCCCTCCGGTGCCACTTCCTCGACGATCTTCCCTTCTGCGCGGATCAGCGTCTCGCCCGACTCGAGCGAGATGTCGCAGCGCACCGTGCTGCCGATCGCGAGCGCGGGCGCATCGACGAGGAGTATGGAGCTCGTCTTGAGGGTCCAGCCCTCGGCCTCGATGAAGCTCTGCTCGTCCTGGAAGGGACGCACCAGCTGCAGCTTCTTCCGACGAGCCACCTACTGGCTCCTGCCCTGTGCTGGCGATTCTGATCGAGACTTCATCTGCTGCGGCCCCCCGGCTCCGATCGTAACCCGGCTGTCAGGGGGAGGCGAAATCCTCGTCCGACACCTCGTCCTCGTCCTCGTCGCCGTCGCCGTCGCCGTCGGGCGGGGGCACCTCGCTGTTCGAGACGTTCACCCAGTCCTGCGACTGCGGAGCCGGTTCCTGCGCGGCCTCCTCGGGGGCGGCAGGCTGCGCGGCCTCGCCGGCTGCTGCCTTGTTGGTCGCTGCTTCCTCCACGTCGGGCGGCGGCGGTTCGACGTAGCCGTGCGCTTCGGCGATCTTCGGAACGATCACGTTTTCCCACAGGTGGGGCAGCGGCACGTAGTCGACCAGCACCGAAGGCGGGCGCGCCGCGAGCAGGTCGCGCTCGGTGAAGGGCTTCTTGTCGTGGGCGTTCTCGAGCGCGCTCTCGATGATGACGCCGAGCTCCTTCTTCGGCAGTCGCTGGGCGAGCTCGGCGACGGTGATGCCGTCGATCACGTTCCGGTGGCTGAGCAGGTGGTCGATCAGGGCGCGCTCCAGCATGAAGGCGATATGCGACCTGGCGGCATCGAGTGCGGCCTTGTCGTCGGCGCCCACTCTCCAGAACTCGCCCTCCACCAGGAACGACCAGATCTTCTTGTGGTCGAGAAAGCGGATCCGATCGTCCGGCTCGAACACCGCGACGATCGACTCGGCGTCGGTCTCGCCCTCGTCGAGGGCGATCTGCAGATCTTCCGCAGCCGACTCCCACGACTTCTTCATCGCGATCTTTTTCTTGAGCCCGGTCGTCAAGACGAGGATGGACGCGCGCAGGGCCGCCTGGTGCTCCAGGCCCTTCATGATGATCTCGGGCGGGAAGTGGCGGATGAAGTCTTCCGCGCTGCGCCGCCCGATCTCGAGGCTGCGCTCGACGGCGTGGGCGAGGAAGCGCTCGCGTCCTTCCTTGAGCGAGGAAGAGAAAGCCGGCTTGGCTTCCCCAGCGTCTGCGGTCGGGTCTTCCGCCATGGGTCACCTGCCCCCGGGGTGGTGGAGTGTCAGCGGTCCGGGAGGTCGGAGGTTATCCGATTTTCCGTCCGGCTGCCGCGACTTGCCGCCCGGACGGCGTTCCAGCGGGACTAGCGCCCGCCGGGAGCGTGCTTTTTCGGCTTCTTTGCAGGCTGGCCGCTGCCCGCGGCTGCAGCGAATTGCTTGAAAAAGTCGTCGCCGGAGCTGGTGCTGCCGGTGGTCTCAGGAGCGGCCGCGGGCTTGCTGGTGTCCGTATTCTCCGGTTCGGGCGGGGCAGCGGCGGCTGATGCCGTGGGGCGTGGTGGCAGGTTTTCCGCGGGCGTCGCTGTGCGTGGCGGCGGGCTTTCCGCGGGCGTCGCCGTGGGGGGTGGCGTGGCGGCAGCCGGCGCAGACGGAGAAACGGCTGGTGCCGGGCTTCGATTTCTACCGAGGACGACAAGCGCTAGCACGACGACCAGCGCGACCCCGCCGATGGCCAGGACCCACAGCAGGGCGCCCCGTCGCGGCTTGGTGGGGGAGGAGGTCGGTACGATCGGCTCTGCCGCGTCCTGTCCGCCGGTCAGGCCCGACAGGAGCTCGTTGCCGGTGATTAGCGGCGGCGGCGGTGGTGCATCCTGGGTGGGCGCGGCGAGTCCCGCCGCGCTGGGTAGCGAGGGCGGGGCTTCGTTGTCGGGAGCCGAGGCACGCGGCGGAGGCGGAGCCGGCGGTATCGCGGCGGGAGTCTCGACCGTGCCGAGCATCTCGGGGCGGACGCTGGTGATGACCTCGAATTCCTCGTCGCTGGTGGAGGCTCGTGGCGCTGCTGCGGCCGTTGTGGGCGGGAGAGCGCGCGGGAGCGGCGGAGCTTGCGGCACGGCGGCGGGAGTCTCGACCGTGCCGAGCATCTCGGGGCGGACGCTGGTGATGACCTCGAATTCCTCGTCGCTCGTTGCGTGGGGCGCCTGGTGGGCGGAGCCGCCGCTCGATCCTTTCAGGAACGGCTTCGGCGCCGGCGCGGGCGCCGGCGCGGCCGCGCGTCGCGGCGGCGGTGGCTTGCGGGCCAATGGCTTCTTGTCGGCCAACGACGGCTGCTTGTCCGCTGGCGTCTTCGGCAGATGCGCTGCGAGTTCCGGAACCTCGCCGATCGGTAGCCAGTCGCTCATGCCTTCGCGCCACACGATCGTCTCCGCCGTGAGCGCGCCCCGGCCGAGCTCGCGCGCGATGGCCGCTTCGTTCATCTTGCGGTCGTCGTCTGCGTCGTCGTAGCTGACGAGCCAGCGCGTCGATGCGCTGGTGGACTTGCCGGCCCGCGCGGTTCCTTTTGCCGCGGCTCGGGGTGCTGCGGCTGGCGGCCGTGGCGAGGCGGCCTTTGCCTGGGCGGGCTTCGGCGTCGGAGCTTTTGCCTGGGCGGGCTTCGGGGTCGGAGCTTTTGCCTGGGCGGGCTTCGGGGTCGGAGCTTTTGCCTGAGCGGGC
>Ga0114931_10007297_pt1 | contig 13499 bp, 11 predicted proteins | sample 2SBtaG_FD_89579 | JGI IMG/M metagenome (GOLD analysis project Ga0114931, IMG submission 89579) | Deep subsurface microbial communities from Kolumbo volcano to uncover new lineages of life (NeLLi) - 2SBTROV14_V59a metaG | ecosystem: Environmental > Aquatic > Marine > Volcanic | place: Kolumbo... | reverse complement strand
TGCTCCACTTGCTAATCCAACCGATAGTAATGAAAAAGGAAACTATTCTTTAAAAACTCGAATAGGTAAAACAGTTGCTGAAGAAGAAAAAAAATTAATAGCTGAAGTCCTCACTAAAACTAACTGGAATCGTCGAAAAGCATCTGATTTATTGGGAATTAGTTACCGTTCATTACTTTACAAAATAAAAGATTACAACCTAAATATAACTAAATAACTTCATCTTCCTCAAATCAATAAAAGTATGAATATTATTGCTCTTAATATGCAATTATAGTTATGCTGTTATATTTTTTATGTGGATAACTTTTAAATTGGTTATTGTCCTTGAGCCCCTTTTTTGCTATAACTTATTGATAATAAAAACAAAACTAATTATGGTAACTATTTATTTGAAAAAGGATTGAAAAATTTTCTTATTTTTAAAAAAATGAAACTGATGGAATAATAATTGCTGTATAATTATTGAACAAGATGCTAAAAATTATAGTTGAGAATTGGGATGGATAACGTGAATCATCGCTTAACATCAAATGACCCTTTTCTTGCTCAAGTTGATATTGAGCTACAAAGAGCGGAACGTTATCGTATTTTTGTCTCTTTGATTGTTCTGGATTTGAGTTTTGTTAAAGATTTATTCCCTCATCAGGAAATTTCTATCATAGATAATTTAATTCAGATGATTAGAAAACATATCAGGACTATTGATGATGTTTCGAAGATGGAAAAAGAAAAATTAGCACTTTTATTTCCGGAAACCACTCGTCAAGGGGCAGAAATTGCCTCGAAGAGGATAGTGGAACAGATTAAAGATTATTTATCAAAGATAAAAAATAAAAAGTTTGAACAGGTAATTCCGTTGGAAATGGCATCTTATCCGGATGCTGCCGGAGCTAAGAGTATCACAGACTTTTTAAAAGAATATTCTGAAAAAAACAGAAATTAAATATCTAAATTATTACCTCCCATTCCCATTGAAGATCGTCCACCCCCTCCGGGCGGTCTTCTGTTATTAGTCAGAGGAGGCATCTCCAGATTTTATTAGAATATAGCGAATAATAGGGGGACCGATTGTTTCATAAATCATAACGGTAGCTAAGATGATGGGGCTAACAATTTTACCCAAATCAGGATTGGAACGATCTACTATTTGGATTAGCCCAATGGCAACTCCCGCTTGAACGATCATTCCCCAGCCAAGGTATTTTTTAATGGGTATTGATAATTTCAGCCAATTAGCGGTAAAATAAATTCCCAATATCTTTCCCAAGACTCTGGAAATAAGAAAAGCTATTCCCGCTATACCGATAATCGGCAAATATTCAATATGTAAAGAAGCACCTACCAAAACAAAAAAAGCGATATAAAGCGGTTGTTCCATTTGTCGTAACTCGATATAAGCGAGACGATGCATCAAAGAAAAATTAGTGGTCACGGCACCCATTATTAATGTGGCAAATAGTGGTTGTAAGTTTAATGTTAGAGCCAGTCCGGTAACGAGTAAGACACCAGCGACAATAATAAGGACTAATTCCGCTTGGTCTTCAACATATTGTTCCCATTTTGAGATAATCATCCCCACAACAAAACCGATAAGAAATGAACCACCCAATTCATACAAAGGGCTTAAAATAGCCATAAAGATGCTTGTCCCTTGTTGAATTTTACCTAAGGAAAAGACCAACTCAAAACTTAAAATGCAGAAAATATTAGAAAGTGCCACAATCGATATCATGGTATCGGTAAAATCACCTTTGGCTTCAAACTCGCGAATGACGAGTATTGTTGCTGCGGGAGCGGTGGCGATTCCGATAGAACCCAAGAGAATAGCTGGATACCAATTAACTCCCACTACTCTTAAAACTAAAGTGGTAAGTAATAAAGCGCCAACCGATTGACCGACAGTTAACCATAGAACTTTTTTCCCCACTAATCTGATATGATGTATCTCAAATACACCACCAATGGCAAACATAATTAATCCCAAAGCGATGTCGTTAATTAAAGAAAGATTTTTGACTACTTCATTGGAGATTAAACCCAATACGGAAGGACCTATGAGAAGGCCAGTCAATAAATAACCACTTACTTTGGGTAGCTTAATCTTGCGAGCTATTTTCCCTCCAAGCAAGCCCAAAAGCATCACGATACCGACAGGCACCAAATGATTTAGCGTAATATCAAATAAAGAGGTTGTTCCGTTCATATTGTATGTTAAGGAAAGTTAATTTGGGAATAAATATCAACAATTAAATAGTAGATGTTCCAATATTTGGTACTAATTTTTTGTTTTTGTATAATAGTATAAAAAAACTAAATGTGGGAAAGCTTGATTGTCAAAGATAATATTATTAGGTATTTAATTCTTTTTCTTATTACCAATCTAATATTTGTTCTAAGTTTTTATTTAGTTTTTCTATCCGTTCCTGAAAGTCTTCTTTTTTTGTTTTTTCTTTTTCTATGACTTCTTTTGGGGCATTGGCTAAAAAGTCTTGATTGGCCAATTTTTTGGATATTTTTTCGATTAATTGTTTCAAATTAGAAAGTTCTTTTTCCAATCGTTTCTTCTCAACTTCTATATCTATCAATCCTGCCAAGGGGATAAATATTTCCGCTCCCGAAATAACCGTTGAAGCTGAGACAGGTGGCTTTTTGATGTCTGGGCCGGTGTATAGATTGTCAACTTTAGCCAAAGAACGAAAATAGGAAATATGATTTTGAAGGAGTTGGGCAAATTTCGGTTTGTTGACTCTTATATATATATCTGATCTTTTGGCGGGAGGAACATTTAATTCCGCTCGCACGGAACGAATAGCAGTAACTACAGTTTGAATTTGCTGTAAACTTTGTTCCAATTCATCATTAATATATTTTTTATTTAATTGAGGCCAACCGCTGAACATAATTGTTCCATCCGAGCCACCAATTATTTTTTGTAATTCCATATATATTTTTTCAGTGACAAATGGTATAAACGGATGGAGAAGTTTCAAAAATTGATTCAATACATAAAAAGCAACATTGAGAGAACCTTCCCTGATGTTCATTCCCGGTTTATCGGGCTTTATTAGTTCGATATACCAGGAACAATAATCGTTCCAGACAAAATTATAAAGGATTTTCGATGCTGTGGAAAGGCGGAATTCATCAAAAGATTTTTGGACCGCTTCTATTGTGCGTTCCAGTCGGGATAAAATCCAACGGTCAAAAATAACCAAATCAGTATCATTAATTTCATTAATATTAGGTTTTTCATCCCCCAAACGCATTATCACAAAGCGGGATACTTGATGGATCTTGTTCACGAAATTGCGACCGATTTCGAAGGTGTTTTTACTTATCCATGGGTCTTGACCGTCGGGAGTTGCCAAAGCCAATGAAATTCTAAGGGCATCGGCGCCATATTTATTGATAATTTCCAATGGATCAATACCGTTACCCAGAGATTTCGACATTTTGATACCGTTAGCATCCCGAACGGTACCATGTATATAGACATCTTGAAAAGGAGCTTCTTTCATAAATTCATAACCGGATATGACCATACGTGCCACCCAAAGGAAGATAATTTCCGATGCGGTGCTTAATACTTTGGTGGGATAAAAAGCTTTCAAATCATCAGTTTGCTGAGGCCATCCCAATGTGGAAAAGGGCCATAACCAAGAGGAAAACCAAGTATCTAAAACATCATTATCCTGAGTTAAGCTTTGAGGATCATATCCCTGACACTCTTCGGGGGCAGGTCTTGTTTTGGAAACAAAGATAGTGCCATCTTCAGCATACCATACGGGAATACGGTGTCCCCACCATAATTGACGGGAAATACACCAGTCGCGAATATTTTCCATCCAGTGAAGATAAGTTTTAGACCAATATTCGGGATGAAATCTTATTTTTCCGCTTTTTATGGCATCAATGGCGGGTTGAGCCATCTCTTTCATTTTCACGAACCATTGTTCGGAAAGATACGGTTCTATCACATTATGACAGCGGTAACAGGTGCCGGCAACTAAGTTGTATTTCTCGGTTTTTTTCAGATAACCTTTTTTCTTAAGCTCTTCAAGTAATTGTTTGCGTCCTTCATAACGGTCGAGTCCTTTAAATTTACCGGCATTTTCATTTAAAGAACCATCAATGTTGAGAATATTAATTTCTTCAAGATCGTGACGTTGACCTATTTCAAAATCGTTGGGGTCATGGGCAGGTGTAACTTTTACCACTCCGGTGCCGAATTCGGGGTCAACATAACTATCGGCAATGATGGGAATTTCCCTTTCCAAAATAGGAAGAATAACCGTTTTACCCACGTATTTTTTATATCTGTTGTCTTTGGGAGATACCGCCAAAGCCGTATCGCCGAGCATAGTCTCAGGACGGGTGGTAGCAACGGTTAAAAATTCATCAGAGCCTTTCAATTTATATTTTATGTACCAGAGATGACTTTCCATCTCTTGGTGTTCAACTTCGTCATCGGACAATGATGTTTGGCATGAAGGACACCAATTGACAATTCTGTTGCCTCGATATATCCATCCTTTTTTGTAGAGGTGAATAAAAACTTCGGTAACAGCTTCCGATAAGCCTTCATCAAGTGTGAAACGGGTGCGTGACCAATCACAACTACAACCGATTTTCTTTAATTGATTGAGGATAATATCCTTATTGCGATTTGCCCAAGCTGTGGTTCTTTCCAGAAATTTTTTACGGCCAATGCCACGACGGGTCAATCCTTCTTTGGTCAACTGTTTTTCAACTATGACCTGAGTGGCAATACCGGCGTGGTCAGCTCCGGGAATCCAAGCGGTTTCGTAACCTTCCATGCGATGTTTCCTAATAAGGACATCCTGAATAGTATTGTTTAAAGCATGTCCCAGGTGTAAAACATCGGTTACATTAGGGGGAGGGATGACAATCGAATAAGGTGGTTTGTTCGATTTGTTATTGGCGGTGAAGTATCCCGATTTAAGCCATTGTTCGTATATAATCTGTTCCACTTCAGCCGGTGAATAAGCTTTTGATTTCTTATTATTAGCCGCTGGTAATTCGTCCGAAGGCGAATTTGTATTTTGGTTTTTGTTGCTCATTATTTCATTTTATCTTATATTTAATGCTTATGAAAAATCCATAAATTATGTTAACAAAACAAACAATTTAGTTGTAACTAATCATTTTGTCAAGGCGTGAGATATAAGTAAACCTTAAATAATATTTATTAGATTATATTATCGTCAGATATGGAACAATTGAAAAGAAAAGTTTTTGATAAAAAAATACCTCCTTTTGAACGTTTGATAATTCTTATGGCTGTCTTACGTTCACCTGAAGGATGTTCTTGGGATAGAAAACAAACCCATGAGAGTCTTTTGCCGTACCTAATTGAAGAGACATACGAAGTCGTGGAAGCGATTGAAAATGAGAATTATCAGAATTTGAAAGAAGAATTGGGTGATTTATTATGTCAAATCATTTTTCATGCTCAGTTGGCAAAAGAAGCAAAGAAGTTTCAAATTGATGATTCTATCAATATGCTTATCGATAAATTAGTTCTTAGGCATCCTCATGTGTTCGGCGATAAAAAAGAACTATCTCCTCAACAGGTACGAGATCAATGGGAAAAAATTAAAGTTGAGTCGGAAGAGAAAAAAAACGTATTATCAGGGTTGCCGAATTCTATGCCGGCATTGAATATGGCTTATCGGATAGGGGAAAAGGCTGGCGGAAGAGGATTCGATTGGGAGAAAGCTGACGATGTTTTTGAAAAAATTGATGAAGAATTGTTAGAACTAAAAAGGGAAATTATTTCCCATAATCAAGAAAATATAGAAGAAGAAATAGGTGATTTATTGTTTGCGGTTGCTTCTTTAGCAAGAAAACTTGAGACAAATCCCGAACAAGCGCTTAAAAAGGCTTTGCACAAGTTTCAAGAAAGGTTTTATCGGTTGGAACAAAAAGTAAGTAATGCTAATAAAAAATTTGAAGATTTCTCACTTCATCAATTAGAAAAAATGTGGCAACAAATTAAATGATTTTTGTAAAATATACCTGATATATATAATTAAAAATATTTTATTTTTTTGTTGCTTAATATTTTAAAGGGTTTTTCTTATTTGTTTATAGTGGAGTAATTTTTAATAATAAATTATTGTTAATATATTGTAAATGTTTTTTCAAGGATGAATAACATCAGTATTTTATACTGTGTTGCATAAGGAGGATTGCCTATGGTCTAAAAATATCTCACTGAATATTTGTTAAAAAAAATTATTGTAAATAAATTATTATAGGAGAATAATAATGAAGAAACTGATAACCCTAACTTTTGTTTTGTTGCTACTGTTGAGCTTAAGCTCGATGGCAACCGATACCCGCGTTATGACGATGGGTGATAACAACAATGTTTTGTTGGATGATGCTAATATCTGGCTTTATCCTTCCCGTACTTTTGAGTATCCTAACCTTGCTATTGGTGAGTTTAGCAACTATAGCAGTGAAACCTTTAATCAGTTTGGTATCCACTGGAAATTCGGAACCGACAACCCCTTTGTCCTTGGCACCTATTTTACCACTCTTCCTGCTACTTATCCCACGAATTTGATGGGCGGGAATATTGTTCCCTTTGATTTTAGCCTATTACAAAATAGACGTATTGACCTTTTCTATGGTCGTGTGATAAGTAATTATAATTTTGGTATGCATTTTTCTTTGACTCATAGCAGTCAGATACACGAGCTTACCACACCAGCTGTCGATAATCAGATTGAATCGTTTGGTTATTATAATTTTGATGTTGGCCTTACTCCGACCACGGATAAATGGGATGTTGCCGTCGCTTTTGGCATAGGAACCTGGACTGATGAATCTGCCAGTGGTGGCACACAAACCGAACCGGATGGCTTTTATGACTTTTCATTGATGGGACGTTATTTCATTGCTAATGGTCCCAATTATACTTTTATCCCTCATGTCGGTTTTGATTATGCTAAACACGGTATCAAAAATTATAATTTGAACGGTGATTTGACCGATCTTGATAACAACACACAATATACTAGAACTGTTTTTGATATAGGTACCGGTTTGAATTATACCCCGGCAACTAATGTCCTTGGTGTTTTTGATTTTGGCTTTAAGTATGACTATTGGAAACAAGAAGTTGACGTTCCCACTCCTGTTCAAGAAAATACAATTACTAATACAATCGTTCCGTATTTCAAAATTGGTCTCGATGCCGATGTCTTCAAATGGATGGATATTCGTTTGGGTGCCACTTCTAATTGGACTTATGAAACCGATGAGTACAAACAACCGGCCAATAATAAATGGAAATACAGATATGCCGATAATGAAACCTATCTTGGCTTTGGTTTCCATTGGAACCGTTTGAATGTTGATACTTATACCGATCCCCAGCTGTTCTTGAATGGTTTTGATTTCATTTCCGGTAATGGCGATGGTGATATGAACTTCCGTATCTCCGCTTCTTATGAAATGAAATAAAGTTATCTTTTGATAATTATGAACGATAAAGGGACACACTGATGTGTGTCCCTTTTTTATGGGCTTTATTGATTTGTGTAAGAGGTAATTTTTTTATTATTCTAAAAGTTTTTTAATAAACTGAGGGAGAGAAAAGGCGGCTTTATGAATATCATTATTGTAGTATTGTGTTTTCAAATTCAGCTGTTGGTATCGTTTTTCATCATAATTATCAATAGGGTCGTATTTTTTACTGCAAAATCCGAACGACCACAGACCGGATGGATATATTGGCATAAAACAAGTGTACATTTTAACTATGGGGAAAATTTCGCGAAGATTTTTAAATAAAGAACGGACTGTTTTTTTGTTATAATAGGGCGATTCGGTTTGAGCAACTAAAATTCCGTCCTCTTTAAGATGATCGTATATTGTTTGATGAAACTTTTTTTGAAACAAGTCAGCGGCAGGACCGATAGGGTCGGATAAATCGAGAATAATAACGTCATATTGTCTGCTTCCCTTTTCGATAAAAGCTTTGCCGTCTTGATAAATTATTTCAGCCCGAGGATCTTTAATTCCTTTAGTGAGCAAAGGGAAATGTTTTTGGGCTGTTTCCACGACCATTTTGTCAATTTCACACATCGTACAATGTTCCACTTCGGGATGTTTCAATATTTCCGTAAGAGCACCGCAATCACCACCACCGATAATAAGGACTTCTTGGGGAGAAGGATGCGAAAAAAGAGGGACATGAGTTATCATCTCATTGTAAGAGTTATTGTCGTTATCACAGACCATTAAGGAACCATAGAGCACCAACAATTTACCAAAATCCTTATTTTCGATAACATCAATGCGTTGAAAGTCCGATTGTTTCGATTCGATATAGCGCTCAATTTTTAAGGTCAAACCGGATAGTCCGTTATGAAGTTCGCTATACCACACATTCCAGAGGTCTGCCATACTTTCTTCTTGAATGTATGTTTCGTTAAGTTTTTTATTTTCTGTCATATCTGCATTTATTCTATTATTTTATATTCGGGTCGTCTCAGGACGTTAAAATTTGAACCGGAAACGGAGCAATACGCTCCGACGTTCATAAATATTAATTTATCTCCAATCTCATGTTCGGGAAGCATCAGACCATCATACATAACATCAAAAGAATCACAAGTTGGTCCCGCCAAAACAGATAGTTTCTCTATACCTTCTTTATCGGTTACCACCGGATATTGACAATGGTCATAGACAATACCGGAAAAAGTGGAATAAAGGCCATCATCAAGATAATACCAAATTTTGCCATCCCTGTATGATTTGCCAATAATGGAACTTATCAAAGTAACCGATGTGGCGGCGATAAAGCGCCCCGGTTCACTGATAATATTTATCCCGGGACGAATATGTTTATCAATAGATTTGGTGATGGGAGCACAAAATTGGTCAATAGGAGGAAGTGGTTCTACATATTCTACGGGAAAACCGCCCCCGATATCAAGAATATGAGTGTCAAAACCGGCTATATCCAAAGTATTAATTAATTGATGGGCAGCTTCAATAGCTTTAAGATAATTTTCCGGATAGATACATTGAGAGCCAATATGAAAGCTGAGCCCGTAAAACTCATGTCCCATTTGTTTGATAAGGCGAGCCAATTCAAGGACATCTTCAACCGGACAACCGAATTTGTATTGTAAATTGACGACGGCATTAGTATTGGTATTGATTTTAAAACGAATAAGGATTTTTAATTTTTTATCATAACGAGCTAATTTCTTTATCTCTTCATAATTATCCACTACAAAAGTTTCAATTCCGCTTGTAACCGCAGCATCAAACTCGGGGAAAGACTTTATGGGATGAGAATGTATTAATGAAGCGGGATTGATACCTGTTTTCAAAACTGTTTTAATTTCACCTTTTGAGCAAACATCAAAATTCCCCCCTTGATTGTATATTTCTTTAATGATGGCATCGTGATTATTGGGTTTTATCGCATAATGTATTTTAACACGGGGAAGAGCCTGTTTCAGAGCATTATAATTACGTCCGATTTCCCCACGGGATAGTAGCAACATGGGGGTTGGCAGATTTTTTTGACGGAACAACTCACGGATAATATCAAGATTTAGACCCTTTTTATGAGCGTTTTGTTCCATTACGGCAAAATTTACTGAGGGTGTCATGTTTTACTCTTTTATTTGGTTATAACCGCAATTTTTTCCATATTACTTTTCGGTTTGTGATCTATAATCTCATTTGTGGAAGAGGGTAAACCTCTTTTTAACTCTGTTAAATGGGCATCTTTGGCTTGTAAACTTTGTTTTATATATTCGTATGCTTTATAGGGGTCGACAGCCTCGCCACAAGTAAAGAAATCGACAGCGGCGTATCCATATTCAGGCCAGGTATGAATGGAAATATGAGATTCGGCGATAACAATTACACCGGAAACCCCTTGGGGGTTGTAGCGATGAAATACTGATTTAACGATTGTAGCGCCGGATTGTCTGACCGATTCTTCCAAGTGTTCTTGTAGTTGTTCCAAATTATCAAGAGTCAAGCGATTACATTCGACAAGTTCAGCTATTAAATGACGACCAAGTATTTTCATTTTTTCAATCCCTCCTTATTATTTGTTTGTTTTAAGGGGTTCATAGTAATTACCTACATTTGTGGCGGTGTAAAGACCCATAATAGTGAAGCCACTTTATGACTGTTATTTTGAATCTGATGAGACTGATTGGATTTGAAATAGAAACAGTTATTACGGGGAACCTTGTATTGCTTCTTATTCAGTAAAAGAGTTACGGTTCCTTTTAAAACATAACCGAACTGCTCGCCGGAATGGGGGGCGCTTTTTTCCAGTTTTTCACCCGGGACAAGCTCTACGAAAATAGGATCCATAAGATTGTTGGTCGAACCGGGAATAAGCAATTCAAATTTGAGAGCTCCCGGTACTTCCATAGGGATACGTTCGGAAGGTTTGAAAACTACTTGGGTCTCTTCGGTTTCTGAAAAAAACTCCGCCAAAGTTATGCCTAAAGCATCAAGAATATCCACCAAAGAGCCCAAAGAGATAGAGGTCTGGAAATTATCATTTTCCAGCTGAGAGATAAAGCCTTTGGTCAGTTGAGCCCGATTGGCGAGTTCTTCTTGAGTCAAATCGGATGACAGCCTCAGAGCTTTTATTTTTTTACCAATATTGATGTTCATAACCAATTTAAAAGTTTAATATAAACAACCATTTTGTTTAGTAAAAGCGTGCTAACATAATATAAAAAATATTGATGTCAAGACATATTTTGAAAAAATAACTGTTATTCAAAGCTGGCCTTAAGCTTAACAGGTATTACCGTTTAGCGATAATTGTTTGTAATCTGTCGATAAGTAATATGATAGATTTTATCTTTTATTTTTCATTGATTCCCGCTAATATGTTATAAGATATTTTATTATTTAAAATTAAGAATAATATATTTGAAGGTCAATAAAATAGAGTAATATCTTTTGACAAAAAGGTAGATTTATAATATATTACTAAAAAGGTATGTTTATATTGATAAGAGGAGGGAATATGAAAAAAATTGTTATTCTGTTATTTCTTTTATCTTGTCTTATTCCTACAACCTTGATTAAAGCAGTTTCATTTGGGATTGGGGCTTATGGAGGAACGGAAATTCCCGTGGTGCAAGATGATCAGGCACAGGGGACGACATTTGGCTTCCATGCCAGAGTAAAGATTATTCCGGTTATCGTTTTGGAACCAAACATTAATTTTACTAATTTTGGTGACCCTACATTTGCTGAATTTACCTCTGATTTACAAGGATCAAAGGTGACGTCTTATGGTGTCGATGCCACGTTTGGGGCGCCTTTTGCCGACGCCGGCTTAAATTTGTATGGTATTTTTGGTGCCGGTTTTTACAATATCAAAAGAGATCAAACTTTTCAGGATGAAACCAAACTGGGATGGTCGGGTGGTTTGGGACTAGCTTTGGCTTTTACGACGCAAATAGCTCTGGATGCCCGAAGTAAATTGAATGTCATTCCTTCGGATAACGGTGGTTCCAAAAAATCACTTTCACTTATCGGCGGTTTAAACTTTTACTTTGGAAAGTAGGAGGCAATAAAATGAAATGGATTTTACAGAAAAAGAATATGCTTATCTTAACAAGTATTGCCATTCTCTTTACGGGATGTTTAATCTCCGGTACTTTTGTGATAAATGAGAAATTTACTTTGAACGGAAACAGTGGTTTTTATTATTATCAAATAGATATTACCGGAGAATCGGATTGGCAAGACCACAAGGACGATATTGATAATATTGATGTCGTTGGTTTCGAGTTATGGTTTACCAATAACGGTGCAACTGATGTTACTTTTAATACCTATGTCGATGATTTTTATAATCCATTGTGTACCGATACTAATTGTTTGAATAATAATAGTACGAAAATAAAAATAATTGATAATCTCAAACTCATTCCCGGTTCCACCCATATAACTTATGGTCAGTCGTTTCAATATTTGGTCAATATTGACCAGTTAAGACAACTGGCTAAAGAAGGTCAGTTCAATTTCTATGGTGTTTCTTCACCAGGCGGTGTCAATATTTCTTTGGATTCCGCTCAGGTCGTTGTAACCGTTTCCGCTAGTGGTACATGATGAATCATTCCCTCCAATTTAAAAGAACCAGGCTCTGTTGGGGTCTGGTTTTTTTATAGAAAGCTACTTGCCATTATTGGGAAACAATTTTACCTTATTCTTGTTTTTAGAGTAAATATAAAAAGGAGTAGAAAGATAGAAAAATATAATATTGTTATCATTGGCGGGGGACCCGGAGGGTATACCGCCGGTATTCGGGCGGCTATAAAAGGAGCCAAAGTCGCTGTAGTTGATTTTGACAAATTGGGCGGAGTATGTTTAAACCGTGGATGTATCCCCTCAAAAGCGTTGATTGCGTCGGCGGAACAATATCATAAGATGAAAAATGCCACCGCCTTCGGTATTAACTTAGCTATTCCTCCTGTTTATGATTGGCTGGCTATGAGAGCCAGAAAAGATAAAATTGTCAGCGGTTTGGTAAACGGTATCGGGCAACTGTTTAAATCACACGGAGTAGATTTTTATAACGGTTTTGGAAAAATAACCGGCAAAAATCAAGTCACGGTTATTGATGAAAACAATAAGGAAACAGCATTGGAGACAGACAATATTATCATTGCCACCGGTTCCCATTCGGCGCATATCCCTGCTTTTCCTTTTGACGGACAACGTATTTTAAACTCCGACCATCTTCTGGAATTGGAATATCTCCCTCAATCTATTTTAATTATAGGGGCGGGAGTAATTGGCTGCGAATGGGCGACGATGTTGTCATTTTTAGATGTTAAAGTTACGATAGTGGAAATGTTAGATCATGCTCTGCCTATGGAAGATGCTGAAATTTCAAAATTATTTGAGCGTGAATTAAAAAAGCAAAAAATACAGTTGTTTACTAACACCAAGGTGGAAGCGGTAACGCCCGGAGAACATGGAATCCAAGCTAAATTGTCTAACGGAAAAACTATTGATGCCAATCAAGTGCTGGTAGCGGTGGGTAGAGCTTTTAATACGGAAGATATTGGTCTTCAAGAAATAGGTATTGTCTTAAATAAGAATGGTTCTATCAAAACAACTGCTGATATGCGCACCAATATTGACAATATATTTGCTATCGGTGATGTAAGGGGAGATATCTTATTAGCTTACACTGCTGTTCATGACGGGAAAATAGCGGTTGATAATGCTCTGGGTGGAAACGAAAAACGTAATTATTTGGGTGTCCCTTCGGTTATTTTCACTCATCCGGAAGTGGCTTCGGTGGGAATGAAAGAAAATGAAGCGGCTGAGAAATATGATGATATTGCCGTTGGTCGTTTTCCTCTACGAGCTTTGGGTAAGGCACATGCTGAGAATGAAATTGTCGGTGAAGTAAAAATAATCGGAGATAAAAAGACCGATAAGCTGTTGGG
>Ga0114931_10007296_pt1 | contig 13501 bp, 7 predicted proteins | sample 2SBtaG_FD_89579 | JGI IMG/M metagenome (GOLD analysis project Ga0114931, IMG submission 89579) | Deep subsurface microbial communities from Kolumbo volcano to uncover new lineages of life (NeLLi) - 2SBTROV14_V59a metaG | ecosystem: Environmental > Aquatic > Marine > Volcanic | place: Kolumbo... | reverse complement strand
GTTAATAAATGTTTCTCCGCCAGACGAGCATGGATTTTGCAGCTATGGAATTGATGTTGGCAACATTAAAACTCCCGCTGAAAAATCTAAAATAATAATAGCTCAGATTAATGAAAACATGCCGAGAGGATTGGGCAATAGTTTTATTCACATAAACAAAATAGATTACATTGTTGAACACAATGAACCACTGATGGAATTACCGCAAATAGATCCGAATGCAAGTCAGGATTTACTCGAAATTTATGACAAAATCGGAAAAAATGTTTCCGATTTAATTGAAGACGGTGCTACACTTCAAATGGGAATTGGTGCCATTCCCGATGCAGTTATGAATTATTTACACGATAGAAAAAATCTTGGTGTTCACACGGAGATGTTTTCCGATGGAATTATTAATCTTGTGGAAGAGGGAATTATTAACGGAGAGGAAAAAACTTTACATCCCGGAAAAATAATTGCAGGTTTTTGTCTTGGGACTAAAAAATCTTACGATTTTCTCGATAATAATCCCATAATTGAATTTCATCCGCAGGAATATGTGAATGATCCTTTTATTATTTCACAAAATAAAAAAATGGTTGCAATTAACTCTGCGATTGAAATTGATATTACCGGGCAAGTTTGTTCGGATTCGTTCGGGACAAAATTTTACAGCGGTATTGGAGGACAAGTTGATTTTATTAGGGGAGCAGCACATTCGGACGGGGGAAAACCTATAATTGCATTGCCGTCAACTTCCAAAGACGGTAAGGATAGTAGAATTGTTTCGATGTTAAAACCCGGAGCCGGTGTTGTTACATCCCGAGGTGATGTTCATTATGTTGTTACCGAATATGGGACTGTAAATCTTTTTGGTAAATCTGTACGGGAAAGGGCAAGGGCGTTAATTGATATTGCGCATCCTAAATTTAGGGAAAAATTATCGAAATTTGCTTTTGAAACTTATAATATAAAATAATTATGGTAGCGGTAGTAGGAGACATTCACGGATGTTATAATACTTTCATTGGTTTGTTGGAAAAAATTAAAAATTCTTATCCGAGTATTGAAATTTATTGTGTCGGCGATTTGATTGACAGAGGAAAATTTGGTTATGAAGTAATTCATTATGTCCAAAATACCAATATAAAATTTACACCCGGGAATCATGATTATATGTTCTATCATTTTTTTAAAGATCCCGAAAGCATATTTGCGAGAACCTGGGTTTTTAATGGAAATGAATTAACATTGGAATCATACAACAATCATGAAAATGCAATTTTTGAGCACATAGATTTTATTCAAAAACAGCCTCTATTTTATAATCTTGAGGATTGTTTTATTTCGCACGCAGGTGTTTCGGAAAAATATTTTAGAACCATTCAAAAAGACGGTTCGGTTGATTTTGATGAATTGGAGCGAGAGATATATGCCGATAAAATTAGTGACAAAGGGGTACTATGGAATAGGGCGCCATTATTGAACATTGGTAAGCTGCAGGTATTTGGTCATACAAAGCATCAAAAAATTATTTTTAATGAAGATACTTTCAGCGTTAATATTGATACCGGTGCAGCTTATGGAAATAAATTAAGTGCTCTTGTTATTCATAATAACGAAATTGTAGATACTTTTGAAGAATTTACACTCATTGATGACATTATCTAAGAAAATAATTCTTTGGTCAATAATTTATTCTCTCCCTTATTAATTGAATTTATTAGTCAAATTGTATATTTTTTCATTTTAAAATTAAAGATAATCTGAGGTTATATCGAAACATTTTTACGCTTTGTTTAATTTTTTACAGGTATTTTTATTAAAGCATTACGGCGTAGAGTAATCCGAGGTTGGAAAAGTATTTTTCTTTTTTCAACCATGGTTATCTTTTTAATTTTAGTTTACGGATTTTCTTTGTCAAGACAATCTTATGTAAATTATAGTAAAAGCATTTCAAGTTCAAATTCTGACTTGGTTATATCAACAGAGCTGATAAATACTTCAAATTTAATAAATACAAATAAAAATAATTCTAATATTAATTTATTGTTTGGTGATAGCTTTTCTGATTCTTCAAAATCCAAAATGCCTAACAAGCCAACCGATTCTCTTTTATCCAAAACAAAAAATCTTAAAAAAATCAAAATTAATCTCGATTCATTACGACTTGATTCTTTAGCTCATGACTCGACAGCAAGGTTGCAGCAATTCACCCACAAAATTATAGATAAGCCATATACAGAGTTTTACAAATCCGGGGCAAATCCTTTTTTGATATATCCTTCGGTTCAATATATGAGACATATTGTAGAATTGGATTCGACAGGAAATTTTGTGATAATTAAGGAAGAAGTTGCCGGTAATGTAATGAAGCCGATATTAAAAATTCCTATTGATGAATACATAAAACTGAAATTAAAATGGGGAATGAGAGAAATTTGGGAAAAGAAAGGATATGCATACAAATTAAAATCTGAAAAATATGAGTTAAAAGATTTATTATCTAATATTACAAATATTGACATCCCGTTGCCGAGTGTATCGTTTTTAAGTATTTTCGGCCCGCCCAAAATTAGTTTGAGAGTTAACGGTTCAGTAGATATTCACGGAGCTTGGCGAAACGAAACTACTGCAGGGGTTACTGCGTCGGCACTTGGCAATACAAAGAACGTACCGGATTTTAAACAAACGGTTCAAATAAACGTTACCGGAAAAATTGGGGATAAATTAGCAATAAATGCTGATTGGAACACCGAACGGACTTTTCAATATCAAAATCAATTAAAATTAAAATATACAGGCTACGATGATGAAATAATTCAAAGTATTGAAGCGGGAAATGTTTCATTACAAACAACACCGTTAATTGGCGGGAGTGACGCACTTTTTGGAATAAAGGCAAAATTTAAAATCGGACCGTTTTCATTAACGGCATTAGCTTCTCAAAAAAAGAGTCAGGTGAAGGTAGTTAATGTTACCGGCGGTTCGGCAAAACAGAAATATAAGCTTCACGCTTATGATTATTCTACAAACCATTATTTTATTGATTCTGTTTATGCAGATACTACAAGTGCCTTTAACTTTTTCTATTTATATTACGGATTCCCCACTTTTATCCCGAATAATAATGCCAGATATTATGAAGTTAAAGATATTGAAGTTTGGAAATCCTATACCGGTATTTTTAACCCTAAGGCAAGGACAGGCAGTGCATTTATTGATTTAAGGCAAAGAACCAGTGCAGACGATCCGCGTACATTTTATGATAACAGACGCAATACTAACTTAGAAACAGTTAACGGCAGAAGTGTTGTAAATAGGCAGTTTTTACTGCTTACGCCGGGTGTGGACTATACAATTGAAACACATACAGGCTACATTACATTCATTAATCAAATCCAAGATCAAGATGCCATTGCAGTTGCTTACCGGATTGAGGGTCCTAGTTCTCAACCAGGTGATGATATTTTTTACGGTGACTTTATTAAAGATATTCAGAATGACACAAGTAAAACAGTTATATTAAAATTGGTTAAACCGCCTAATTTGAAGCCGGAATATAAAACTGCATGGAAACTACAATTGCGTAATATTTATCCGGTGGGCGGAAGAGATATTAAAAAAGAAGGTTTTAAGTTTAAAATTGATTATGCTCTTGACGGACAGGAACCGGTTCCGGAATTAAACGGGGTTAAATTTTTAGAAGCTTTTGAGTTGGATAAAACAGATGAAAGCGGTAACAGCACAAAACCCGATGGGAAGTTTGATTTTTTCCCGAATAGAACAATTTTACCATCAACCGGAGAAATAATTTTTCCTAAACTGCAGCCTTTCGGAAACAGTTATCCGGCGGATCTTGACCCGGGTAAAAAATATCAATCGGTTTATGATACAACCGTTACATTTGCAAAACAAGATAGGGCTAAAGATAAATGGCTGATGTCGGGTGAATATTCCGCTTCAATTACGTCAAAATTTCAAATAGGATTTAATGCCGTTGAAAATTCGGTACGGGTAACATTAAACGGAAGGGAATTAAAACAGGGTGTTGATTATCAAGTTGATTATAATATTGGTGAAGTTAATATTCTTAACGATGCCGCTTTAGTTCCCGGAGCAAATTTAAAAATTACTTATGAGCAAAATGATTTATTTCAACTTGCTTCGAAAACCTTATTTGGATTTAGGGGGATCTATGATTTTAGTAAGAAAACACACATTGGATTTTCTTTCTTAAATTTAAATCAGAAAACTTTAAGTGAGAAAGTGAGAATTGGGGAAGAACCGATTAACAATACTATCATGGGTGTTGATTTTGGTACTGAAATGAACCTGCCTTTTATCACAAAAGGGCTGGATAAATTATTCTCAACATCAGAAATGAGTTCATTTAAAGTGAATGGCGAATTTGCTTATATGAATCCCGATCCGAATTCCAAAAAAAGTACAATACCCGATGACGGCGGGCAAAGTATTGCTTACATAGATGATTTTGAAGGAGCAAAAAAAATTATTCCTATTGGGAACAGTTATGGGAACTGGTCTGACCTTTCCGTTCCTGATAAAATGGTATCTTTAATAGGTTTAACAAAGTTGCAGCAAATGGCATACAAGGCCAAAACATTTTGGTACAATGTTCTGCCATCGGATGTAACAGTTCCGCAAATATTCGGTGATAGAAAGAAGGTTGCAACAAATAATCAGCAAATAACGGTTTTAGATTTGGTTGTTCGACCGACACAACGAGGTACATATAACTATCATCCAAATACTAATTTTGAAACACAGCCGGAAAATAACTGGGGCGGAATGATGAAAAGTCTTTCAAGTTCAGCTAATAATCTTGTGGAACAGAATATAAACTCAATTCAGTTTTGGATGAAAGTGGAACCCGGAACTCCGAGAGACGCAAAACTAACGTTGGATTTGGGCGAAATTAGTGAAGATGTTATTCCAAACAGAAAGTTAGACACTGAGGATAAAAACCAAAATGATTTGCTGGACCAAGGTGAAGATACAGGAATTGACGGAATTGATGATGCTGAGGAAAGGGCAAGTATAACTGATGCTTTCCCTGACCCGAGTAATGATAATTTCAAAATCGGAACCGGTGTTAATCCGGATAATTATGTTGAAATTAACGGTACCCAAGGAAATGCAATTCTTTCGGATTTAGGCAGGGTACCTGATACTGAGGATTTAAATCATAACTTTACATTAGATTTAGCGAATAATTATTTCCGTTATGAAATTTCCTTAGATACAAGCTCTGCAAATAAATTTATTGGCGGACGTGGTGAAAATGGTTGGTTTCAATATAAAATTCCATTAAAAGAATTTACCGATAAAGTCGGAAGTCCGACTTTTACAATTGTAAAATATATAAGACTTTGGGCAACTAATTTGAAGTCACAGTTTCACATAAGAATTTATGATTTTAATCTTGTAGGAAATCAATGGCAGAAAATATTAGATCCGCCAAGAGTTACCGAAGCTGATACAACACTATTAGTTTCAACAGTAAGTGTTGAAGATAATCCGAATTACAAAAGTCCCCCCGGAGTATTCCGGGAAAAAGATCAAACACAGCCAAATCAAAATGTTTTGAAAAATGAGCAGGCTCTTCAACTAACAATTAATAATCTAAAGAAAGGGGAGCACCGAGATGTAGTAAAATATTTGTTTCGTCCCTTAGATATTTTTAATTACAAACAACTTAAACTTTTTGTTTATGGAGATGAAGACTCTTCCCCGGGCTCTGTTTCGCATTATGAATCGGCACAAAACCATGCTACGGATATTTATTTCCGATTTGGTACCGACACACTAAATTATTATGAATATAAGCAGCCTTTGCAAGCAGGTTGGCGTAACATGTTTATTGATTTTTCAAAATTAACCGCAATAAAATCAACGCGCGATATTGAGCAAATTCCTACAACAGATTTATTTGAAGTTCCGGTGGAAGGGAAAGAAGGACATTTTTACGGAATAAAAGGTAAGCCTACTTTAACAAAAATCACATTTTTACAGTTTGGTGTTTACAACACACCTAAGAAATCAGGAATGAACATTTTTGACGAGAGCGTTTCCGGACAAATATGGTTAAACGAATTAAGAGTACTCGGGGCAGATAATACAAAAGGATGGGCGTATAGGACAAACGCTTCGTTGAAGCTTGCTGATTTGGCAACAATAAGTGTAAATACGAGTCAGACCGACCCATATTTTCATAAGCTGAATCAACAATTTGGAAACAGAGTTGATGCAAGAAATTGGGGAGTTTCAGTTAAATTGGATGTATTGAAATTACTACCGTTCAACCTGAAGGGAAGTAATTTTAATCTTGTTTATTCGCGAACCGAATCTGTTTCAAAACCTCTTTATTTACCGGGAACCGATATTTTGGTTAAAGCTGCTGCGTCGCGTAAGAGGCAATCTATTGAAAAAAATAATTCAAACAATGTTGATGCTGCAAAAGCCGAAAAACAATTAATTGAAGATACTTACACTTTGAATACATCCGAATCATGGTCTGTTTCAGGATTTAAATTAAGGATACCTTCACATCATTGGTATGTCCGGGACATAATCAATAATATTTCACTCGGATTTAATTATAATAAAAATTTTAGCAGAAATCCGACGACACTAAGTACTAAAAATTGGATTTGGAATGCGAGTGCAAGGTACAATCTTAAATTCGGTAGAAGAAACTATTTTAAATTTGCTGATATTCCGGTGCTGGGTTATTTGTTTAAAGTTTTCAAAGATTATAAAGACGCAAAATTTAATTTTACTCCACAATCCTTATCACTGAATGCAACTGCAAAAAGGAGTAGAAATTATAGTCAGACAAGAGGAATAAATATAAAACCCTCTATAAGCAGTGATTTTACAACATCCCGATCTTTTGGTTTTAATTGGCAAGTAACTAAAGGAGGATTTTTAAACATAGGCTTCAATTATAAATTAAATATATCATCGTCTTTGGCATATTTGCTAAATGATGCAAATAACAATGAGAGATCTGAAGCCGAGATTTGGCATGACATTTTTAAAGGTGCATTTTTTGGAAACGATTATAGATACTCTCAGAATTTAACTTTTAAAACCCAACCGAAATTACCTTCAATATTTGGATTTGATAGATATTTTACGATTAATTTCGGATACAACGCTTCTTACTTATGGCAGAGAGATTTTCGGCAGGAAAGTCTTGGTAGAAGTGCCGGGAATTCATCATCAATTACTGCCGGCTTAAGGATAAGATTAAAATCAATTTTTGACCCGCTTTTCAAAAGTAGTGCAACTAATAGAAGCTCTAACTCGAATAGAAGTAGAGTTAGTAGAGGGAGACGTGGCAGAAGAGGTAGGGTTAGTAAAAGCGGTAGGGCAAGCCGGGATAGAAGCACGAATGTTGATAAAGGAAATACAAATTCTACTGAAAAAAAAGAGACTAAATCGGCTGGTAACGCTACTGATGAGAATAATGATTCTCAGTCAATTCTTTCCAAAGGTCTTAACTTTTTAGCTTATGCGGCTAAATGGCTCTTTTTGGATTATGAACAAATAAATATTAATTACAGACAAACAAATTCAAAATCAGGTTCGGGTTTAGCAGCGAATCGGACTGGTTTTAGTTCCTTCTGGGGCTTTTCAAACGATTTGAATAATGGTCCGTCCCGTGCGTTTCAGCTTGGATTTTCAAACAATTTAGGACCACGTGCACCGAATGGTGTTCTTTCTGATAATTTTAAAAAAACAAATGGATTGGATTTTAAAACTTCACGTCCTTTGTGGAAAGGTGCAAAATTAGATCTAATTTGGAAAGTTAATTGGGGAAGAAATCAAACTACTTCATTAACTACCGATGAAAATGGGAATGTGTTTGTAAATAATATTACAGCAACAGGAACAATAAATAGATCTTTCCTTTCACTTCCTAAAATATTTTTCCTTCCGTTTGTAAAATCCGGAATTGAAAAAGTGAATGAATTGTATGACAGAAATGCAGTTAATAGAAATACAAATTTAACTGAAGCATTTCGTAATGGAATGGAATCTATTCCATTGCTTTCCAAAATTCCGGTATTTTCAAAAATTACGCAGTATATTCCGCGCCCAAATTGGTCAATTTCGTGGTCAGGTTTAGAAAAAATTAAATTTTTGAGAAAAATAGCCAAACGGATTTCTTTAAATCATTCATATACATCTAGTTATTTTGAGGGTTGGAAAATTACACCTGACGGAACTCAGGAAGTTCAATCACAGAAAATAAATTATGGATTTACACCATTAATTGGGTTAAATTTAACATTTGATTCATTCTGGGGTGGTGATTTAACAGGTTCTATTAAATTTAACTCAAAAACAGCATACGATCTTGGAATTTCTACAAGAAAAATTACAGAAACGTTTTCCCGTGATATTAACATTTCACTTAGTTTTTCCAAATCGGGATTTGAGTTACCGCTATTCGGACTTAGCTTAAAAAATGATATTGAGTTTAGTTTTTCATATACTAATGGAAAAAATTCAAGTGTAATTTATGAAATGGATAATTTTAAACCCCAAGGGATACCAAGGAATGGGACTACAAGAATTAGTTTAGAACCGAGACTAAAATATGTGATGAGTTCAAAAGTAACTCTTTCAATTTTTTATACTCGTACTTCGGTTGACCCAGTTGGTGCGTCGAGAGTTCCCGCAACAAAAACGAATATTGCCGGACTAGATGTTCGGATTTCTATACAATAATTTTAAAGGATAAACAATTATGAACAACAAACTTTTATGGGTGGATGATGAAATTGAAATGCTTCGTTCTCACATTTTATTTTTAACGGAAAAAGGTTACGATATTGATACTGCTGCCAATGGCGAGGATGCCGTTGAAATGGTTTTGTCGAATGAATATGATTTGATTTTTTTAGATGAAATGATGGCAGGTATGGGCGGGCTTGAAACGTTGTCGAGTATTAAGGAAATTAATGAAAATTTTCCCGTCATAATGGTAACCAAGAGCGAGGAAGAAAGTTTAATGCACGACGCAATAGGCAGCCAAATTGATGGATATTTAATTAAACCGGTTTTGCCTTCGCAAATTTTAATGGCATGTAAAAGGATTCTTCATGGGAAAGAAATATCGGACGAATATGTTGCTAAAGATTATCTTCAGGATTTTAACAAAATAAGCCAAAGGCTTTTGGAACATTTGGATTATAAAGATTGGGTTGAAATATATGTTAAGCTGGTTAATTGGAGCAAAAAATTTGACGAACACAATGATGTTAATTTACGGCAAACTTTAACTGAACAATACAAGGAATGCAACAGTGAGTTCAGTAAATTTGTTGAAAAGCATTATATCGATTGGGTGCATAATGTTGGTGAGGAGGATGTTCCGACTTTGAGCCCTCAAATATTTGATAATTACGTCGCACCATTAATAAAGGATGCAAAGGGACCGGTATTTTATTTTATCCTTGACTGTATGCGTGCAGATCAGTGGGATGTAATTCAGCAGCATTTGGTTAAATATTTTAATATGAGTATAGATTACTATTATTCAATTTTACCAACTGCAACACCGTACGCGCGAAATTCCCTTTTTTCAGGGTTATTTCCAAGTGAAATTCAGGAAAAATATCCGGACCTTTGGGTAAGCGGAAATGACGATGAAAATAGTATGAACAAAAATGAAAAAGAACTATTGGAGCGACTAATTAATAGCAGGCATATTAAATTGAATAGTGATTTAAAATACATGAAAATCATTGATCCTGAAGTTGGAAAGTCCTTTGAGCAGAATGTTAAATCTCATTCAAAGACTCACTTTATGGCAGTAGTAGTGAATTTTTTGGATATGATTGCTCACGGCAGATCGGATTCGGATTTATTAAAAGAAATCGCTCCCGACGAATCAGCATACCGTTCTTTAACAAACAGTTGGTTCCAACATTCCTCGCTACTCGGAACTCTAAAAGTTATTGCCACAATGAAAAACGCTAAAATAATATTAACTACTGATCATGGCAGCATAAGATGTTTACGCGGCGCTAAAGTACTTGGAGATAAGGAAGCATCTAAAAATTTAAGATTTAAGTATGGTAGAAATTTAAAAGTGGCAAATAAACATGCGGTTTTTGTAAAAAACTATAAAGATTTTATGCTTCCGAACAGAGGAATAATTCAAAACTACATAATTGCAAAAGAAGATTATTATTTTGTTTACCCAACTGAATATCATAAATATCTTAGTTACTATAAAGATACGTTTCAGCATGGAGGAATTTCGATGGAAGAAATGATTTTGCCTGTTGTAACATTGGAAAGTAAAGTTTGATGAAATTTCCATTCAAGAAAAGAATAAGTACTGAAGAAGATACAAAACAAGTAGCAAAATTATTTTCCAAAGTACTTAAAGAAGGTGACATTGTTTTGCTAAATGGAAACCTCGGTACGGGGAAAACATTTTTCGTTAAACATGTTTGTAAAGAGTTTGGTATTGGGAGCGTTACCAGTCCGACGTTTTCAATTGTAAATGAATATTACGGTGGTATTAAAATTTATCATTTCGATTTTTACAGAATAAACAAATTGGTTGAACTCGAAGATATTGGTTTTGATGAGTATATTGACGATGTAGAATCTATAATATTTATTGAGTGGGCAGATATGTTTCCGGAAGTGCTTCCTCATAAAAATATTTACAATATTGATTTTATTAAAACAGAAAATGAAGAAAGGGAAATTTTAATTAAATTTATCAGATAAATTAAATATGTTATGTTAAAATATTAAAATTGTAATAACTATTTGTCGTTATTTAAAAAACAATCATTAATGTAACCTTCAATTAATATTTTTCAATTATCAAATTATTTATAGCAAAGAATATTATAATATAAAATAAAAGTATGAAAAGATTTAAGTATGAAAATATATTACCGATTCTTGCAATCGAAACTTCCGGAAATTTATGTAGTGCTGCCGTCCTATTAGAGGACGATATTTATTCCGAATGCAATGTGAATAAGAAAAATATTCATTCCGAAATTTTATTTGAGCTAATTGATAATACTCTTTCAAAACCGAATCTTACAATTAATGACATTAATACAATTGCTGTTTCAGAAGGTCCCGGTTCTTTTACAGGTTTAAGAATTGGAATGGCAGCAGGTAAAGGAATTGCAGACGGCTCCAATTTGCCAATTATTTCGGTCCCTACTTTTGAAGCATTGGCATGGCAAATATCAAATTATATTGTGGATAATGTGAAGTTCGGTATTGCCAATAAAGCTAATCGAGACGAATTTTACTTTGCAGTTTATCAAAAATTAAATGGTAAAATATCTGAAATTAAAAAATTACAAACTCATAGTGTTGAAGAAATTAATATCCTTTCTAAAGATTTGAATTGCATTTTTGGTAATTATTCTCACAGTACAGGTACGGAAATAAGTTCTCCTTCAGCATTAAGTATTGCCCGTTGGGCTTATATTTATGGAAAGGATTTATTAACTTTTGACTATGATTTTATTGAACCAAATTATTTTAAGAACTTCAAAGTTAAGGTGAAAAAATGACAGCGAAAATAATTACATTTTTTATTATTATTACTTCATTAAGTTTTGCACAAACAAAATCTCCCAAAATATATTCACGGAATGGAACATTTAATTTTGGTGATATTCAGGAAGGTAAATTATTTAAACATAAATTTACTATTGGGAACAAAGGGGATAAAGAGCTGAAAATTACTAAAGTGCGCGCATCGTGCGGTTGCACTGCAGCGAAACCTGTAAAGAATATACTGCAGCCCGGAGATTCTACGAACATTATGGTTACCTTTAATTCTGCACATCGCTCCGGCTTACAAAGAAAGCATGTTTATATTTATTCAAACGATCCTGAAAATCCGCAGTTGAGATTATCATTTACGGCGAATGTAGTTAATGAAAAAATTAAAAAGAGATTGGCAAACGGACCTGAAATAAATTTGCAGTCAAATCAATATAATTTTGGTACTGTTCACTCAGGTACGGTTGTTACCGGGAAATTACGAATTACAAATTTCGGAAGAGGCAATCTGTTAATCGGCAGAGTCGAAACCTCTGCAAAATATTTAACAGCCGAAGTGGATAAGAAAATGATAGTTCCCGGCAGCATGGGAAAGATAAGTTTTAGATTTAATTCCGCTAAAAGAATTGGTAAATTAACAAGGACGATAACAATTTATTCAAACGATCCGCGAAATCCGCGTGAAATTATAACAATATTTATTAACATTGTTCCAGAGGGGAAATAATGGCTTGGTTTAAGAGATCGAAACAAAACATATCACCGAAAAGTAAAAAAGCAGATATCCCTGACGGGCAGTGGATTAAATGCAAATCGTGCGGTGAAATAATTCACATAAAACAATTGGAGATTAATAAATGGGTTTGCCTAAAATGCGATTACCATTTTAGAGTTGGCAGTACTGAATATATATCTATTTTGCTTGATGAAGGTTCATTCAAAGAGTTAGATAAAAAAATGAAATCTGCCGATCCTCTTGGATTTGCCGATACAAAAAAATATACAGACCGAGTTACAGCATCTATAAAAAAAACCGGGTTGAATGATGCCGTTAAAACGGGTATTGGAAAACTTGACGGTAAAAAAGTAGCTTTTGCCTGTATGGATTTCAAGTTTATTGGTGGGAGCATGGGCTCTGTTGTTGGCGAAAAAATTTCTCGAGTTGTTGACAAAGCTTATGAACAAAAAATTCCGATGATTATAATTTCACAGAGCGGCGGGGCACGGATGATGGAAGGTGTTTTGTCGTTAATGCAGATGGCAAAAACAAGTACTCGTCTCGCTCGTTTGTCCGAAGCTAAAGTTCCCTATATCTCGATTTTAACCGATCCGACTACCGGAGGAATTACTGCAAGCTATGCAATGCTTGGAGATTTTAACATTGCCGAACCACAAGCTCTAATTGGTTTCGCGGGGCCTCGTGTGATTAAACAGACAATTGGTAAAGACTTGCCTAAAGGATTTCAGAGAAGTGAATTTTTACTCGAACACGGATTTGTTGATTTTATAGTTCACCGTAAGGAAATGAAACAGAAAATTTCTAATTTGCTTGATTTGGTTAGCAACTAAAATATACTATTTGAGTTAACATATGTCACATTAAAGAATTATTTTTTTTAAATACATCAAAATATATTTTATGAATATACCAATTGTTGGGCAATATATTTCTAAAATCATTATTTCAAATTATATTATTTTAGCAACATGCTCTAAACATTATTATTGAGTTTTTAATGCCGCAAATATTTGATAACATAAAAAATCATCTCAACAAAGTTCTTAAACAAACATTAGAAGTTTCATACCGTTCCGATTTTTGCGTTGGCTATTTTAATCTGCGTGGTTGGAAACAAGTTGCCAATGAAATTGATAAATGGGAAGGTGGCGAGAATAATTCGTGTCGTCTATTAGTTGGAATGCAAAACAT
>Ga0114931_10007295_pt1 | contig 13502 bp, 8 predicted proteins | sample 2SBtaG_FD_89579 | JGI IMG/M metagenome (GOLD analysis project Ga0114931, IMG submission 89579) | Deep subsurface microbial communities from Kolumbo volcano to uncover new lineages of life (NeLLi) - 2SBTROV14_V59a metaG | ecosystem: Environmental > Aquatic > Marine > Volcanic | place: Kolumbo... | reverse complement strand
TCCTTGGCATCCGGTCGTCCTTGGCATCCGGTCGTCCTTGGCATCCGGTCGTCCTTGGCATCCGGTCGTCCTTGGCATCCGGTCGTCCTTGGCATCCGGTCGTCCTTGGCATCCGGTCGTCCTGAGCGGAGCCCGCGCAACGCGCGGGCGGAGTCGAAGGACGCATCCCAAGCGCCTCGCGCCACAGCCAACGAGAGCTCCGGTGCTGCACGCTGCGCCCTTCGACCCTTCGGCAAGCTCAGGTCTGAGCACGCTGCGCGCGCTCAGCGCGCTCAGCGCGACCGGGTACCAAGATTGGCGCTCCAACCAGGGACAGCCCCTAGTTCCTAGTAGAGATAGCCGAGGCGGGCGGTGGCGGCGGTGGTGCGGGAGTCGCCGGCGGTCGCGGTGAGGCCGAGGTGAGCGCCGACCTCGACGAACAGCCGGCCGGGACCGGCGCGGAGAAGTAGTCGGGCGGCGGCGTCGGCGCCGAGCACGAACGTGGCGGCGTCGGGCAGTTCTGTCGCCAGGTTGACCGCCAGCTCCGGGCCCGCGCCCAGCTCCAGCCAGCCGCGCAGGCGCACCGCGGCGGCGATCGGCACGGTCAGCTGGGTGACGCCGGCCTGGTCGCCGCCGCGCTGGGCCACTCCGACCTCGGGCACGACGTCGAACCGGCCGCGGATGCGGTAGTCGAGCACCGCGGCGACCGCCAGACCGAGCCGCGCGCGGGCGCCGCCGCCGCCGATCAGATCAGTGCGGCCGGCGCCGACCGCCAGACCCAGATGCCACGGCCGCTGCAGCTCGGTGTCGGGCTGGTAGACCCCACCGCGAAAGCGCCTGGGCAAGAGCTCGTCGTGCGCGGCTCCCGGCAGATCCGCCGACGTGTGCACGGCGCCGACCTCGCCCTCGTCGGAGAAGTCGACCTTCTCGTCTTTCGGCTCCTCTTCGATCGGATCCAGACGCAACGGCAGGCTGAACGGCTCGGGGTCGTCGAAGCGCACCTGGACGGCGGCGCCGTAGTAGCCGTCCTTGCGCGCGCTCACCTGGTGGGCGACGCCGGGGGCGAGCCAGACGGTGAACGGAGTGGGGAACGTCAGCGCGCCGAGGGAGTCGACCTGGCCGCGGGCGTCGGCCGGGTCGGTGTCGACGGTGACCGCGGCGTAGCCCTTGGCGCGCAGGCGCTTTTCCAGCGCGGGCAGCGCGGCGCGGGCGGCGTCGGCGCCGACCCCTTCGGCGCGGGCACACAGCGACAGCGCCAGGTGGGCGCGTGCCAGGTGCCCGGCCGCGCGATCGCGCGTGCCCGCGGCGCACGGGTCGATCGGCTCCGGCTGGGCGCGCGCGGGCGCGGCCGCCGTGATGACGACGGCCGCTGCCAGCCCGAGGACCACTCTCATGCGCCAGAGACAGGCGGTGCCCGCCCCCGGTTGCATCACTGCGCGAGCAGCTCGCGGATCATCGTCACCCGCTCGCGGTCATTGTCCGAGATCGGCGTGACCTCGGCGGCCAGGTAGCGGTCGAACAGCGCGTTGGCCCCGTCCATGTCGCCGGCCAGCGCGGCGCGGACGGCCCAGACGTCGAACGCCTCGTGCTCGCGCGACTCCGGCGCCGCCAGCTGCCAGCTGCGCTCGAGGTCGGCCACGGCGCCGCCCGAGTCGCCGGCCATGAGCCACGCCTGGGCGCGGACGCCGAACGACCACGGACACAGGTGACCGAGAGCGACGCCGGCCTCGGCGCGGCCGATTGCGGTCTCCAGGTCGCCGCGGCCCAGCGCGATGCGCGCCAGCTGCTCCTGCCACGCGTGCCAGCCCTCGTCGACCTGGCCGACCCGCTCCCAGCTGGCGGCGGCGCCGGCGAGATCGCCGGCCAGCTCCTGGTTGCGCGCCAGTACCGCCAGCGCCTGCCCGGCGCCGGGGTCGAGGCGCAGTGCCCGCGCCGCCATGTCGCCGGCCAGCTCCATCTGGTCGGCGTGGTAGGCGGCGTAGGCCAGGCTCGCCAGGCTGTTGGCGTCGGTCGCCTGCGCCAGGCCGAAGCGCATGGCGCGCTCGTTCTGTCCCAGGCGGGCCATGCACTCGAAGCGCTCCTCCTCCCAGGTGTCGAGGCGGCCGTCGTCATCGCGCTCGTGGCTGGCGCGCGACACCGCCTCGGCGAGCTCCAGCGCCTTGCTCCAGTCCCAGCGGCGGCGCGCCACCAGGTAGTCGAGCATCAGCGCGCCGACGCAGCGCTGGTCGGGCTGGCCGTACTCCTTCTGGAACGCCTCGATCACCGCGGCGGCACCGTCGTAGTCGCCGACGCCGAGGTGGGCCTGGACCCGCATCTTGTCGTTCTGGTAGTTGCGACGGGTCGGCTCGAGCACCGCGAGCGCCTGTTCGAACTGGCCGCGCTCGACCAGCGATTCGCCCAGCACGCGGCGGGCGTACTCGTGCTCGGGCTCGCGCTCGAGCACGGCGAACAGCAGCTGCTCGCCGTTGGCCTCACCTTCGAGTGACTGATACAGCAGCTCCGAGCCGCGGTGGGCCAGGGCGTAGGTGTCGTCCGGATCGTTGGCGACGATCTGCTCGAGCACCGGCTCGGCGGCGCCCGGCGCCCAACAGACCTCGAGCATGGTGTGGGCGTGGGCGCGCAAGACGTCCAGGTCGTCCTGCCGCCGTTCGCCGAGCTGGTGGAAGAAGTCGTCGGCGTAGCGGCCTCCGTTGGCGTCGACCATCAGCTCACCGAGCCGGCGCAGCTCGACCTCGGGTAGCTGGCCGTAGGTCGCCGCTGCGCGCAGGTGGCGCACGCCGTCCTGCAGGTGACCGGCCTGCACCAGCGCGTCGCCCAGCTCCAATTCGCGGTAGGCGTTGCCGCTGGACATGCCCAGGGCGGCAGCGAACGCCTGGATCGCCTGGCGCATGCGCCCCTCGCGGCGATACAGGTGGCCCATCTCCTTGTACACCCAGACGTAGGTCGGGCGGCGGGTGAGCGCGTGGTCGAAGCCGGCCAGGGCGTCGTCGATCTGTCCCTGCTTGCCCAGTGCCGCGCCGCGGATGGCGTGGGCCGAGGCGTTGTCTGGATCGTCGGCCAGGATCGTGTCGCACACCTCGACCGCCTCGTCGGCGCGGCCGAGCTCGTACAGCAGATCGGCCAGGTCGATCTTGTGGCCGACGTTGTCGGGGCGGCGGGCGACCAGACCCCGGCGCACGGCGACGGCGTCGTCGCTGCGGTCCATGCGGTGGAGCAGCTTGGCCTCGAGGTCGCGTACCCAGTCGCGCTCGGAGTCGAGCTCGATGGCGTGACGGAAGGCGGCCAGGGCGTCGTCGTTGCGGCCGTCGGCCTCGAGCAGCTGGCCGTGCACCGCGTGGTTGAACGGGTTGTCCGGGTGCAGCTCGCGGGCGGCGTCGTTGAGCGCCCAGGCCATCACCATGCGGCCGCGGCGGCGGGCCAGGTCGGCCAGGTTCTCGTTGGGCCGCACGGACGACGGGTCGCGGGCCAGCGCCTGGATCAGCGCGTCGTAGGCGCCGTCCTGGTTGCCCATCTCCAGGTGGCAGTCGGCGATCATCGACCAGTTGTACGGATCGCCCGGGTCGCGATCGCGGGCGCGCTCGAACGCCACCAGCGCCTCGCCGATCCGGTCGTCGAAGAACAGCGCGCGGCCGAGCAGCTGCTGCGGCCACTCGTCGTCGGGCCAGATCGCGGTGATCTCGCCGAGCACGCGGTGGATCTCGACCCGGTTGTCCGGGGTCGGATCCTCGCCCGCCCGCTCGCGCGCGCGGCGGAAGCGGTACATCCACGCGTATTCATACGCGCGCTCGATCGCCAGCGACTGGTCGACCAGCGCGTCGCCGTCGTCGGGCCGGTCGTCGTCGAGCGCCGCCCACGCCTCGTCGACCAGGGCGATGTACTGGCACTCACCGCTCGACGCCTCGTCGAGGGCGCGCACCAGCTCGAGCTGATCCGACGGCGCCGCGATCAGCGCGCCGTGGTTGGACAGGTTGCGCAGCTCGGCCAGATCCTCGTAGAAGGTCTCGCGCACCCGGTGGGTCATCGGGTCCTGCACCTCGAGCAGCTCGAGGGCATCGTCGTAGCCGATGGCCACCGCGACGTGGCTCGACGACGAGTAGCTCTCCTCCATGATCACCGGGATGCCGGCGTCGATCAGGCGGCGCAGGGCGGGCAGGTCGGCCTCGACCCGGCGGGTGGTGAAGCCGGCCTGATCGAGATAGCGGCGCATCTTGTAGACCGGCGTGCCGCCGTCGGGGTTCTTGATGGCGCGGGCAATCTCGACCTGCGAGTCGGTGAGCCCGAAATAGCGCAGGTACAGCTCGCACGACGCCGGGCCGCAGTGGTCGCGCAGCTGGGTGACCGAGGGAAACGCCTCGAGCCGGTGGCGCGGGCGGTGCTCGACCTCCGGGTGGCCGAGCAGGCGGGCCATGCGCTGGGCCAGTCGCAGCTGATAGATGCCCTCGGGCGCCTGCGCCAGGATCGCCTCGCACGCCTCGCGGGCGTCGTCGAGGTGGCCGCCGCGGTAGAGGGCGTGGGCGCGCTCGTAGGCGTCGCGCCAGATGCTGTCGGCTTGCGGGCTGGCCTCGCGCAGCTCGGCGTAGGCCTCGGCGACCTCGTCCCATCGCTGCTCGGAGTCGAGGATCATCAGCCGGATCCGGCGCGGCCACAGGTCGCCCGCGGCCAGCGGCGCGAGGGCGTCGAGGCGGGCGTGGGCGGCGGCGAACTGGCCCATGACGTACTCGAGATAGGCCAGCCCGAGAGTGCCGTAGTCGCGCCCCTCTTCCCCGGCCTCGAGCAGCGCCTCGTAGGTGCGTCGCGCGGCGGGGCGGTCATCGAAGTCGACCAGGATGGCGCCGTGGTAGTAGCCGAGCTCGCCGCTGCCGTCGACCAACCCCCTGGCCCGCTCGATCTCGCGCTCGGCCAGGGCGCGGCAGCTCTTGCGAGCGAAGCAGCGCGCGGCCTCCAGGTGGGCCTCGCCGGTGACGCCGCGGGCCAGGTCGCCCTGGCGGGCCGCGGTGTCGGCGGCCTCGAGCGCCGCCTCGAGGGCGTCGTCCAGCCACTGCGACGACCGCCGCAAGATGCGCGCCTTGTACACCAGCGACCGGGCGTGAGCGCCGTCGTCGCCGCGCTCCAGCAGGTTGCGGGTGACGTCGTACGCGTCGCGGAAACGCTCGAGTCCGATCAGCGCATCGACGCGCAGGAGATCGAGCGCCGGTGTCGGCCCAGCCAGGTCGACCGCCTGGTGGATCGCGTCGAGCGCTTCGTGGTGCTGGCGCGCACGGTTCAGCGCCGCGGCGCGGTCGGAAAGGTCGGCGATCGGATTCTCCATGCGTCCCCCCGTTCGGTGCGAGAGGTCGACGGTAATCGCAAACCGGGCCTATTTGAAGCGACTCCCGCTCTAGAAGGTCAGGCGCGCGCCGAGGCGGGCGGTGAGGGGGGCGTAGCGGACCGTGGGATTGCCGAAGTTGCGGTAGCGGCTGATGGGCATGGTGGTCTCGGCGCCGCTGTCGCTCTGTTTCTTGGCGAAGATGAGGTCGGCGTAGTCGCCGCCGACCACCGGGTTGGCCGAGTCGAGGGTGTAGGTCTGTGACACCTGGAAGGTCCCCTGATGGTCGAGCAGGTTGAAGACGTCGGCGAACAGCTCCAGGCTCATGCCGTGGACCAGGCGGCGGCCGTAGCCGACGCGGACGTCGAGGCCGTAGTCGAAGTCGGTGCGACCCATGGCGCCGCGCGGCAACAGGAACGACTCGTTGAAGCCGTACAGGTAGTGCCGCCCGAGCGCCGAGATCGGCGTGCCCGACAGCGCCCGCGCGCGACCGGAGACGGTGAGCGCGTCGTTCTTGCTCAGATCGAAGGTGTAGTAGCCGTCGAGCTTGATGTAGTGCGGTCGGTCGACCGGCAGCGGACCGTCGCGGTTGGCCATCAGCTCGATCAGATCGAACTGCGAGCTGATGTTGGGGTCGAGCTGGCCGTTGTCGGTCGACACCAGGCCCGGGTAGTTGCCGGTGGTGCGCGAGTAGGTGTAGCTGGCCTGCACGTACGCCTTGCGCGAGAAGCGGCGGGTGAGGGTCAGCTGGATCGCGCGGTAGTCGCGGCGCGGCCGGTCGAAGTTGGCGATGCGGCGGAACTGGTCGAGCCGGCCCTGCAGGCGCGCCTTCTCGTCCGGATCGCTGGTGCGGTCGATGCGGTTCTGTAGCTTGCGGTCCTCGGCGCCCGACCACTCGCCGGGGTTGGCCAGGATGTAGGTGTCGGCGTTGTCCACCGACACGTCTTCGAGCACCCGGCCCAGGCTGCGGCTCTGGTACGAGGCGCCGATCTCGAGGTCGTCGGCCAGCTCGTAGTCGACGCCGAAGAGGTACTCGTCCATGTACTGCGCGCCGACGCCGGGGGCGATCAGCACGCCGCTGCCGAACAGATTCTGCCCCAGCTGGGGGTCGCCCGAACAGCCGGCGCCCGACGGCAGGTCTAGCGGTCCGGCCGTGCACTGGCTGCCGTCGTAGATCTGCCGGTACTGGGTCTCGCCGCCGAACGACCGGTTGTTGATGTCCATCGGAATGGCCTCGTAGAAGCGGCCCCAGTGGGCGTAGGCCCGCGACTTGCCCTCCTTGGTCCAGTCGTAGGCGACCCCGAGGCGCGGCGACCACATGCCGGTGAGCGCCATGGCGTTCACGCCCCGCGGCGTGCCGGTGAACGGATCGACGGTGTGCTGCAAGTCGCCGGCGTAGCGCAGGCGTTGCTCCTCGTAACGGACGCCGGCGTTGACGGTGAAGTTGGGCTGTGGCTGCCACGAGTCGCGCAGGTAGCCGGCCCAGCTGACGGTGTTGCCGACGACCCGCTGGCGGTCGAGGTAGCGGCACGCGCGCAGCTCGACGTTGACGGTGCCGTTGCCGCACTGTTCGGGATAGCCGTCGGTTGCCCCGGGCGGCGCCAGCTCGACCCAGCGGCTCTCGTAGATCGCCTGGCCGTCCTGGTTGTCGTAGGAGACGCCGCCGCTGAGGGCGCGCAGGTGATCCAGGCGGGTCTGCTCGGTGTCGATGCCGGCCTTGAGCTCGTGCGAGCCGCCGGTCGCGCGCACGCGGTGGGTGGCGTCGGCGCGAACGGCGTAGCGCTCGGCGATGTCGTCGGTCAGCGCGCCGGGACCGCCGAGGGTGTAGCCGGCGCCGCTGTCGGGGCAGTTGGCGATGAACGGGTACGGGTCTCCGACGCCTTCGGAGCAGCCGTTGGCCACCGCGGCCGACTCGTAGCCCATGTCGGCGATGCGGTCGAGGCCGACGCCGGTATAGGTCTCGCGCGGCAGCGAGTCGGCCATCGGATCGATCGAACCGGCGTGCTGGCTGGAGCGGTGCCAGCCGACGACCGCCGACAGCTCGGTGGCGTTGTTCTGCAGCTTCGACGTCCACTTGCCGGCCAGGTCGGTGGTCAGCTGGCGCAGGTCCAGGCGGGTCGCCGCCGGGGTGCCCAGGACGCCGACGCTGGTGCCGGTCGCGGGCGTCGCATTGAACGACAGCTGTCCCTGGTGCTCGCCCCGCGGCGCCCAGTTGAGCTTGGCCAGCAGCGGGTACTGGTTGGTGACCGCGTGCAGCTTCTGCCGCTCGACCTCCTCGAAGATGCGAAAACCGGTCTGGGGATCGACGTCGGGTACCCCGTCGCCGTACTGCGCCGGATCGCAGCCGGTCATGCTGCCGTCGGGATTGGTCGCGCGACAGTCGGTCTGCCGCTTGACCACCCGGTCGATGTCGGTGCGGCCCAGGCGCGGGGCGAAGCCGGCGTAGTACCAGAGGTGGTCCTTGACGATCGGGCCGCCGACCTTGGCGCCGAAGTCGGCCTGGTAGGCCAGGTTGCTCTCGGCGTCGATCGAGCTCGACGCCGACGGCGTGCGGTCGCGACGGGCGACCAAGAAGCCGGGGGTCACGCGGGAGAAGACCGAGCCGCGCAGCTCGTTGGTGCCGGTGCGGGTGACGATGTTGATCACCGCGCCGGTCGCGCGGCCGTACTCGGCGTTGTAGCCGCCGGTGACCACGTCGACCTCCTCGACGAAGTCGGTGGTCGGCCCGCCGCCGAGCGTTCCGTAGACCACGCCGGTGGTGTCGATGCCATCGATGTTGATGCGGCTCTCCGGTGAGCTCGAGCCGCTGAAGCTGACGCCGGCGCCGTCGTTGGCGGTACCGGGCACCACGCCGAGCGCGCTGCCGATGTCGATGCCCGGAATGACCCCCTTGTCGAGCAGCTCGCGGCCGATGCGGGTGTGGATCTTGCTGCCGGCGGCGTCGACGATCGGCGGCTTGCCGCTGAACTCGTAGGTGGTGCCGCTCTTGGACAGATCGATCTTCACCGCCAGGGTGGTGGTGCTGTTGAGGCGCACCGAAACCCCGCGGTAGCGGACGGTGATGCCGGCGTAGTGGAACAGCACCTGGTAGCCGCCCGGCGCCAGGTCGGTCAGCTTGAAGGCGCCTCGCTCGTCGGTCATCACGGTGACGTCGCGGCCCAGGCCGTTGATGGCGACCAGCACGCCGGGCAGCGTGTCGCCGCTGTCGGCATCGCGGGCGACGCCGGCGATGGCGCCGGTGGTGGCGTTCTGTGCGGCAGCGGGCGGGCACACGAATGCCACGGCCGCCGCCGCCGCGGTCGCCGCGACGAGGTGACGTAGAACCAGCATGGATAGCCTCCGTTCGATTCCGATAGCGCGTGAGGCCGGCGAAAGGTTCATTCGCCTCCGGGCCGCCGTGGTAAGACTCGGCCGTGATCCTGGTGTCGAAGACCTACTGGGCGGGGGCGCCGTGGAGCTTCCGCGCCAAGCCGGAACGGGCCAGCGTCGAATCGGCCGAGCTTCGCGCCGACGACTTTCGCCGCTTTCGCGGGCTGTACTGGACGCCGCAGGGGACGCCGCGACCGCGGGTCGCCGTGGTCTGCATGCACCCGCGGGTCGACTTCACCCACCACTATTCGATCCCGCGTCTCGTCGCCGCCGGTATCGGCGTGCTCGGCGCCAACACGCGCAATCCCAACAACGACGTCGCAACCGTGCACGAGGAGATAGCCCTCGACCTGGCGGCGTGCGTGAAATGGCTCAAGAGCTACCGCGGCGCCGAAACCGTGGTGCTGCTGGGCAACTCCGGCGGCGGCTCACTGGCGGCGTTGTTCCAGTCGCAGGCGGTGCGAGCGCCGGCCGAGCGGATCAAGACGACGCCGGGCGGACACCCGACCCGCCTCGGCGCTGCCGACCTGGTGCCGGCCGACGGCCTGATCTACGTCTCGGCCCACCGCGGCCAGGGCAAGATCATGAACGAGTGCATCGACCCGGCGGTGGTCGACGAGGCCGATCCGCTGCAGTCGGACCCGGCACTGGACATGTACGACCCGCACAACGGTTTCGTCCCGGCGCCCGCCTGGTCGCGCTACGATGACGCCTTTGTCTCCCGCTACCGCGCCGCGCAGTTCGCGCGCGTGCGCCGTCTGGACGACCGCGCCCGAGAGCTTCTCGCCCGCCAGCGCGAGGCTGCTGCTCGCCGCGGCGCCGCCGATTTCGCCGAGCTTCCCGCCGACGAGCAGTGCCGCATCGCCCGCACCGAGTGTTTCGAGCCGATCATGGTCGTCTACCGGACCATGGCCAACCTGCACTACGCCGACAACCACCTCGACCCGTCGGCGCGCGAGTACGGCTCGCTGGTGTCGGAGCGCCCCGACCTGATGAACTACCAGATGCTCGGCTTCGGTCGCATGTGCACCCCGGAGGCGTGGCTGTCGACCTGGTCGGGGCTGTCGTCCAACGCCGACCTGGTGGCCAACGTCGCCGCCATTCCCCAGCCGACGCTGGTGGTCAACGCCGGCCGCGACAAGGAGATCTACCCGCGCACCGACGCGAAGCCGATGTTCGACGCGGTGGCCGCCGCCGACAAGACCTTCCGCGAGATGCCCGACGCGCGGCATTACTTCGAGCCGGACTTCGGCGCCCGCGAGGCGCCCGACGTCGAGGCGCTGATGGATCTGGTCGTTCTCTGGATCGAGCAGCGCTTCGGAGTCTGAGCGTGGACCAGCACACGGTAGTCCTGCACGTGGCCCTGGCGGTCGCCGGCATCAGCGCCGGCTTCCTCAACACCATGGCCGGCGGTGGCTCGATGCTGACGCTGCCGATCCTCATGCTGCTCGGCCTGCCCGCCGACCTGGCAAACGGCACCAACCGGATCTCGGTGGTCGGCCAGTCGATTTCGGGGGTACACGCCTTCCTCCGGGCCGGCCGGTTGGAGGGGACGGCGATCGCTTCGGTGGTCGTGCCCACGGTGCTGGGATCGGCGGCCGGTGCGGCGGCCGCTGCTCACGTTCCACCGGAGCTGCTCAAGTACGTGCTCCTCGGCACCATGATGGTGATGGCGGTGGTGATGCTCCTTTTCCCCACTGTCGTCTCGGCCACCGCCGACGAGGCGCCACTTCTGCGCGAGCGGCGGATCGCCGCGTTCATGGGCCTGTTCGGCGCCGGGCTGTACGGCGGCTTCGTCCAGGCAGGGGTTGGATTCGTGCTCTTGAGCGTTCTCGGCGGTGTGATTCGTTACGACGTCGTTCGCGCCAATGCCCTCAAGCTGGTCTGCACCGGCATCTTCGGGCTAGTGGCGCTGGCTGTGTTCACATGGGCGGGACAGGTGGTGTGGTGGTTGGGTGGTCTCCTCGCCGCCTACACCGTAATCGGATCACAGCTGGGCGTTCGCTTCGCGGTTCGCGTGCGTCACGGCGTGATTCGGTGGATCATCACCGGAGCGGTCGTCGCCACCTGCGTCGGCGCGCTGCTCAAGGGCTGACTCCGGGGGTGACCTGATGGATCGACATCCGACCACGACCACGTGGGCGTTTCCGCCTGCCTCTCGCGCACCGCTGCCCGCGCCGTTCGAGCGGGTCAATCTGCGCGAGCTCGAAGCCAGACCTGATCGCTTCGAGCATCACCTGATGATCGTCGGCCGCGTCGGCGACACCCAGCTCGAGATCGCCACCGCGTCGGAGCCGCTCTACTTCTGGCACCAGAACTTGTCGGACGAGTACGTGCTGCCGCTGCCCACCGGCGATCCGATGCTCGACGCGTTTCCCTTTCGCACCTTCTTCGCCGAGCCGAACAGCGGCGAGGACGTCGGCCGGGTCAAGCACGGCGTCGGTCAGATGGTGCTGCACCCGTTCGGCCTGCTCCACTGGCCGGGGCGCTTGCGCGCGCCGTACCGCACCTTCGAGTTTGCCGCGGGGATGCGCCGCACCGGCCTGACCGTGGTGGTCTGTGCCGGCCGCGTGACCCCCCCGGACAACCGGCCGCTGTTCGTCAGCGCCGGCTGCGAGGAGGGGCCCAAGGCGTACCGCGGCTTCCCGCTGCCGGTGATGCTCGCCGACCTGGCGACGGAGCCGGCCCGCGCGGTCGGCGCCGTCGGCGACACGATCATCGAGACGGCGGTCGCGCCCGAACGGATCGCACCGCCGCGCGGCGGCTACGTGATCGTGCTCGAAGGAGAGGGCTCCGTCTTCCCCGCCGACCTGATCTACGTACCGCCCGGTGCGGCGCTGGCCGGCGACGGCATCGCCCGCGCCGTGGTGGTGTCATCGACCGAGGCCCAGGCCAGCCCGCCGCCGTCGTCGTGGGAGATGCCGCCGCCGCCGCCGTTCACCCCCAGCGAAGAGGCGCCACGCGGCGTGCTGCCGTGCGCGGTCGGCGCGCTCGAGATCAGCGAGATGTCGTCGGAGCTGGTGCGGGTCGCCATCGGCGACGAGGCCCGCGAGGTGCCGCGCTACTGGCTGGCGCGCATGCTGTTCCGCGCCGCGCTCCACGGTCTGCGCCTGGGCTACCTCGAGACCTACGGCGGCTTCTACCTCGACGACGAGGGCGGAGGCGATCTGCGCCTGGGACTGCGCGACGTCGGCCACGTGTGGGTCAGCCGCGGCGAGGCCCGCGCCGCGGTCGAGCGCATCTACCGCGCGGTCGCCCCTCCGGGCTACGTCGAGCGGCTCGCGTGAGCTACGGCGTGTAGGTGCCGGTTACCTCGACGAGCATGTGCATGTCGGGGTAGCCGATCGCCGTGTCGGTGGTCATGTCGGTGACGCTGCAGTCGGCCGCCATGATGTAGCCGGGCGCGCTCTCGCCGCCGGCGTTGGAGCCGATGTAGAAGGTGTTGCCCGCGGTCGTGCCGTCGGCCGTGTGGACCTCGACCACCAGCTGCGAGCCGCCGGGCACCGACGCCGTGATCGGAACATCGACGAAGGATCCGGTTGCATCGCTGACGCTGGCGCTGGCAGTGCCGATCTGGGTGAGGTTGGCGACGCTGACGGCGCCGCTCAGGGTGTACAGGCGGACGTCGACCTGCTGCGAGCCGGCGGTGCTGCTCGCCTGCTCGACGCCGATGTGGACCGACGAGACGCTGTAGGTGCTGTTGACGCCGTTCGCGGACAGATCGAACACGCGGTAGTAGCTGTTATCGGTCGTGTTGCCGCTGGTGTTGTCGGCGCACGCCACCGAGTTGGCCGACGTAATGGTCGTGCGATCGGTGGTCTGCGACATCGTTTTCGTCTGCGGAGTGCCGCCGCCGCCGGCGTCCGGCGTCGGGTTGTTGTTGTTGGCGTCGGGGAAGACGATTCCCGCATCCGGGAAATTGACGACCGAGCCATCGGGACTGCCTCCGATGCCGATCCCATCCCCCTGCCCCTTGGCACAGGCGGTCATGGCCAACAGCGCCCCTGCAAACGCGACGGAAACCACTCGCATGGCTCCATTTTCCCCAGGATCGCCGCGGTTGGATCCCTCCTTGTCGTCACAACCGCTGACCTGTTCGGGCAAGGGCCGAAACGATAGTCACATCAGGGGGTTAGCCGACGCACGCCGGCGCGTGGCCGGGGCTGGAGCGCCCTCACTGCTGCTCGTGCCTCTCAGGCTCGATGAGGTAGAGCATTCCGATCAGGCTGCCGCCACCCATGACCGTAACCATCGCCAGCACGAACCAGCCCCAGAAACCCAACGCGAACTGGCCGAGCCCCATGGCGACGACCAGCAGGATGAGCAGAAACGTGATGATGGTGACGACGCCCATGATGTGGCCAGGCGCTGCAGCCGATGTGCCACGAGGGCCACCGACGGGCTTTCGCGGGTATGTGGCACCTGGTGGCCCGAGGGGCCGCGAAACAACTGCGTTGGCCCTCGGGGCCGCACGCAGACGATGCGCGCTGGCGGGCCCGGTGGGCCTCTCGGGTCGCTACTCGATCCGCTTGATGATGTGCCAGCCGAAATCGCTGAGGACGATGCCGACCTCGCCGACATCGAGGCGCAGCGACAGCCGGCGGAACTCGAGCACCATCCGCCCGCCCTGCGCGACCTCGTAGCTGCGGCCCGTCTGGGCGCTGCCCGGATCCTCGGAGTACTTGGCCATGAGCGGCTCGATCGGCGCGCCGCTCTTCAGCTGCGTGTACAGCTGCTTGACCAGCGCCTCGGCCTGCGCGGCGGTGCGGGTCTTGGCCCGAGGATCCTGGCGGTCGGGATCGCCGTGACCCTTCCAGCCGATGAGGATGTGCTTGACCGTCGCCTTGTA
>Ga0114931_10007294_pt1 | contig 13503 bp, 12 predicted proteins | sample 2SBtaG_FD_89579 | JGI IMG/M metagenome (GOLD analysis project Ga0114931, IMG submission 89579) | Deep subsurface microbial communities from Kolumbo volcano to uncover new lineages of life (NeLLi) - 2SBTROV14_V59a metaG | ecosystem: Environmental > Aquatic > Marine > Volcanic | place: Kolumbo... | reverse complement strand
CTGCTGTTTGCTGTTGACCTGTCGGGGCGTAGTTTGAGCCTTTATTTTTCAGTGTTGCAATCGGCTTCGTCCCGATAAATCGGGACTTCGCCGTATTCAGTCTTCGTTTTCGCCGGGCGAAAACGAAGACTGAGTGGAGGTGGCGGGAGTCGAACCCGCGTCCGAAATTATCCTTCAATGAACTTCTACGTACGTAGTCTGTTGTTAAATTTCATTTGCAGATCTCCAACAAACAAGATTTCTGCAAACTATTCCGATTATTCCGCTCTCACGGAAATTCGCCTCTTCTACTCAGAAACTCGATTCGGCTATCATACTTAAACGGCGTTCGTCCATTTCCCAGTATGAAAAGAAATGGGGAACGGCTGTTTAGACTATGCTAAGCAGCTAATGCGTAATTATAGTCGTTAACTATATTTTTTACCGTCGTTTAACGTGTCTACGGAGAACACGGTACGCTATTCATTGAGTAACTAATCCCGTCGAAGCCAATTTCACCCCCAAAGTAATTGATAATGGAAAATTGATAATTGATAATTATTAATTCGACAGATTGGCAATTATTTTTGCCATTTTGTATCCGGTATTCCTTCAAGATGATTTGAATATCTTGCCAATACAAATAATAAATCTGACAATCTGTTCAGGTAAATTAAAACTAAATTATTGATTTTTTCATTCTTACTTAATGATGTTACAATTCTTTCTGCTCTTCTGCAAACTGTCCTGGCAAGATGCAAATATGAAGCAGCTTTGGTTCCACCCGGCAAAATAAAATCTTTAAGCGGTTCCAACTGTTCTTCAAATTTATCAATATTAATTTCTAAAAACCGGATATAACTATTATCTATTCTTTTTACATACAGTGATTTTTCATCTTCTTTAATCGGTGTTGCCAAATCGGCACCGACATTAAATAAATGATTTTGAATTTTTAATGTTATATTATTTAATTCATTATTATCAATATTTGTAAGAACCATACCGAGAATACTGTTTAATTCATCAACTGTTCCGTAGCTTTCAATTCTCGGATTATTTTTTGCAACTCTATTACCACCGAAAAGCGAAGTTGTTCCATCATCTCCGGTTTTTGTATAAATTTTCATTTTCTAAGAGGTAGTTCTATTTTATGTAGTTTAGATTTATTCTTTCCATTATATGCAAACAACTCATTACCTGAATTCAACACCTTTTTATCAACAAATGCCAAAGCCAAATACTTTTGCAGCAATTCCGATTTTATTAGAGAACTTACATCACCAATTGAATTATTTGTTTCATCAATTATTTTTAATTCTCCGTTGCTTTCAAATCCGTTATCAAAAGTTACGGCTACCAATTGTTTTGTAACATTTTTATTTATGAATTCGGTAGTAAAAGCTTCGTGCCCTATAAAATTTCTTTTCTGAAAATCGACTTCATCTTTAAGCCCAATTTCCAATGGATCACGAGTATCGTTTATTTCGTATGGCACCAATGGTAATCCCTGTTCAACACGATATATATTATAAGCCGAATTACCGACCAATTTTAAATCAAATAATTTTTCTTTTTCAAAAAGATATTCGGCAATCGGTTTAAGAAATTCATTATTTCCAAAAATATAATATTTATCAATGCCGAAATCCTTTATATGAGTTACAAAAAAATTATAACCATTGATAGTTACATGCACAATATTGTTTTCTAAAATTTTAGTAAAACAATCCTCACAAATCAATGACATGAACCCTTCCTTTTGCGGACCCAATATTTCAAGTTGAAAATATTTATTTGTTACATCTTCAAATATAATATCTTCCAAAGAGATGTAACGCTTAATCCATTTCGATATTTTCTTATTCAAGTCCGCACATCCGCTAAGCATTACCATGTTATCCATATTTAGCAAAGTTGCTCTTTCAATAATATTTCCATCATGATTAGTAAACAAAGCGGGATTGTTTATGTTACCGGGAATATTATCAAGTCTATTCGCAGTTAGCCTGTCAAGAAATCCGAGTACATTATTCCCAAATAACTTAACCAAATTATTTGAAGAAATATCTCTTAACGCTACTCCATATCTTAATGCGTTATATTCATCTTTAACTGATGAAAAAACGGAGGCTTCTCCGTTTTCGTCAGTTATCATGTTTTGATATTTATTCTTTGCAATATTTAAAATATATTCATTCAAAATTAGTTCTAATAATGTCTAAACCATCTTCTACTTCTATTTGTGATATATAAATGTTTCTTTTTACTCCAATAGAATGGGATTGAATCTAACTGTTTAATGTAATCTGTAGAATCGGCATACAGATATTCATAATAATCGGGATACTTATCATGATTCACATCTGCCAATGTTCTTTTATGAACAATCCCCTCATAAGTTTCCATTAAATGAGGTTTTCCCCGTAAGCTATCTACGAAGAAAAAATTATAATTTCTATGCCCCGAAATAATACCATCTTCATAATCCAATTGAATATAAGGTATTCTCTGTGCTTTCCATATTTTCATTTTCATTGAGTTAAAACCGCCGTGTATGGGTACTTCGGCTTCCCAAACCTTACTAAAATCACCGTTGTTATCACAATCAAACAAAGTTAAATAAAAAAATGCAGTTCCTAATTTTGTACTATCAAGATTAATAAAACTTGATTCGTAACCCGTAACATTGTCCGCTTCAATAAACCTTTCTCCTTTTTTTGATTTAGCAATAACTGCAAAAATATATTGAGTACCTTTATATTTATAATATAAAACAGCCGGTTTAGGGATATTGTAAGTGTAAGTCCTATCAAAATTAACAAGATAATTCCCGGCAGGATAATTATCAATCAAATACTGTTTGAAAGAAATTATATCACACGGTGTACGTTTTTTTACGTCCTTTTCTTTTACATTCAAATTATACTTTCTTAATTCTTTATCTTTTGAAGAAGAAAATTCTGCATTTGCTTTTCCGCCCCGGCTGCTGCTTTCCTTTTTAGAACAGGAAATCAAACTTAAAGCCAAAAGCAATATAGTTAGTATTTTTAAAACCCTCATAGTTTTCCTACATTATAATTTTAACTATTGTAAAATATGAAATTTTTAGTATTCTTAATAACTGCAACGTAAAAAATAATCGGGACAAAGAGGAAAGAGAAAGCCGTTGAGCTGTAGAACTCAACGGCTCTAAAAATTATTTTGAAAATTCATCCATAAAATATATAGAGCTGTAAATTCCTTTTTCAAAATTTGAAAGAACAAAATGCTCATTTGGTGAATGGATATCATCAGTATCAAGTCCTAACCCCATTAATACTGCCGGAGCTTTTAATTGTTTCATAAACTTAACTACAATTGGTATTGAGCCGCCTTCTCGAGTAAAAACCGTCTTTTTACCAAATGCTTTAGTTGTAGCTGCAGCTGCTGCTTTTATCGCTTTTCCGTCCAATGGAATAACCACAGGTAGACCGCCGTGCATATTTGTAACTTTGATTTTTACACTTTTAGGTGTTAATGATTTAACATATTTAATAAACTCCCTCTCAACCTTTCGTGGTGTTTGGTTTGGAACCAAACGCATACTGATTTTTGTAGTAGCTTTTGAAGGCAAAACGGTTTTTGCACCTTCTTCGGTGAAACCTCCGTATATTCCATTACAATCCAACGTTGGGCGTGTCCATAATCTTTCTAATGTAGAGTAACCTTTTTCACCTTGAAGTTCTTTAACTTTATATTCTTTAGCAAATTTAGCATCCGAAAATTTTAAATTCTTCAAATTCTCTTTCTCTTTTTTAGTTAATCTCTGCACATCCTTGTAAAAATTAGGAATTGTAACCTTCCCGTTTTTGTCGTGAAGTTTGCTAATCAATTTAGCAAGTTCATTAATAGGATTTGCAATTGCACCGCCAAAACTGCCTGAATGTAAATCTCTATTTGGTCCGGTAAGTTCAATTTCAAAATAACTTAAACCTCTTAAACCATAATTGATAGTCGGAATATCAGGTCCGTATAAACTTGTATCTGAAATTAATACAGCATCGCAGGCTAATAATTTTTTATTTTCTTTCAAAAATTTTGATATGCTTTCACTTCCAACTTCTTCTTCCCCTTCAATGATAAACTTTACATTAAGAGGAAGTTTTTTCTGCAGCTTCATAATCGCTTCAACAGCTTTTATGTGAACAAAGTTTTGTCCTTTATTATCATCTGCACCGCGTGCGTAAATTTTCCCATTTTTAATTTCCGGTTCAAAAGGATCAGTATCCCAAAGTTCAATCGGATCAACAGGCTGAACATCGTAATGTCCGTATATTAAAACCGTTGGTTTTCCCGGGGCATTTAGCCATTCTGCGTAAACAAGCGGATGTCTTTCGGTCTCAAATATTTTAACTTTTTTCATTCCGGCAACTTTTAATTTATCAGAAACAAATTTTGCACACGCTAATATATCGTTTTTATGTTCAACAGTTGTACTTACACTTGGAATTCTCAAATAATCTTTTAATTCTTCAACATAGTTGTCTAAGTTCGATTTAACATATTTTATTACTTCTTCCACTAATCATTCCTTTGTTTTAGTTATAAATTAAATTCAAACAACAAATTTAATTTAATATTAAGATTATTACAATCGTTAACAAATAAATATTTCTTTTTCATCAGTCCCCGACAAAAAAAAGAAGATAAATGCATGTAAAAGTTAAACCCAAAATTAGAATTTAGAATTTAGAAATGTGTCCGCTATAAAAAGCATTAACCCACGTCCGCCACGGCGTATCAAACGTAGGGATTATTTAATGTTAATAGGTTCAGCTACGCTAAATTGCACTTTAGTGTGCTAGGAATTTTCACACATTTCATTTTCCCGGTCTTGTATCCGAAAAACGAAAAACTTCAATTACTTCCACATTTATTGAGGAAAGACAACTAAACAAAAATACTATTCCATTACCCCGACATTTATGTCGGGGAAAAAACAAAGCAAAAAAACAAGTAGGGCTTTAGCCCTTTTAAACTTTAAAATTATATCTTTCAATAAACTTTCTTTTACCCTGTAAACAGTAAAAACCCAACTTTTTTAAAAAGTTGGGCTTTTTGTTTTTATAGTTTTCAAAAGGGCTAAAGCCCTAAGCTTTTCCCCTTTTTCTCTTGTCTCCGACATAAATGGCGGGGTAATTGAATTATCTTTTTTCAATGTCTGAGTTTACTCTAAAAAGCCCAGAACTAACTATCACACATTCATAGAGTTTTGTCCACTCGCAGAGTCCTGTCCGCAGGACTCTGCGAGTGGACGGGACTCTGTCCACGGAACTCTGTGAGTGAGTGAGCGATTGTCTTTTTATCAGTCAATAAGTCTGTTCTACGATTTTATTCTTTTTGCAGCTTGCTGCGTTATGTTAGTAATAGTATCCTTTTAAGATAGACGTTTTCTTGTTGCTCATGCATTCAAACCCTCATTAAAAAATAAGCTCAAAATTTTTCTATAAATAAATTTTATAACTGTATTTATATTAATAATCGTTTGTTATTTGGATAAAGTATCCTTATTTGATATTTTTTGAGTGTTAAAAATATTTCAATAACTAATTAAATGAGGTTAAACTATGTTAACAATAGGCGACAAATTCCCGGAATTTAACAAAACTGCAGTTGTATCCTTGGAAGCAGGGAAAGAGTTTGAAACTATTAGTTCCGAAACTCACAAAAAAGAAGGTAAATGGATGGTTATGTTTTGGTATCCGAAGGATTTTACTTTTGTATGCCCGACAGAAATTGCAGAATTCAATCACCAATATGAAAATTTTGTAAATAATAATGCGGTTCTTTATGGTGCATCTACAGATTCGGAATATGTGCATCTTGCATGGCGAAATGATCATGCCGACTTAAAAAATCTTCAATTTCCTTTAATTGCAGACACATCAAAATCATTAGCAGAAGAACTTGGAATACTTGAAGCTAATGAAAAAGTTGCATATCGTGCTACTTTTATCGTTGATCCCGAAGGAACTATCAAATGGATTAATATAAATGATCTTGGTACCGGAAGAAATGTAAACGAAGTTATTCGCGCATTGGAAGCTTTACAAGCTCCGGGCTTAACTCCATGTAACTGGGAGCCGGGACAAGCAACTTTATAAAATTATTTTTGTAATTTTATTAATGGGTTAATTCATTTTATTGGATTAACCCTTTTTTATTTTAATAAAGGAAGTAATGTTATGTCAATGAAAGATGAATGGAATAAGCGATTTGGGAAAAAGGATTATTTTTACGGCACAGAACCGAATGCTTTTGTAAAAGAACAATTGTTGAAACTAAAACCCGGGAAAATACTTTTCCTTGCCGAAGGAGAAGGACGAAACTCTGTTTATGCTGCAAAACTCGGTTGGGATGTTGATGCTGTTGATTTTAGTATTTCAGGAAAAGAAAAAGCTGAACGGCTGGCAGTTGAAAATAATGTTAAAATAAATTACCGAATAAGCGACTTAAACGAATTTGAATTCAAGGAAAATTATTATGATGTGGTCGTTAATAATTTTTTCCACACATTTGAAGATTCACGAATATCCATTCACAATAAAGTTAAATCCTCATTAAAATCCGGCGGTAAATATATTTTAGAGGCTTTTGACAAAGAGCAAATAAAACGAAATACAGGCGGACCGAAAAACATCGATTTGCTTTATTCTCTCGAAGAAATCAATAATGATTTTCATGATTTCAATTTTATTCACTTTAGTAAAGAAGAAATAAAACTACATGAAGGACACGGACACGAGGGATTTGCTATTGTAATCCGGTTTGTCGGAGAAAAAGGATAGCCAATAATATTAGCAGACTTTCCTTCTCCGCAAATCCTTTAGTTTGTGAAAATTGGACAACCCAAAAGTTTCCGCATTATCTGGTATTTGTATTTATTGATATTAATATCTGCGAAATCTTACGGTAAACTTCAGTTCGGTTTTACTGTTTTTATCCACATTAATTTTGAATAATACTTCCCCTGCATTTTCTTTTACGAATTTATGTGTGGTTTTTAAAATTTCCCAATTAGTTCCGAGATACCGTTCAACATTAACAGTTATTGCTTTATCTTTTCTATTCGTTAAAGTAATTGAAAAAGTTCTTTGGTAAACTTTGTCTGAAATTCTTTCCTCTTTAACTAATTTTTCTTTGGCAAGAACATCAAAAGCATCGCCGATTTTCAGCTTAAGTTTTTCATTTCTCGGTGTGTGATCAATCCAATCTTCCCCGATAAATTCAATAGATTCCCCGTCCGACTTATAAACCCGTACTTTCCCTTTCGGCATCGGCATACCCATATTATTTTTCTTGCTGTTTTCAAATTTAATAATTACAGCTACTTTATCTTGTCTGTTATAATTGTATTGACCGCTTTTGTACAAAAATATTTTTTTAACCGAAACGTCTTTCGCCTCGAAAAGCGAAATTTGTTTAGTCTCATTGTTAGATAATGTTGTCGGATTTTGTAATTTATAAATATGATATTCAAAAAATGATTTTTGATTAAACTGTGAATTGGTTTTTGCCCGTGCTGCCATGCTAAATTCAGGCATTCTGTCAGCTCGTGGCTGAGCTGCTCTGTGTACATCTCCGGCAACGAGTTTTAAGTTAGCGTTTTTGTATGTAGCTCCTGAGTGGTTTGCAATACTTACCCACGAATTTAAATCAATTTTAGAATCATTTTTATCAAGAACCGCAACATACTCGGCATGCCAATTCATTCCGGTTGTTTGATATGAGATTTCAACGTTTTGTGTTCTGCTAGTTTTTGAATCCAATTTCCAAACTAATGTCGGCTTTGTAATTAATCCGCCCGGCAATTTCTCGACTGATATTCTATATTTATCTACACTTGGAATCATAAGCAGGGAACCGTTTTTCTTTTTTAAAACAATTTGATTTCCAAAAGACGAAAGAAGTTTTCCTTCGATAAGCTCACCCTTATCGTTTATCATTTGGATATTGTTATCAACATATTTTTGCAAAATTTTTGAAAGACTTACCAAATCGTATTGATAATTTTGTTCCATAACATTTCCATTAATATTAATATGAACACTTGTCGGATCAATTTGCTGAGCAACGTCTGTTATTTTAATAGTTGAAATACCGGATTTAATGTTCATTTCTCTTACGTCTTTAACTACTCCGAGATTATTGTTATACACAGTAACGGAAATTGATTTTTGTTTTGCTGTTTGTGCAAACAACAATGACGAAGCTAATAATAACAGCGAAAGTTTTAAAAATAATTTTAAACTCATAATTTCCTCCAAGTGATTTATTGTGGTAAGTTATCAATTGAACAATTAAAAATATCAAAAGTTCTTTTAAATTGTTCTGAAAAATTTTGAGGAACTACAAACTAACCACTCCGATTTTTGTTTGTGAAGCATATCGCAGAATGCTTCAAGATAAAAGATGAAAGTAAAAAGACAATCGCTCACTCACTCACAGAGTTCTGCGAAGTTTCACAAAGCAACAAACTAAAAAGGGAAAATATTATAACAAGAATCTAGTTGTTAATTCTATTGTTAAGAATGGCATTTGGAAAAAGAATTGGGAAAAGGGAAATATATTTTGAATAATTTATTTCAATGAAATTATCAAATTTCAATTTCCCGATTGCGTAATTGTTCCAACAATCTATTTAAATATTCAATTTCATTACTTATTAAAACCATTCTGTGATCAATGATACTTTTTTTGTGAAGCGGAAGTCCTTGATTTATCTTTAAATTTGAAATATTCTCAATGTTTTCAAATTTGAGGACAAGATATTCAATTCGTTTTTCAATCGCCAAAACAACAACAACCCGCGGTAAAAATCCAATACCATAAAAAGCAATATCGAATCTCTTGTCTCTTTCACCTGTTTTAGAAAGTGAATAAAGAATCTCATCGCTTAATATTTTTTTACCCTTATCCGTAATTGAAAATTTACGTGAAGGAGGACCTTTTCCGGTTTTCTTTTTATCAAGGACCCACGAAACGAATTCTTTTTTTTCTAACTTTTTTAAAGCTAAATAAATTGACGTAGTTCCGATTTCTGCCCAATCACGAATTTGTCTTTCTTCTATTAGTCTGTTAAGATCATACCCTGAAATTGATTCCATCTCTAAAATTGTTTCGAGAACAATCAATTCTACATTCGACAATACTTGTGGTTTCGGTGCCATATTTTTTCTAGAATAAAAATAATTTATATTTTTGATATTATAATCGGCATTTATTTAAAAATATTTAGCACAGTAACATATTTCGTTTACATTTTAAAATTTGCATACGCGTATTAAAATTCAACAGTAAATGCACGAATTTTTATTATTTTTTTCTGAAATAATTAAAAAAGAATTATGGTTTCCTTATATTTATTTTTCAATTTTTTTAATCTTATCATTTATGAAAAAATATATACTTATAACATTTTTATTATGTACTTCAATTGTTTCGGCACAAACTATTACGTTTGCTCTCAGCCATACTGAAAATGGCGAACCGGTTGACGCACAATATAATTGGCAAATTTCAAATCAAACATTATCGCTATACATTATTTTAAATAACAACAAACCAATTTCAGCACCCTTAGTTTATTTATTTATTGACAAAAAAGACAGAAACAATTCTTACTATCCGTTTGATAGTAAGGTTATAAAGGTAGATGGCAGCAAAAATTGGGTTGCTTATAATTACAAGTTTATTGAGCCGGGCACATACCATGTTTACTTTCAATCGGCTGACCAAAAGAAAATTGCTGACGGAAATGTGGTAATTATTAGAAAAAGTTTTGATGATAATGCTTTTACAAACGGGCAATCACGATTTTATGAGGAATATCAGCTTAAGTTTTGTGAAGTTGTTATTGCCGGTAAACCGATGAACATAAGCAATTTATTTTCATTACGTAAGCATGGACGGAATGTTTTCTTTTATATGAAAAGTTATCACGCACTTAATACCGAAAAAATATTTGTCAATATTTATACAAAGAAGGAATTTGATTTCGGTTACGAAGAATTTGTCGATTCAAAAAAATATAAAGTTGATCCAACTTGGGACGATACCTTTTTTAAGTATAAATTTTTTAAAGCCGGTGATTATAAAGTAATGATTTTTAACGACAATGAAGAACTAATGGCAACGGGATATTTAAGCATAACAAAGAGGAATAAATGAAAGGAATAATTCTTGCAGGCGGAGCAGGGACGCGCCTTTACCCTATTACAAAAGTTTACAGTAAACAATTAACCATAATTTATGACAAACCACTCATTTACTATCCATTATCAATTTTAATGCTCGGGGGTATTAAAGACATTCTTATAATTTCCAATGAAGAAACCATCCCTCTCTACAAAAGATTGTTCGGAAACGGTTCGCAAATTGGATTGAATATTGAATACAAAGTTCAGGATGCGCCAAACGGAATTGCAGAATCATTTATTATCGGAGAACAGTTTATTGGCAATAGCGGAGTTTCCTTGATTCTCGGAGATAATATTTTTTACGGCAAACTAAATTATTTATATAATGCTTTGGAGAACAATAAAGACGGAGCAACTATTTTTGCGTATCGCGTAAATGACCCGGAACGATACGGAATTGTTGAGTTTGATGACACCGGAAAAGCAATTTCAATTGAAGAAAAACCGGAAAGCCCAAAATCAAATTATGCTGTTCCCGGTTTATATGTTTATGATAATGAAGTTGTTAATATTTCAAAAAATCTGCAACCTTCCGCTCGAGGTGAACTTGAAACTACAGACGTAAACAAAGTTTATATGAGACAAAATAAATTGAATGTTGAAAAAATCGGGCGTGGTGTTGCCTGGCTTGATACCGGAACACCTACTGCTCTTTTGCAGGCATCTAATTTTTTCGGGGTTATAGAAGACCGGCAAGGTTTAAAGGTTGCGTGCATTGAGGAAATTGCTTACAAACATAATTTTATTTCCAAATTGGAATTTGAAAATTTAACTGACAAAATGCCAAAATCATTGTACCGGGATTATCTTATTCGTGTACTTGAAGATAAATAGACGCTCCGTGAGTACTCATACAAGTCATTTCCAAAGTTTAGTAGAATTACTAAATTCCGAAGATTCAATTTACAAACTCTCAAATAAATTGCCGTGGCAAGAATTCAACTTTTTGAAACTCAAAAAGTTGATAATGAAACTATTTGGGCTTTTTAAGGATTAACTAAATAATATTTTTCATCGAAAATATTAGCAGAACAATAAACTTTCACTATTTCATAATTTGGATTAAAATATTTAGCCACCCAAAATAGAACAACTATGGGTGGCTCTAGTTTTAAAAATCTAACCGAGAAATTTTTCCAATAATTTAAGTAATTGTTTTTGTTCGGTTTCGTTTAAGTTATTACTAACTCCGGCAAGTGTTTCCAAATAATCCGGTAAAATAGTTTTTACTTTATCTTTACCTTTTTTAGTTAAATCAGCCAAGATAACTCTTCTATCTTCTTTAGAATGAATTCTTTGAACTAATTTTTCTTTTTCCAGATTATCAACAACACAAGTAATATTTGCGCCGGTAACCATTAGTTCCTCACTAATTTTTTTCAAAGGAACAGGGCCTTCTGAATTTAACACAGCAAGTACACCAAACTGCGGTGCAGTAAGTTTATACGTTAGTACATGTTTTGAGTGAGCTTTTTTAAATCGATCGTTTGCCTTTGCAACAGACGAATACAATTTTGCAGCTAACTGCTTTTTGGTATTTGATGCCATTTTTTACCTCTTTTTTTATTTAGATGTTTTTATTGAACATAGTGTATTGGAAATACATTTTAACTACTTTATTTAAATCTCATTATTCCAAATTAAAAACATTAATACATTTATTTAATTAAAAATAACACTTACTATACTGTTAAATGGCCTATTATAAAGGAATTTAACAAATCAATTTTTTATTGAATAATTCAATAATTATATTTCATATTTACTTTTGAAATATTTCACTAACTAATGATTCTAATGTTTAAAATAAAATTATCAAATTATTTATCTAATATAAAAAAAATAAATGAAATTTCAACTAATGAAATCCTGAATAGTTTCTGTTTCCCTGTTGATAGTAACGGTCAGAAAAATTTTAGCGAATTGCTGCTAAATAATTTTTCTCACTATTTTTATTGGAATCAACCCGAAAATAACTATTCTTTTTGTGCGATTGATAAATTAAAATCATTTTCCGGGAATGGAAAAGACAGAGTATTTGAAACCCAAAACATTATCAATAATTCAAATTTTGTAAATAAAAATAATTTTAACGAATACAATATCGGCTCAGTCCCAATGTTTGTCGGTGGTATGAAATTCTCTTCAGGTATTAAAACTAATCTTTGGAATCGTTATGAAGATTCCGATTGGTTCATTCCGAAATATTTGTTCCTATCAATTGATGGTAAGCAGTACTTTATCTACAATTTCTTTTTTGATGAAAATAAAATAGAAAACATATTGGAACAAGGCGAAACAGGACTTAACTATTTATTAAAAGAGAAAACATTTACAAATCCCGATACTAACTACATTATTAAAACAAGCAACTTTAACCAGGACTACGATAAGTCGGATTGGATGAAAAAGGTTGAAACCGCTCTTGATAAAATTGATAAGGGCGAAATCAAAAAAGTTGTTCTTTCGAGAAAAGTTAAAATGGAGTTTGAAAAAACTTCTAACATCTCCGTTTTACTTTCTAAATTATCAAAGAGTTATCCCCGTTGCTACGTTTTTGCATACGGTAAAGAAGATTCAATTTTCTTCGGTGCTTCTCCTGAAAAATTAGCAAAATTATCTGATGGATTTATTGAAGCAGATGCACTTGCCGGATCTTTCCCGCGAGGGAGAACGGAACTGGAAGATAAAATTCTTGCCAATGAATTAATGATAAGCAAAAAAAACAGGGCGGAACAGCAGGCTGTTGTTGATTCAATCACAAAGTCGTTTGAAAGTTTCAGCTCTCAAATTATTTACGACAATAAACCACAAATAAGAAAGCTTCCTAATATACAGCATCTTTGGACACCGATTAAAGCAAAATTAAATAATGGAAAAAGTATTCTCTCAATTTTAAAAGAAATTCATCCGACACCTGCAATTTGCGGAACACCTTATAATGCGGCTTTACTATCAATAAAAAAATCCGAAGAACACGATCGTGGACTATATGCAGGTATTATCGGCTGGTTCAATTTTGAAAATCAAGGTGAATTTGCAGTTGCTATCCGCTCCGCTTTAATAAAAGGCAATGAACTGCACGCTTTTGCAGGTTGTGGAATTGTACAAGGCTCTGACCCTGAAGCCGAATATGCCGAAACCAAATTAAAACTTCGTCCAATTTCTTCCTTATTTGAATATGAATCAGTCAATTAATCGTAATATTTTATGGGCACAGATTTTTGCCGATAGATTGATTAAAGCCGGGATTAAAAATATTTTAATTTCTCCCGGTTCACGG
>Ga0114931_10007293_pt1 | contig 13505 bp, 12 predicted proteins | sample 2SBtaG_FD_89579 | JGI IMG/M metagenome (GOLD analysis project Ga0114931, IMG submission 89579) | Deep subsurface microbial communities from Kolumbo volcano to uncover new lineages of life (NeLLi) - 2SBTROV14_V59a metaG | ecosystem: Environmental > Aquatic > Marine > Volcanic | place: Kolumbo... | reverse complement strand
TTCAATCAACCGCTCGACGACGTCAAGTGGGTCAGCGTCGGCGGCAGCATGACGTCGTCGAGCGGTTGATTGAACCAGTCGCCAAACTTCAGGTGCGTGAGCCCCAGTGGCAGCATGACGTCGTCGAGCGGTTGATCGAACCAGTCGCTAAACGTCAGGTGCGTCACAGTCGACCGTAGGTTCGTCGTTTCGTCGATCGTTGTGACAATTTGGCGCTTCGGTATGATCGCGTCTGCAAAGCGATCGACGATCGAGCAAGGCAGCAAGACGTGCTTCTCGATCAGCGATTGGCGTTGTTTGCGATAGCGTTTGCAGGTAGAGGTGAAAGCGAGTGTCTGTTCCAGGCCGACGTGCGACACCAAGCGTTCGATCACCGACCGCAGTTCAAAATGAGTCTCACCCATCGAATTAGTTTTGTGCCGAGTACCCGAAACCCGTTGAATATCACCGCCAAAAACCCCTGGTTTTCGACGTCAAACATGACCAATGCACAGGACACCGCATTGGCGCTTGTTTGCGGCTATGTTTCGTTTGTCGACTGCTGTGCGTTGCTGACAGTCTGTAAACATTGGTCTCGACTCGTAGATCTGCGTCAGCACACCGCTGATCAAAACGACGTTGTGCGGCGTCTTGTCGAGGCGTTCGAGCGCAGCATGTTGACATTGCGCAAGTTCGCCATGGAAAAGCGCACTTTGACCAGCGCCGATCTCTGGCCGATGTACGGTGTTGAGTTGGAGTCTGACATCGTGCGACAAGAATCGACGTGGACGATCGTCGCGCCGTCAGTTCAGTTGTGCGCCGGCACCGATTTCTTTCGCTTGCCCGACAGCGAGTCATTTGGCCGCTCGATCGATGCCTATTGCCGCTGGTCGCAGCGCGACAGCGACGAAGCAAATGCAAGCGACGACTACGCACGCGTCAAAACGCGTCATTGGCGCTTAGCAACGCCATTTTTGCGCCTGCTTAATATGCATGCGCTGCGGCACTCGTGCTGCAAGCACACTTTGTCGATTGGCGCGTTTGTGCGCGGCTTTACGGACAAACAGGCGCTCGCGTCTGTCGACAAGAACAGTTGGCAGCGGCGGGTCGTCAAACGTGTCGTAGCGCGCCGACGCACGCTTGTCAAGCGCAAAGCGGGCTCTGCGTTGCAAGATAGTGGTGCCAATGGCGACGAAGGCGAAACGACGGCACCGAAGAGCAAACTGCGTCGGCTCGACAGCGCAGCGGCGAGCACAGCCGCCAACTCTGGTGTGCGTTTGCCGCCACAACTGGTGAATTTTCGCTGTGAGCGCGATGCGCAGCGCCTGTTGTGCACAAAGCACTGATCGGACAAATAAAAAAGGGATTTTGAAAGCCGTCGATAGCCTTTTGTTTACGCTTGCGTCTTTCATTGCTCCGAGGACTCTGCCAAACGAACGTACGGCTCGCCCTTGTGTTTCCACGACTTGCTCGCCTTGACAGCAGCGTACAGACCGCCGCCGATCAGCGCCAGCACAAAGAAAAAGTGTTTTAACTTGTCGGTCAGCGCGACGCCGTTGTCCGGTGCCCAGAATGCCCATTCGTCCAACTGGCCAAACATCATGGTGAGACCGGCGCCGAGCAGGCCGACGGCCAGCACGCCCAGAAAAATCTTGCACGCAACTTTGAGTCCCTTGTCGTACTGATCCATTTCGCGAGAGAGGTCTGTAATTCAGAGATGATTTGACCTCACTGGTCGCCAGAAAAAATTCGCCACTGCAGGTCGGCTAAACCGAGCGCCGCCGGTTCGCTCATCTCAAACCAGATCGCCAAAGGAAACCACCACTCGGACGCTCGTTGCAAAAAGACGCGGCCAAAAAAACCGGCTATTAGCAGTCGACAGAGCCAGCGACGCAGTGGCACGTCGAAAATCAGTGTCGGCCGTTGGGCAAGCATAGCGAGCCAAGGCAGTGCCTCGTAGAGAACGACGTGTGATATCAGCGACGCGCACATGGGCGACCAGGCCAATCGACGAACTAAAACACTGCCAATGCAAAAGTAGAACAGTGCGCCGTGAACACAGAGCACGAGAGCACACAGCGCGCTGTGCGGCACTCCACAAACACGTGCCGAGAACCACGGAGGCAATGTCAATGCACCGAAAAGTGGAACGCCAGCAACACCCGTTTCCACAGTATGGCTGTCGTGCTCAAAGATCGTTTCAGCCAAGCCGTCGCCAACACTGACGGGTAGAATGCGATGCACAGCGGCGACGGACGTTTCTCGTTTCGCGTTGCGCCACTCGCAAAAAAGCGACGCCATTAGCGCGCAAAGCGGCGTCAGCATAGCCGCTGTGCTTGCCAACAGCACGTTTTTCAAAGACAGTTGCGAAAAAGCACTCGTCATCGTTTGGCTGCTTGCCAGCAGCAATGCCGGTGCAATGTACGCTAGGAAGCCGACCCCTGCCAACAGCGCCAGCGCTTGCAACCACCGCAACCAGCGTGCTACAATGTGTACTGAACAAGCATCGAAACGTAAACTAATCAGCAATTCCGAATCCGCCCCGACTTGGAGCACCAACGTGCCAATCCACAGCGGCGCGTTGTGCTCGGTTGCCTCTTCTGTTAGTGCAAGGACGCGCGGCCGCTCAAGCACAGCCAATGGAATTGTAGACTGACCGCACAGCCATTGCAGCCAGACTTGATCGGACCGACGCAAAGTGTACGCGACGGCGATTGTCCGCAAAGTCATTCTAAAGTGCCGACGATACAAATGTATTATTGTTTAATTCAGTTGCGGGAGAGAGCGCCCGGCATCGGGCAACGCTGCGCCGGCTCGATGATATTCGCACGTCTCAACCAAATGAACAAAAAGAGCATCCAGTTGCACAATTGGTCGATACGCGGTGACGATGCGCTGCTCGAATGCGGCGCACAAGTGCACGCATCGCACACAAAGCACGTCGCAGCGCTCTGTAGTCCAGCGCTCCGGTGCTCGCTCAATCGCGCGCGCGCGGCACGTCTCCTGGAGTTGGCCAGCGGCCGACACTGCGGAGAAGCGGGTGGTCGCGTACTTGCGCAAATCTTCGATCCACCATAACAACTGATCAAGCAGCGTCCAGATAAAGTCGCGCATCGGAACACAGCGCGACAAAAACTCAAACGCGACGCGTCGTGCCCATGCCAGTAAACTGCCGGCATAGTTCAGCGGGCCAATGTTATCCTCTCCCCACGCCTTTTCGACGTCGGCGCGCGCCTCCATCACATAGCCATAGCCAAAAACAAACGCCTTGGCCATTGCGCGCGTCTCTTGTGCCCAGCCGGGTCGACGCAGTTCGTCCCGTTCCACCAAGCGCTGCTGAGGCGGCAAAGTCGGCTCAATTTTGCGACGGCGGCCACGTCCGCGACCGCCACTAACGGCGCTTGTGCTCGATGTGTTGTTTGTAGACGGTTGCGATGGCACGTCGTTGAAAACAAGCAGCGTAAGTGCATAGGCCATATTACGTTGCGCCAACTCGAGCAGCAAAAAGAGCGTTGGACGCGGCAAGATGCGCCTATCGCCGCTGTCGTTAAAAAAGCGCTGACGATGCTCGTCGTCCACGCCGTCGACAAATTCCCAAAATACGGCTCGATTGCCGCCGAAACGGCCACCGCACTGGCGCAACTCGACCGCATGCTGCAGCGCTTTGGTAATCGCGCTTTCGGGTGGCGCGGGGACACGAATTTGAAAGCAGCGCGAGCGAATCGCCGGCGCAATCTTGGTCACTTGCTCGGCAAGCAGAATGAAGCGCAAAACGTCAACATTCTCCTCCATGACGCGTCGCATAGCGGCGTGCGCGTCATAAGACAACTTGTCGGCACTGTTGACAATAACGACGCGATAAGGCAGTGTGCTAGTGGCAGCGCCCACTATTGCACTGTCGGCGGCGCTGGGTGTGCCGTTGATGTCGTCATTTTTGGCGCCGTTGCCAGCAGAGTCCATTTCGGCGAGCGCGTCGGCGACAGCGGTGGTCGCAAAAACGCTGCGCAGTGACGCAGCCGAACGCGCCTGCTCACAAAACAACTTGACACACGCCTGAATCACTTGTGCGTCTTTGCGTCCGGCATCGGCTGGTGTAAACTCGATGTGATACGGACTGACGACGCACGACAAGTGGACATTGTAACTGGCTGCGCTCGGTTTGTTTGCGCCGCTGCTGCCGACCGCCTTGGCTAGCGAGGCGGCAACAGAAATGGCACCGTTGCTTTTGGCACCGTTGTAAGCGCGGCGATCGGCGCTGTCGCTGATGTCGGACGGGGCGGCGTCCTCTTCGTCATCGCTGTCCGAGTCGTTGTCGTCTGCTTTGCGTTTGGCTTTGGTCGGCGCACCATTGCTTTTGGGCGGCCGACCACGCTTGCGGGCTCGAGTCACTTTGGCAAACGTTGCGCTACGCGTCGTCGTGTTGACGTAAAGTGTGCGATGCTCTGTGTAACGCTCAAACGGACTACTGCTAGCGTCCGCGCCGGTCAACGTGCGCGGTTGCAGCAGTCGACGCATCAGGCAAATGACCCGTGTGCGCTTGCCAGCGCCCGGCGGACCGTAGAAAAGCAAATTGGGCAACGCATCGCGACTCTGAACGGCAAGTCGCCGCAGTTGCCGATCGAGCACTGGGTGAAATGTCAAGCGACTGAGCGAATCAGGGCGCAGTTCATCGATCAGTGTCGGACAGACTGTTCCATCCGTCATTGTTGACAGCGGAATGACACGCAAGGGTGCCTTTGAAACAATTTTTGAAACGCTGATTTTTCGCACTGCGACATCGGCGCCACAAATTGATAGCGCAGGCATTCGGTGTTGCATACAACGCGCGAAGGTGCATTTTTGGACTGCTGACTCCCAGCGAGGTGGTAGCGAAAGTTGATCGGTCGAAAATTGCACCCGATGTTGTCGCGCCGTATGGTGGAACGTTGCTGCGTGCTACGTGCTCCGAGTGGGCTGAAGGTTGTTTTATTCGGTGATGACTATTCACTGCTCTTTTAGAATCGCCGGTGCTCGACGCTCTGACCGCCGATCGCGCTCGTTATGCGCATTCGTTGCTTGAAAAGTGAGCGTCGACAATAGCAGTGTCCACGCACAATGCGCTGTCGCGCATTCCAGTCGAGCACTTGGCAGAGCCGCTCCAGCAACAAATCAACACAGGACAACTGACAGACGCATTGCTGTTTCTCGGTTCGGCGGCCGTTGGCCAGCGTCAAGCGCGGCAAGCCGAGCGTTTTGAGCAGTTGCATGCTGCGCAGGTGCGCTTTGCGTGACGCGCCGCAGTAGGCGTTGGTGAAGTGACACTGTGCACACACAGGCGCGTAGAGGCGCAGCGCTTGGCCCGCTCCACTCGCTTTGAAGCGACGCCAAAATGTTTTGCTAATTGCGCGCAGCCGAAGCAAACCGCTCCACTCGCTGCACACCAAGTGTGGGCAAAACTCGGCCAATGCGTCACTGCACACGGTCGAGCGACCGTTGGCCGTTGCACGCTCTTCGCCACCGAGGCGACTTTGCAGTGCGCACTGACCGCAGAATTGGCTCAAACCGTGCACTAAAAACACGCAAAACTGCTCAAAGTGCATCGGCAGCGACGGCAAAAACGTTTGCTCAAAGTGCGACTCGGCGAGCGTCAGTAGCATTTGGCGCTCAAAATCGCTCTGTTGACAATCGAGCGATCGATTGCTGGCTTCAAATAGCGCACGACAGTGCTTTTGTTCGCCCCATTGAAACCAGTGTAGTTCGTTGCGCAACTCGTCCATGCTAAGTGATTCGCTGCTAACGATTCCACTATGTGCACACGGCTGTGGCCTTGCCGCGCAGTTGTCGACGCTGGTGCTTTCGTCGTCGTGGTCGTCGTCGTCGCCGCCGCGCGCTTGCGCAATTGCTCGCGGTCGAGGCGCGACGTGCCCGCGTTTTGACATGCTGCTGCAACGATGCGTGCTTTGACTGGAGCCGATGCGCCAACAAATTGCGGCTGCTGTGTGAACATTGCGTGACAAGGCGCTGCGTCTTTTATGGCACGCTGTGGCGCACCGATTGACTGCAGCACCATTGCTCGTCGTTGCAGCGGCTGCGATGATCGCCAGCGGCGTGCCCAAACTCTGGCTGCACGGCAGTCTCGTGCACTTCGTGCCGATGCATGACTCGTTTCACAGCGCGGCATGTGCGGTCAAATGCAGACGCGTCGGTACAACGTACGTGCACCGAGCCGACGCTACGCGTTTCGCTGATCTGCCACACGTGCAGCGCGTGCACAGTCTCGACATTGTCGATCGCTTCGAGTTGGCTCTGTAAATTGGCCAAGTCGATCGACGCAGGCACCGATTGCATTAGAATGTGCGTCGTGCGTCGGATCAGTGGTACGGCGGCGCGTGCAATTACAGCGGCCATCGCAAGCGAGCAGAGCGGATCGGTGTATGCCGGCCAAATGTCATCGGCGCTGGTGAGCATGTGACAAAGTGCGACGCCGATCACGATCAGCGAGCCGAGCGCATCGCCGGCAACGTGCAAAAAGACGCCGTGCATGTTGAGGTGCCCATCGTCTTCGCCACTCGACGACGCCTCGCGAGCCTGGTGATTATGGCCATGACTGTGCGAGTGTGCATGCGCAGCCAGGCAATTGAGTCTCGGCACAAACATCGTCAGGCCGGCCAAATTGATCGCAAGTCCAACGGTGCCGACGAGCAGCACGGCGAGCGGGTCGCTCAGACGCTCTGGCTGTTCAATTAGCAAGCGCTGTGCGGCGTCCAGCGCAATAAAAATGCAAGCAGACGCCAAAAATACGCCGTTCATCAGCGCGCCAATGATTTCGGCACGCTGCCAGCCGTACGACTTGATTGAGTCGCGTGTTCGTGTCGCCAATCGAATGGCCACGAATGCCACAAGCAGCGACAAAAAGTCGCTCAGCATGTGAAAGGCGTCGCTCAACAGCGCTAGAGAGCCGCTCCAAACGCCGCCGATCAACTCGGCACAGCAAAACAGTCCGACCAGCGTCATCATGCAGAGCAGAGACGCATTTTTGTGTCCGTTGCCGCAGCAACACCGACCGGGTCTTGCGTCGGCCTGCGCAGCGTCGCTTTCGTTTTCGTCTTCACTATGTAGCGAATCACTGGCATCTCTGCTGCGCGCCACCACTGTGACTACGCCTTCTGGCATGCAATCCAGTTCCAGCCGCTCAGAGGTCGGGCGCCTTGACAGATCGTCGGCGATGTCAATAAGCCACCGATCACCACTCGTTGAAAAAGAGACCGACGAGCACGACGTTTCAGCCGACTGCATTGTGTCTGTAACGTTGTCGTGCCTACAGTTTGCAGTAGCGTAGGTTGACGATTCTTTTGCCGCGGCAACACAACGAATCAGTTCAAACACGAGCGTAGACACGTCGTACTTGATAGCCGCTTACCAACAACAGCAAACGCTGCGAGCGAGGCTCGCTTGTTGTGCGCTCTGCGTGTGCGGTCCACACTACGGTACCGTTGGCGTCGACAATCCAAACGCGCGGAAACCAGTGCTGGCTGGCGTTCAGGTCGCCGTGTGCCAGTTGTACGCGCTCTTCGCTCCACTGACATTCGTCGCGTGGCTGCTCCGGAAAGGCAAAGCGATGCAGCAAGCGAGGCTGTGCATGCTTTGTTGGCGCTGCACCGACACAGAGCAGGCACGAGTGGTGCGGAGTCAATGCATTATTCCAGACGAGCAGCAAATAGAACGCTCGCAATGGTGAAGGAATTGTGTTTGGCAATGACTGCTGTTGCTCGCACCGGTTGGTCGATAACAAGAGAGCGCACTCATCGTTGCCATCACTTTCACGTGCAGTTGAGCCGTTTGCAAGTGCGTTAGGATAATCGTCGTCATGCAGTGTTGACGACGCAGACGGCGCGCAGCAGCAGAGTCTCTGCACCGCTCGAAACATGTTGCGAGAAACGTATCGAATGGCGCCGAGCGAGCAACAGGATCAATGGTTTGCGACGGTGCGCGCTTTTCTTTTCATCGAGTAAAACGTTAAAACCGTCGCCGACCTATGCTCGGCAGATCATTGCAAACGGTGCGCTCGCTTTTCCAATGGAACGAGCGCTAGAAATCGCAAACGCTGTGCGAACGGGCCAGCGCATGTTGAAACGACACAGACGGCGTCGCAAGCGACTGAAGGCCTGCCATTACTACGACACGGCGGTGCAGTGCGCGACGCACGCCGCGGATGACGGAGGCTGCGCTTTGCGGACGCAGCGCTTTTTTAGGCTGGGTGGCATAACGTACACAGTCGATCGACCAACGCACCTCAGTTGCACCTCGTCGGTTTCACAGGCAGTATTGCAGCGCAAAGCGGTGGCGACGCGTGCCGTCGACGATGATGAAAACCAGTTTTGCGTCTGGCTGGCCGAACACGGTTGCGTGCTGCGCATTGTTGACACGTTCGCACAAAGCGCGCTCAGCGACGAAAACGATCAGGACGACGACAGTAGTACTTGCCGCAACAGCGGCAGCGAAAGCACCGCGGCGTGCAAACAATTGCAGCAACAGTCAGACGACGAGCCACACTCCAAATGTGGCCGACGCGCCGAGTCGCCGACCGATTCTTTTGAATCAGAGTATAGCGAGACGATTGGTGACGACGACGACCAATTGGACGCAAAAGACAGCGATGGACCGACAATCCAGATGAACGATGATCAACAACTGACATCAATAACAAGCGGGACATGGCGCCCCAGCGACGCAAAGCAGCAGCACGAAGCACGTTATGGCGACAAAACATACTGTTGCTATTTACTGCAATCGCTCTACATGCCGTCGCGCACGTACGTTGGCATGACGAACAATCGCTTTCAACGCTTGCGTCGGCACAACGGCGAGATTACCGGCGGTGCTCGTGCGACGCGCGCCTACCGACCGTGGCGCATGGTGGCATTTGTCGACGGCTTTGGTCATGACAAAAATGCCGCCCTGCGCTTCGAGTGGTCGTGGCGCCATCCGCGCAAGCGTCGCTTGTGCAAGCCTTGGCATCGGCGCGACGGCCGACTCAATTGTGCGCGCCAAGTGCTGCAGTCGGAAGAGTGGCGCGATTGGCCGCTGCGATTGGTTGCACTGCCCGACGCGCACTGCTCAACTCACGCGCAGTCGGCAACAATGACGTCTACCTCGCTTTCTGGCCACAACATGGAATCATGCTTTGTTGATCTCTCGCTTGTCAGTGGCACCGATCGACGTCGTGTTGATTCGTTAATTGTTTCTCGTGCACTGCACAGTGAGCAAGAGTAGGCTATCCAGAGTGATCAACATTGCACCGGCATCGATGAATGACGACGGTGGTGATAAGCAACTTGCAAATCAAGACGTTGCCGCTGCCGACGCAGCGGAGCGATTGGCGCTTGCTGACAAAATCTACTATTCGCGCCACTACTGCGGCGGCACGCACGACGCGTTTCAGTACAGGCACGTTGTTGTGCCGCACATCGTTAGCAGCAAACTGACCATACAGTCGCGTCTCGCCGAATCCGAGTGGCGTGCGTTGGGCTTGCAGATGTCGCCCGGCTGGCAACACATCGGTTTTTATCGCGGCACGAAGACGTTGGTCTTTCACCGACCGAATCCAAAATTTATTTCTGACGTTCAATGAGGAGTATCTTGCGCAGTGTTGCGGTAGTAATGACGGATCAAAACAAACCGGCACCAAAGGAGGCGCCAAAGACCACGTCGAAGCAAGTCGATGAGGCGGCTGCCGCAGCAGCGTTGGCTGCTGCGCGCCGCACGCAAGAGGCACGTCGCGCCGCGACACGAGCGTCGCGACCAACGGGCTGCTCGTCGTGCGCTAAACGCCGTGCCCAGCGGTTGGCACAGCGGCGTCGCCTGTGAGCAGTGGCTTTCTGTAAATAAACCTTTCAGATGCAGCCACGAATGCAGCCACCAATGCAGCATATGGCTATTTTATTTCAAAGCACTCGATTACTATCATCAACATCAATACGTCGTAAATTACTCGTTTGATCGCTACTCTGTGCCGATTCGCTGCCGTGCGCGGCTTGCGCTTTGTTTGACGATGAATTTTGTGCCTCGCGCAACAGGCGACGCAAATTGGCGTTGATATCTGTTGCGCGTGCCGGAAACTCGACTTCAAAACGAACCATAAGACTGCCATTGGGCGGCACGCCAAGCCCTTTGATTTCAAAAAGGCTGCCGGGCTGAATGACTGTGCCGTCAAACGACAGGTACACTGCTGTTTTGTTGCGATCGGGCAAACGAACAACGGTGCTATAGCCGCCAAGGGCTTCGTAAACAGTGACCTTGCAACACAACAGCAAGTCGAGTTCGTTGTACGGTTCAAATGTGTCGTGCTTCTCCAGCGTCAGCGCAACGAGCACATTGTCAGGCGGAACTCGCAGTAGGCAATGATTGCGAAAGCCCTGTGCACCGTTAAAGACCGCAAACGAATCCAATCGGATTTGTGGCCGTTGCGGCGCCGAATTGTCGCCAGCAACCGCCGGCGGCAAGTCCAATGTCAGCGGTTCTTTCTGATAGACCTGCTCGATGCGAACGCTGCGCTTCACGCGCGGCTGCTGCGGTGCAAAAAAGCCAGCGCCAGCATTGGGATTGCCGCCCATTGCCCCGCTCAAAATGTCAAAGAGCGAAACGAATTGCGGCCCATTGCCGGCAAAGAAGTCGGCAAGCGGATCGTCGAACGCATTGCCGCTACCGCTGCCACTCTGCGCTGCGCGCTTTGCTGCCTCAAGGCCCTGACGATCATAAACGCGCCGCAATGCATCGTCTTTCAAAATATCGTACGCCTCGACGACTCGCTTAAATTGCTCCTCTTTGTTCGCATCGCTGCTGCCATGCCGATCCGGGTGCAACTGCAAGGCGAGCCGACGATAGGCCTTTTTAATGGCATCGGTGTCGGCGGTGACCGGCACGCCGAGTCGTTCGTACAACTCTGTCGGTGGAGCGGCACGCGTCGTTGGGCCAAAGCGAACGTGAAACATTGTTGCGTGTCGCTTGTGGTGCGTCTGCTGCGATGTTGACATCGGTAAAAATTGAAAGGCAACAATTCAACCTGTCGACAATGCTGCGCCGCAAACGGCCCGACTGACGTTGCAACAAACAACTGCTGTTTGTTTAACACGCGAAAAATTGCACAGCAACAGAAAAGTTTACCGAAGCGTAGAGCCTTGTTCCTGCCAATTTTATGCGCTACTTTTGAATCGGTGACACTGTTGCTTTTGCAGACACAATGCCAGACGCTGTTGACGGTTGTGCTACTTGCGTGGCCAAGTCGGACGCTGCAGAAGCCTCTGCAGCCCGTTCCGCTGCGATGCCGCCACCTATGAGCGTCGGCGTGGCCGCTGCTGCGAAACCAAAGGTACCTACGACTGCTTTGTCGTTTGGCGCTAGACCTGCTTCAGCGCGATGCTCCTGCAGCAGTTGCTGCACGACGGTGTCCGGAATCGACAAATCGGCCGCGCACATCAATGCATTTTTCTCGTTGGCAAACACGGCGAGATCGACGAATGGCATGGTCACGAATTTGTCTCGCAACTCTTGCACGTTGCGGAGCGCCCAACTTGTCCATGTAACGTGGGCGCCAGCGGCGTCGTCCAGGCCAGCATAAGCCTTGCCAATCATACAGCGACGATACTGCTGACGGTAGTATGCAGTTGTGAGAAACGATTGCGCGCGCTCCAAAACGGTGCTCGTTGTCGTTGCGCGCTGCATTTCATTTTCGTTGATGGCAATGGCCCGATGTGCATCGACCAGCACTTCAGACTGTTTGTTCATTTGATCTTCGTAGTTGGCCTGGCGCATGGCGCGCGCAACATCCGCGTTAACGTTGCTGACAGACTCGTTGTATTGTTCGAGCACCGTACTCGCTTCGCTCGGCACTTGCGACAACGTTGCCGCAGCGCGCGACTCGTCTGGCGGCAGCACAAATGTCGACACAGCGAAGCGCTGCTGTTCGCGTCGCAGTGCACTGTGGTACTTCCGCTGCAGTTGATTGCGCTGCGCACGCATCACAGCGTTGGCCAGCAGTGCTTCGCGCTGCGCGTCGACGCGTTGCTGCTCGCTGACGACGAGCCTTTCATTCATATCGTCGACAATGCTGCGTGTCTGATGCTCAGCACGCCTCACCGCGCTGGTGACGCGTTGTTCGATGTCGACGCGTTGCTGCAAACTGGCCCGAAACTGCTTTTGTGTGCGGGCTGCGTTCTGCGGCAATTGTTGCAGCGCGTCGCCGATGCTGGCGCCAAACTGTGCAGCGACGCGTGCCAAACTGTCGGCAACCAGTTGCGACCATTCTTCGCGCTTGGCACGTGACGCGCGCTCCACGTCCATTTGTCGCTGTGCCGTTTGCTCTGCGAGCGCAGCAAACTGCTCGAGCCATTGACTGGCGCTGCTTTGGAACGCTCTGGCTGCGGCGCTGCCCCGCTCGGCCAGTTGATTGCTAAAGTCAGACACCTTGTTGCCAAACTGGTTGGCGCTGACGCTTGCGCGACGCCGATATGCACGTGTAAGCGTCTGCAATCGCTCAGAGAGTGATACGCGCGTCAACGAGCGACTCAATTCATCGGCGGCGGTGCGCGCCAAGCGCAGCGCATTGACGTTGCCGACGCGCAGCACACTGTCGAGTTGACTGGCCAGTACTCGATGCAATTCATCGTTGCTGTTCACGTTGCGCAACTGGGCCGCAGGTATGTCGGCGAGCAGGCTGGCGACGAGTTGCGCCGCACGCGAAGCCTGTGCGGTGTTGTACTGCAGTGACGATTCAATGCTGTTTGCGAGCGCAAACTCGAGCGCCGACATTTGCTCCATCTGTGTCAGTTCGCCGTGCAATTGCTTTTCGACAATGCCGCTGACAAATCCGTACAAAGACGCCGGCGTTTCGATAAACACGTTGCGCACCGCCGCCGAACGCACGGCTCTGCTTGCCATGGCCGCTGCTTGCTCGCCAGCACCCAACACTGCCTCGCCAACCTCGGCGGCGGCCGCGACGCCTCCTTCGACTTTGGCGCGCATCGCGCGGCCCAAACGATTGATGTCGACACTTGCGATGCTACTTTGTGCTTTTTCTGTCAGCGAGCGGCCCAGATCGTGACTCATCTGTGCCAGCAATTGTGCGTCGCGCCCCACGGCGTCAGCGGCTGCACCGTACGCGCCGTAGCCTTCAAATGCCCGCTGCAGAAACAGATCGAGTTCAGTTGTGTTGCCGATGCCAACGTTGAGCGCGGCAAAGCGCGTTTGTAGCCGCTGCAAATCGGCGCCCGTCATGCCGTCGGCCGTTATGCCCGCCACCGTGCGCACAAAGCGGTTAGCGTCGGCGTCGGCCGCAAAAATGCCGCTCTCGTTGATGTGGCGCAGCGTGCGCTCAAAGTTGGGCACGCGCAAATCGTCAAACGTTGCGGGCCTATCGAAAAACGACTCAAACGCCGGTTCGAGCGCGCTGCGCAGCGCCGCAGTGGAGCGCGGATTGTCGTTGTGAGCGTTGCGACCGGGCGTCACTTGACGCAATTGAAACTCGCGCAAATCTCGTAGGCCGTCTTTGG
>Ga0114931_10007292_pt1 | contig 13508 bp, 13 predicted proteins | sample 2SBtaG_FD_89579 | JGI IMG/M metagenome (GOLD analysis project Ga0114931, IMG submission 89579) | Deep subsurface microbial communities from Kolumbo volcano to uncover new lineages of life (NeLLi) - 2SBTROV14_V59a metaG | ecosystem: Environmental > Aquatic > Marine > Volcanic | place: Kolumbo... | reverse complement strand
GTTCAGGGATGAACCGCCATTTTCGACGGCTGTAAGCCGTTGAAAATGAAGAAACCGGGAAATCGCATTTTCCGGTTTCGTCTTGCAAAACTGCCATGGAAGGCAGTTTTGCAAGTACCTCACAATACTGAATTCCGCGGAACTCCATATTGTGGCCTCTTTTATCGGGTCTATTTCGTCCCGTAAAGTCGATCGCCAGCGTCGCCGAGGCCGGGGACGATGTAGCCGTGGTCGTTGAGGTGATCGTCGATGGAGGCGGTGTAGATCGGGACGTCGGGGTGGGCGGCCTGAAAGGCGGTGACGCCCTCGGGGGCGGCGAGCAGACAGACGAATTTCATGTCCTTGGCGCCGGCCTCCTTGATCCGTTGCACGGCGGCGATCGACGAGTTGGCGGTGGCGAGCATCGGGTCGACGATGATCACCGGTCGGTCGGCGAGATCCTCGGGCACCTTGAAGTAGTACTCCATCGCGACCAGGGTCTTGGGATCGCGGTACAGGCCGACGTGACCGACGCGCGCCGACGGGATCAGATCGAGCATCCCTTCGAGCAGGCCGTTGCCGGCGCGCAGAATCGAGATCAGCACCACTTTCTTGCCGGTCAGCACCGGTGCGTAGACGGTCGCCAGCGGGGTCTCGATCTCTTCCTTGCCGAGCGGCATATCGCGGGTCACCTCGTAACCGAGCAGCAACGAGATCTCGCGGATGAGTTGGCGGAACTTGGCGGTCGGCGTCTCGCGGCGCCGCATCAGCGAGAGCTTGTGCTGAACTAGCGGGTGGTCGATGACGGTGACGTTGTGCATGGCTGAGGCTCCTCGGGGGTTGGATTTTCCGGTGCGTTGCCGGATTAGAATACCGTGCCGTCGCTGGCGATGGTGAGTGGCGGGGTGCCGTCGGCGCGGCGCTCTCGTGCGGCACGGCGCCCGGCGCTCCAGGTACCGCCTTCGAGCAGTCTGACCAACGGAAGTTGCGCGGCGCCGACGCCGAGCGCCTTGCGTACCAAGGGGGCGAGTCGGTCGAGTAGCGCAACCGTGAGCGCGCGCCACTCGACGACCAGTTCGGTGTCGGGGCTGTGAGCGAGCGTCAGCACCGCCGGATCGCGCGCCTCGATGACCCCGAGATCGATCAACAGCCCGCCGTTGCGGTATTCGGCGAGGCCGGTGAGTCCGTCGAGTTCGGTGACGCGCAAGCCGGCTTCCTCCAGGGGCTCGATGAGCGAATAGCTTAGCCATTGCGAGAGCTTGTGGAAGGGGATCAGTCCGTCGCTCGGGTCCGCGCGCCGGATGCCCGGGTGGCGCCAGCAGTCGCCGAGACTCAGGCCGCCGAGGGTGACGCGCCCCGGCCAGATCGGACCGAGTCCTGCGAGCACCGCGCCGAGCACCGTTTCCGCGCGGACAGCGCCGTCGCGATTCTGCGCCATGAGGTAATCGAACAAATGACCGGGCCGCGGCGGATCGCCGAACAGTGCGGGTTGTGCGGCCAGCGCCGCGGCCAGCGCGTGGAGCAGCGCCAAGCGTCCATCGAGGCCGTCGAGGGGATTGTCGGGTCCGACCTGGAGCGCTGCCGCGAGGATTTCGGCATCGAGCGCCGCGAGCGCCGGGGCGTCGACCCGCAAAGGCTCGCCGGGCCGTGCCGACAACGCTCCCGAGGTGAATAACGCGAGGCTCGCGACGGCGAGGCCCTCGGAGCGTACGTGGATCGTGCTGGTCGCGGCCTCGCGGTAGCGCCAGCGCGGTCCGGCGCCGGCGTCGAGCAGCACGCTGACCACCGCCAAGTCGATGCGCGCCCGCGCCCGTTCGCCGCTATCGCCTAGACGATCGACGAGGCGTCCCCAGCGGTCGACGCCGCCGGCCTCGAAATGCCGCCAGCGGCTGTGGGGGGGGATCCGCAAGTCCGGATAGTTGTCGCGAATTACGCCGGCAACATAATCCGCGGTCGGGACGAGACGCTCCGGGTGGAGGAGAAAGTGGCGCAAACCGTCACCCTCGGCGAGCGCCAGCAACTCGGTGCAGCGTTCGCGTACCGCGCCTGCGTTGAGCAGGCTCGCGGCGGCGTCGCGATCAGTCGTCGAGCGCGCGGCCTTGGACAAGTTTGAGGTCTTCGCTGGCCGGTACCGGACCCGGCGTGTAGTAGCCGGCCGCCTTCTTGGCCTCGATCTCGACGCTGGCATCGCCCGGCACCAACTCGTCCGGGATCGCCACGCGTTCGATGATCTCGATGCCCTGGCGGGTGATTGCGTCGTACTTCATGTCGCTCATCGAGATGAAGCGGTCGATGCGCGTGACCCCCAGCCAGTGCAGTGGATCGGGCATCAGTTCCTGGAAGCGGGCGTCCTGGACTCCCGCCACGCACTCGGTGCGTTCGAAATAGGTATCGGCCCGGTCGCCGCCGGTCTGGCGCTTGCGCGCGTTGTATACCAGGAACTTGGTGACTTCGCCGAGCGCGCGCCCCTCTTTGCGGTTATAGACGATGAGGCCCGCGCCGCCCTGTTGCGCGGTGCGCACGCATTCCTCGACCCCGTGCACCAGATAGGGGCGGCAGGTGCAGATGTCGGAGCCGAACACGTCCGAGCCGTTGCACTCGTCATGCACCCGGCAGGTGAGCGTGCGCCGCGGGTCGGTGATCGCCTCGATGTCACCGAGGATGTAGACGGTGGTGCCGCCGATCGGCGGCAGGAATACTTTGAGGTCGGTGCGCGTCACGAGTTCCGAATACATCGATCCCGAGTGTTCGAACAGGGCGCGCCGCAGTTCCTCTTCGCTGACCGCGAAGCGCTCGGCGATGCCGGGCAGGTACCACACCGGATCGATCGCCGCCTTGGTGACCCGCACGTCGCCGGCCTCGGTGAGGACGTCGCCGTCGGGTTGCAGCCGCCCGGTGCGGATCGCCTGCTCGAATTCGGGAAGATTGACGCGCGCCTTGGTCACCGCGATGGTTGGCCGGATGTCCCAGCCGGTGCCCAACTGCTCGGCGTAAAATTCGCCGATCCGATGACCGAAGGGATCGAGCGAGACGATCTTGGCCGGATCCTGCCACTGCAGAAACGGTCCGATGACCTCGGCGGGGGCGGTGTTGGTAAGGTCCGGCATGTGGAGGGGATCGAGCGTCCCCGCGGCCACCGCCAACGCACGATACACGGTATAGGCGCCGGAGTGCGCACCGATGCAGTTGCGGCGACCGCCGTTGTTGAGCGCGCTCAACAGCGGGCCGCGCTGCGCGGGATCAGCCGCGCCCCAGTGGATCGGCACCGCCGAGTGGGAGTTGCCCGGATGCGACGTCAGCCGGATATGACGTGGTGGTTTATTTGAGCGTTTCATCGTCCTTTTATGCCTTCGATCCCACCCTCGCCCGCCCCGCGGGCGGCGTATGTGGGGCGCGAAAACAGCTAAATATACGCGAAGCCGCCGTCTTTCCAAAAAGCGCGTCGCGTCGTGGATTCATCGCTCCTCCTTGCGGAACGGTTTCAGCAGCGCCTCGGGGGCGCGCGCATTGCGCGAGAACAGGGCCATCGCGACCACCGTCACGAGGAACGGAAGCAGCAGAAATAGCTGATAAGGCAGGTCGATGACGCCACTCGACTGGAGCCTGAGTTGGAGCGCGTCGAGGGTGCCGAAGGCGAGCGCGGCGAGGCCGCAGCGCCACGGATCCCACCGTCCCAGGACCACCAGCGCGATGCACACCCAGCCGCGTCCCGAGATCACACCGAAGGTGAAGGCATTGAACTGGGCAAGGGTGAAAAAGCTGCCCGCGATCCCGAACAGCGCGCCCGAGATGAGCAGCCCCTGGTAGCGCACCCACGCGACCGAGACTCCGGCCGAGGCCGCCGCCTGCGGGTACTCGCCGACGGTTCTCAGCGTCAGGCCCCACGGCGTGCGGTAGAGCAGCACCGCGCTCAGCGGCACCAGGGCAAAGGCGAGGTATACCAGCGCGTATTGGTTGAACAGGGCGGTGCCCAGATAGGGGATATCGGATAGCCCGGGGAGCGCGACGAAGGCGAATGGCGTCACGCTCGGCGGTTGCGACGGTTGTCCGAAAATCAACCGATAGCTGAAAAACGCGAGCCCGGTGGCGAGCAGCGTGACGCCCAGGCCGGACACATGCTGGCTGAGGCCCAGGGTCACGGTTAGAAGGCCCATCAGCGCCGCGCACAACAGACCCACGAGCGCCGCCGCCGCGACGCCCAGCCACAGCATGCCGGTGTAGTAGGCGACGCAGAAACCGACCATCGCGCCGAGCAGCATGATCCCCTCGATGCCGAGATTGAGCACCCCGGCGCGTTCCGCGTACAACTCGCCGATGGTGGCGATCAGCAGCGGCGTCGCGACCCGCACCAGCGCCGCGAAGAAGCCCACCTGGATCAGTTGGTCGAATATCGCGTAGATGACCGCGTTCCTCTCAGCGTGGCGCCGCGAGTCGCCAACGGATCCGGTATTCGTTGAACAGCAGCGCCACGAGCATGCAGATCAACGCGCCACCCTGAATCACATCGGCCAGATAAACCGGTACGCCGGTGTGTCGCGACATGCTTTCAGCGCCGGTCGCCACCGCGGCGAAAAAGATCGCGGCCGGCGCCACCCCCAGCGGGTTGAGGCGCGCCAGCATCGCGATCACGATCCCGGTGTAGCCGTAACCGGGCGACAACGACGCCATGACCTGAAAGTGCAGCCCGCCGACCTCGCCGACCCCGGCGAGTCCCGCGAGTCCGCCCGAAATCGCCGCGGTCGCGAGTACCACGCGAGTAATCGGGATCCCGGAGTAGTGTGCGGCGCGTGGATTTTCACCCACCGCACGGATCGCAAAGCCGAGCGTGGTGCGGGTCATGATCAGCCACACCGCGAGCGCGGCCAACGCCGCGATCAGGACCCCGAGGTGGAGGCGGGTCGGTTCCAGCAGGATCGGAAATTCGGCCGCCGGCAGGATGTCCGGTGAGTCCGGGTAGCCGCTCAGCGGGTCTTTCCAGGGGCCGTTCAGAAGCGCCATCATCCCGTAGTAGATAACGAAGTTGAGCATCAGCGTGGAGACCACGTCGTCGACCTTGAGGCGCATCTTGAGCAGCGCCGGGATCGCCGCCCACAGGCCGCCCGCAAGCGCGCCGCCCGCGATCATCAACGGAATCAGCGACCAGCCCGGCAGGCCCTGGCGTGCGCCGAGGTAGGCCGCGGCCATGGCGCCGGCGAGCAGTTGACCCTCGGCGCCGATGTTCCAGAAGCGTGCCCGAAAGGCCACCGCCACGCTGAGTCCGGTGAGGGTCAACGGCGCGGCCTTGACCAGCGTCTCGATGGTGTTGAAGCGCGAGCCGAAGGCGCCGTCGAGCAGCGCCCCGAAGGCCGGCAGCACATCGGCGCCGGCCAGCGCGATGAGGCCGCCGGCGAGGACCAGAGTGGTCGCGATCGCGAGCAGCGGCAGGGCCAGATTGAACCACGCCGGTACGCTCGATCGGCGTTCCAGGGTCAGGCGCATTCAGCTCGCCTTGTTCGCGGTGGATCGCGACATCCGGCGCCGGACCGGCGCGGCCGGGCGCCGCGCTGGAGCCGCAAGCGCAGACCGAAAGATGGTGGTGGCGAGGCTCGAGCCAAGGCCTGCCGGAACGAGCCGGAGCCGCGCTCGGAAAGAACCGGCCACACGGTCGGCGACTAGAGTCATTCGTTGCTCGTTGATAGCGCCCATCGGGTTACTGCCGGTTTTCCACGTCCGAGCCCGAAGGTCGGCTCAAGCCGCCTCGCCGGCCATCAGCAGCCCGAGCCGCGCGGGGTCGGCTTCGGCGGCCGGCAGTTCGCCGGCTATCGCGCCTTCGTACATCACCACGATTCGGTCCGAGAGTGCCAGCAGTTCTTCGAGATCCTCACTGATCAGAAGCACGCCGCGGCCGTCGCCGCGTAGCGCCAGGAGTTGGCGATGGACGAACTCCACTGCGGCGATGTCGAGGCCGTGGGTCGGTTGCGCGGCGATCAACACCAGCGGGTCGAAGGCCAGTTCGCGCGCCATCAGCAGCTTTTGCAGGTTGCCGCCCGACAGCGCGCCGGTGCGCGTGTCCGGGGTCGCGCCACGGATGTCGAAATCGGTGATGCGGTCACGTACGAAGGCACGCACCGCGCCGCGGCGCAGCCAGCCGGCGCGGCTGAAACGGGGGCGTGAGGCGTGCGGCAGGATCATGCTGTCGGCTATCGAGAGGCCGGCGATCAGGCCGGCGCCGAGGCGGTCTTCGGGAACGTGTGCGACGCCGAGGCGCTGCATTACGCGCGGGGTGGCGCGCGCGACCGCCGTGCCATCGACCTCGATGCGCCCCGCGGTGGGCCGGATCACCCCCGCGATCACTTCAGCCAATTCGCGCTGGCCGTTTCCCGAGACGCCGGCAACGCCGACGATTTCGCCGCCATCGACTTGCAGCGACACGTCCTTGAGGACGTCCGGACGGCCGCGCGCTGCGGCCAGCCGCAGCCCCTCGATGCGCAGCAGGGTGCGTCCGCGCGCCGCCGCGGGGCGCCGCGTGGGCTGCACGTCGCGCCCGCACATCAGTTCGGCGATGCGCGTGCGATCGAGGTCGCGGTCGTTGTCGAGGGTCGCGGTGACCACGCCGCGGCGCAACACCACCACGCGGTCGGTGATCGCCAGGACTTCGTGGAGCTTGTGGCTGATGAAAATGACCCCGACCCCGTCCGCGGCGAGTGCCCGCAGCGCCGCGAACAGTCCCTCGCTCTGCTGGGGCGTGAGCACCGAAGTCGGCTCATCGAGGATCAACACCCGCGCCCCGCGATACAGCGCCTTGATGATCTCCAGGCGCTGTTGCTCGCCGACCGCCAGCGTCGCGACGGTGCGCGCGGGATCGAGTTCCAGGCCGTATCGCCGTCCGATTTCCGCGAGGCGCCGGCGGGCGCTGTCGGTGTCGAGCAGGCCACCGCGTCCGGGTTCGCCGACCATCAGGTTTTCCAACACCGAGTGACGCGCCACCAGATGAAAATGTTGATGGACCATGCCAATGCCGAGCGCCAGGGCGTCGGCCGGGCCGCGGATCCGCGCGGGAGGCCCGTTGACGCAAATCTCGCCGGCATCCGCGCTGTACATCCCGAACAGGATGTTCATCAGGGTCGTCTTGCCCGCGCCGTTCTCGCCGAGCAAGCCCAGCACTTCGCCGTGGCGCAGGTTGAGATTCACGCCGCGATTGGCGTAGAGCGTGCCGAAACGCTTGTCGATGCCGCGCATCTCCAGGAGTAGAGGGGCATTGCTCATGGTGAAATCGATAGCCGTGGCAATTTTGAAACCTTGAAGGCGGTATCGAGTCCGATGACCATCACGCTGCCCATGCTAGGCTTGTATTTCCGGGTTTCACGAGGGATGGATGATGCGAGAGAGCGCCATGGTACGTCATTGGGTCGCGGGCTTGGTGGGCGTGTTGGCGCTGGCGGTGGCTGCAACGGCGGCCGGCGCAAGCCTGAAGGTCAAGGATTTGGTCGTGGGCCAGGGTACCGCGGCGGTACGCTACGCAAAAGTGACGGTGCATTACACCGGCTGGTTGAGCGACGGGACGAAATTCGACTCGAGTCGTAACCGCGGCCAGCCGTTCACCTTTACGCTCGGACTCGGGAAGGTGATCCCGGGTTGGGATCAGGGGTTGATCGGCATGCGCGCGGGCGGCAAGCGCGAGTTGCTGATCCCGCCGCGCCTCGGTTACGGCGCGCGCGGCGCGGGCAAAATCATCCCGCCCAACGCGACCTTGAAGTTCGACGTCGAATTGCTCGGCGTCGAGCCGCCGAAATATCAAAACGTCGATGCCGCCGGACTGGACGCCCTGCGCGCCAAGGGGGTCACGGTGGTCGACGTCAGACGTCCTGAAGAATGGCGGGATGACGGCGTCATCAAGGGGGCCAAGTTGCTCACCGCTTTCGATGGTCGGGGCCGCTTCGTCAAGGAGTTCCCTGCCGAGTTCGCCAAGTTGGTTTCCAAGGACCAGCCGGTAGCGCTGGTCTGTCATTCCGGCAGCCGCTCGTCGATACTCTCGTATTTGCTTTCTGAACGCGCCGGCTACAGCAAGGTGTACAACATGGCCGGCGGCATGCTGGCGTGGAAAAAGGCCGGCAAGGCGGTCGTCAAGCCCTAGCGCCGCGCGCTCGCGCGTTCGCCGTGAGCGCGCGACTGCGCTCCCGGCGACGCTCGCCTCCGCGTTGCGCGCGAGGGCGAGTGTAGGCCGCGAGACCGACCGGCGCGCCACGCTCGCCCGCCTCGGTGGACGCCGTGGACCGGCCGTTATTCCGACTTCGGCGCGCTTTCGTCGATGTTGACGCGGAAGGTGCCGTCCAGGATCTCCTGTTTACGCTTCGCGACCATGTCCTTGATCGCGGGCGAAAGTTTGCCCTCCCAGGCGTGATAAGGCGCGAGGTAGGAACCGCCTTTGCCCATGTAGGAGAACTGCCCGAAGTCCTGCGCCGTGAAGACCCCGGCCTGAACCTGGCGCACCACTTGGCGCACCGTCGGCCACATGTCCCAGACCACGCTGGTGACCACGGTGTCGGGGGCCAGCTTCGACTGGTCGGACATGTTGCCGATCGCGGCGACGCCCTTCTCCTTGGCCGCTTCGATGACGCCGAAGCGCTCGGCGTAGATCACGTCCACGCCCTGTTCTATCTGGGCCAGCGCCGCCTCTTTGGCCTTGGGCGGGTCGAAGAACGAACCGATAAATGAGAACTTGCACTTGGTTTGTTTGTTGGCGTCCTTGGCGCCCGCGCAGAAGGCGTTGCTCAAACGATTGACCTCCGGAATGGTCATCGCCGCGACCACGCCGACCGTATGGGTCTTGCTCAGTTTGCCGGCGATCATGCCGGCCAGATAGGCGGGTTCCTGGATCCAGTTATCGAACACTCCGAAGTTCGGTTCCGCCGGGCCGATCCCGGAGCCGAAGGTGAAAGCGACCTTGGGAAAGGCGCGCGCGGTACGCCGCGCGATGCGCTCGGCGCCGAAGGCGTCGCCCATGATCAGGCCGTAGCCGTCTTGCGCGAATTCGCGCATCACCCGCGCGAAATCCGCCGACTTGACGCTTTCCGCCCATTTGTACTCGACCCCCAGTTCCTTCTTGGCCTTGAGCAGGGCGACGTGGATCTGATTCACCCAGGGCTCTTCGATGGGAGTCTCGAAAACGGCGGCGATCTTGAGTTGCGGCGCCGCTTGTGCGACCGCAGCGGTGACGCTGAGGGTCGCGCCGAGCGCCACGCTGGCGAGCCATGAAGCGAGTCTGGTGGTGTTATTCATTCGGTTCTCCTCCTGGATGGGGGCGTGCCGGGCGGCGCGCTCGCGCCCGCAAGTATAAGCAAAGGCGTCTGTCGAAGTAACGGTGGCGGTGCAAGCTTCGGGGTGGTTAGCGGTTCGCGGTGCAAACGCGCAAATGTCGCTTGGCTAGTCGCCGCTGGCGTGGCTGTCGCGGTAGATTTCTCCCCGTAATCGAAATGACAGGGCCCGGTCGGCGGGATCAGGGCCGTCATTTCGAGCAGGCGTGAGAAATCTAGGCCGATTCGGGCGGCGGTCTCTCCGCTTCCGGCGCCAGCGCCTCACGAAAGCGCGCAATGTCCTCGTCGAGCCCGATCAGCACCAGCAGATCGCCGCCGTCCAACTTGTGATTGTAACCTTCGCTGCTGAACACGAAATGCTCCCCGAGTTCATGATCGACCACCCCGAGCAGGACTAGCGCGAAACGCTCGCGCAGGTCGACGTCACTCAACTTGAGGCCGTCGAGAAACGAATCCGCCGGCACCTCGATCTCGACCACGCGTACCTCATGGGTGCCGAGCAAGGTGTGCTCGATGACCTCGCTGAGCAAAGGTTGGCGCAGGATACGCTAGATCTTGCGACCGCTGATCTCGTAAGGGTCGATGATCTTGTTGGCCCCGGCGGCAATCAGTTTGGGCGCCGAGTCGACGTGATGGATCATGCAGATGATGCGCAGTTCGGGGGCGATGGCACGCGTCGAGATGCTCAGAAACACGTTTTCGGCGTCGCTCGAGTACAGACCGAAGAGCGTACCGATCCGATCGCCGAGCCCGAGTTGACGCAGCGCCGCGTCGTCGCGGTAGTCGATACTCGCGGTCGCGAAACCCATCGCCTCGGCCTTGGCCAGGTGTTCCGGGTGGCTGCCGACCAGCAGTACGCTCTGACCGTGATCCGCGAGCACGGTGGCGACCGTGATCACCGCACGATCGTCACCGAACAGTGCAATGCGGGTGCTGCTCACCTTTTGGACGAAGCCTGTTTGAGTAACGATAGTTCGACCTTGTGGCGAAAGTGGGCGACGCTCAATTCATGGCCGAATACCACCAGCGTATCCTTTGCGCCGAGCACCACGTCGGGTCCGGGGTTGAAATGAAAATGGCGCCCGCGCAGCTTGTAAACGTGACGTTGATGCTCAAGCTCTCGGCTCGCGCCCGGCACCACGCCGAACAGCACCAGGCGATGGGCGGCAAAGTCGATCTCGCCGATCCGCGCCTGGTCGAGGAATGAGCCGGGGAGCGCCGTGATCGCGTCCACGATCACCTTGCGCGCGCCGCGCAGGATGGCAAGCACGGCTTCGAAGGCGACCGGCATGCCGACGTACTGGGCCGCGACCAGCCCAACCAGTTGCAACGGCGCCACGACGTGGTCGGCGCCGGCGAGTTCGAGTTTGCTGATCGACTCGGTTGCGTTGGCCCGGGCAATGATCGAGATCTCCGGATTCATGTGCCGCGCGCTCAAGGTGATGAACACGTTCGCCACGTCGTCGTGGGTGGTGCAAATGATGGTGTCCGCGCGCCCGCGGACTCCGGCCTGCTCGAGTACGGCGTCGCGTACGGCGTCGCCCTGGAGCGCGAGTTGGCCGTTGCGGCGCACCCAGTCGACCTTGCGCTCATCTGCCTCGATGACCACGAACGGCAAGCCTTCCCGCGCCAATCGGTCAACGACGACCCTTCCGACCCGCCCGTAGCCACACACCACCGTGTAGTTTTTGAGTTTCGCGATTTCGTGCCGGAGGTGCCCCTCGCGCATGCCGTGGAGGCGCTCGGTCATCGCGGTAACGAAGATCGACGTGGTAATGGTGATGAAGCCGATGCCGGCCAAGATCAGTGCCATGGCAACGATACGGCCTTCTACCGTGTGAGGCGTAATATCGCCGTAACCCACCGTCGACAGGGTGACGATCGCCCAATACAGCGCGTCGAAGAAGGTATTGATGGAGCCACCTCCACGGCCGCCTTCGAAGAGGTAGATGGAGGTTCCGGCCGCGAGGGTGATGAAAGCCAGGAATATCCCCAGCATCAGGAACTCGAAGCGTTTTTCTTTGAGGACCCCCGCCAACTCGCCGATGCCGCCCACATAGCGGAACAGTTTCAGCATCCGAAACAGCACGAATATCCGCAGAACGCGCAGCGCTCGATAGTCCGGCAGAATCGCCAGCAGATCGATAATCGCCAGCGGCGAGCGCACGTAGGCCCACTTTTGCGCCGCGATCTCGACCAGTGCCGGAGCGAGGCGGAACGGGGCGTTGATGAGTTCCGCCCGGTCGAGGTGGTCGATGACGACCTGATGCATATCGTCGTGTACCCAGGCGCGCAGCAGGTATTCGACGATGAATGCGCTGACCACGAAATGTTCGAACAGTGTCGCCGCCGAGCCGAGCGGGTGGCGCACATCGTAGATCAGCAACCCGACGCTGCTGAGCACGAGCACGATCATCAGCGCGTCGAAATAACGTTTCGCCGGTGCTTTCGGATCCTCCAGCAGGTGCTTGGCGAGGCCCTTCACGCGCCGGTAGCGACGGCTGTCCCCGAGCCGGTAACAGCCGCGCACGATCCATCGCGATCCGCGACCGGTATCAATCGTGGCGTGCTTGCTCACTCGGCGTCGCCCGTCTTGGTCAGGACGGATTCAAATCCCCATGCTGCCGAGCGCCACCATTATCCGGTTGAGGATCCCGGTGGTGCGCGGGTTCGAGATTTCCAGTTGGGTCGCGGCTTCGCGCAACCCGGCGACCAGGGTTTCCCCCTCCTCGTCGTCGCTCGCACCCGCGAGGCGCCGCTCAATATCTCCGGCCAGTCCTTCGAGCCGTTCGCGCGCGGGTGCGTCTTCATCACCGAGTTGCGCGATCTCCTCACGCAGATCGGCGACAGCCTTGAGCAATTGGCGATCGGGCATTGCAGGATCCTCGTTGGTTGAGAGCTATCGTGATTGTAGCCGCGCAGGGCGACCTCGGCCTAGGCGCTTGGCCGGGATCGCGATTAACAAGCGCGACGGTCGTCGATGGGCTATCTTTTCAATTCGGTTCGATGATCAGAGTCACCTGATGGAGAGCGAGCCATGCGCATCGATGAATCGCTATTGACCAAACTGGGCGTCACACGGCAGCGGGCGAATCGCTATTTGCCCGCGCTCAATCGCAGCTTGCCCGCCCATGGGATGGACACCCCGCTTCGAACCGTCCACTTTCTCGCCCAGGTCGTGCATGAGTCCGCGCGTATGGCGCGTGTCGAGGAGAATCTCAATTACTCGGAGCAGGCACTGCGCCGGGTCTTCAGACGCTACTTCACGCCGGCACAGGCACGCGATTACGCGCGCCAGCCGCGGCGTATCGGTGCGCGAGTGTATGCCGATCGTCTCGGAAACGGCGACGAGGAGAGCGGTGAGGGCTATCGCTATCGAGGTCGCGGGTTGATTCAACTCACGGGAAAACGCAACTATCAACGCTTCTCCGAGTGGATGGAGGACGACGTGGTCGCCCGGCCCGATCTCGTCGCCAGCCGCTACGCGGTCGAATCGGCGGTCTATTACTGGAGTGAGAATGATCTCAACGCGCTCGCCGATCTCGACGACGTCAAACGCGTTACCCGGCGCATCAACGGTGGACTGAACGGTCTCGAAGATCGCCTGGAGCTGCTCGAACGCGCCAAGCGCGCGATCGAGGCCGACACCTCGGCGCCTCCGCTCGGCGTCCCGACTCACCAGGTCAAGGCCAACCGGCTCAATCTACGCAGCCGCCCGCGGGTGGCACCGGGCACCTTGATCGGTGTCCTCAGCCAGGGCGCCGAACTGATCAAGCTGGCGTACGCCGAGGTGCCCGGTTGGTTGCGGGCGCGCGGCCGTCTCGACGGGCAACCGGTCGAGGGCTTCGTGGCCGCCCGGTTCCTGACGCCGATTGTGGCGCCGCGGCCGGCGCCGGCGCCGGAGCCGGTGATCCCGGTCGCGCATCTCGCCGAGAATCGCCGCGACATCACCCGCGCCCGCGATGGCGGACGGGCCTATCCCCTCGGCGAGGCGGGACGGCCACGGCGCCGCGCCACCGCAGCCGCGGCGAAGGCCCGCGCGCTACTCGGGATCGTCGCCTATCTCGATAGCGAGCGACCCACGCATCGGCGTTACGCGCCCAAGGGCGGAACAACTTCAGACCTCCTGAACTCGACGAATTTACGCTGATACCAGTTCATAGACGAGACGCAGATTGGTGCACGGAAACACGGTCTCCGTGGAGTTGAGTTCGTCGCAGAGACATTGGAGCGCCG
>Ga0114931_10007291_pt1 | contig 13510 bp, 10 predicted proteins | sample 2SBtaG_FD_89579 | JGI IMG/M metagenome (GOLD analysis project Ga0114931, IMG submission 89579) | Deep subsurface microbial communities from Kolumbo volcano to uncover new lineages of life (NeLLi) - 2SBTROV14_V59a metaG | ecosystem: Environmental > Aquatic > Marine > Volcanic | place: Kolumbo... | reverse complement strand
GAAATCTACTATGAGGAGCCCCATCTCAAGGGGGATATAGTCCCCCGAAATCAAAAACATCGTCCCCTCGAGGCCAGGCCGGGTCACAAACTTCCCCTTGTGGCAATAGTCATCGACGACATGGGCTATAACCTTGAGGTCGGCCGCAGTTTGATCTCAAGCGGGATTAATTTATCCTTTGCCTTTCTTCCAAAGGGGCCGCATACCGCCGAGCTTCTTGCCATGGCCGAGGATTACCGGCGGGACAGGCTCCTCCATTTCCCCATGGAGCCGATCAACTCGCATGTCAATCCCGGTCCCGGCGCAATATTTCTCAATACCCCGTATGCCACCTTGAAAAAGACCTTCATGGAAAATCTCTCCCTGGTCCCCGGGGTGATGGGAATAAATAACCACATGGGTTCCCGTTATACCCAGAACAGGGCCGCCATGCGCGAATTTCTGGGCCTGATGCGGGGCCGGGGCCTGTTTTTTTTAGACAGTTTTACCTCAAGCAATTCAGTGGGCTTGTCCTTGGCCCGGGAGATGGGCATAAAGTCGCTGCGGCGGGATGTCTTTTTGGACAATGTCCAGGAGCGCGCCGCCATTAACCGGCAACTTGATACCCTGGTCAGGATCGCGGACCGACGTGGTTCCGCGGTGGGGATCGGCCACCCCCACCGGGCCACCTGGAAGGCCATTGTCGCCCGAAAGGGATGGCTTGCCGGGCGGGTCCGGCTGGTCGGGGTAAGCCGCCTGGCCCGTTGAGCCATTTTTCCATGCATCATCCCGTTATTTGGTGTTAAATATTATTTAGCTAAATTACTTAATAGTAAAATTCCTGGATCCGTGAGCGTTCGAGAAGGGTGCAGATGCAAGGCGGCAACTATGTTGATTATACTAATGGTATATCAACGAGTTGCCAACTAGAGCAGATGCGCCCTTATCGGACGCCCCACAGGGCGGCGTGGTGATGCCGAGCGTGGGAGTCAAAACCTGCCTATGCCAGTATCTACAATCGTTCACCTCTCGTTGCGGCACAAAGCCGTCACGGATCCAGGTAAAATTCTTAACGGCGGGGGGGCAGATGACGGCTATAATCACCCTGACCACCGATTTTGGCCTGAAAGACGAGTATGTCGGGGTCATGAAAGGGGTCATTATCTCCCGTTGCCCCGGCGTGGCCCTGGTGGACCTCTCCCATAATATTGATAAGCAGGACATGGGTCAGGCCGCCTACCTTATTCAATCCGCGGTCCCTTATTTCCCTTCCGGCACGGTCCATGTGATTGTTGTTGACCCTTGGGTGGGCAGCAATCGGCGGATTCTCCTGGTTCGGGCCGATGATCAGTTTTTTCTCGCCCCGGACAACGGCATCCTGACCCTGGTGGTCGGCCAGACCCGGGATCTTGAATGTTTCGAGGTGGATTGCCCCGGGATCTATCTCAATCCGGTCAGCAATACCTTCCATGGCCGGGACATCTTCGCCCCGGTCGCCGCGGCCGTGGCGAAGGGCACGGCGCCGGAGGAGCTTGGCCGCAGACTTAACCCCGGCAGTATCGCATGTCTTGATCTCCCAATGGTCGAGATGGATCATGATAAAAGGCTGATCTGCGGTGAGGTGGTCCGGATTGACCACTTCGGCAACCTGGTAAGCAATATCCATCAGCATATTGTCGGCAAACTTGCCGGACAGGGAGGGGCTGGTCCAATGAGCGTCGAGATCTGCGGCCAAAAGATCCCCCGGATCGAGGATTCCTACAGCGCGGTCCCTCTGAAGTCGCTTCTGGCCATATTCGGCAGCCGGGGATATCTCGAGGTGGCCCTCAATCAGGGCAATGCCGCGGAGCAGTTGAATGCCTCATGCGGGACAAAAATAATGGTGCGACCGGATGGACCGAATTTATCCCTTTACAAAAAATAAGTTTAGTATTAAATTAAACGCTAAAATAAGGTGAGAACAATTGCAGGACGAACAAGTGGAATCAATCGCCGCCATGCTCAAGACCATGTCCCACCCGCTTCGCTTGAAGATCCTCTGTCTTCTCCAGAACCGGGAGATGACCGTGGGCGAGATCAGGGACAAGGTCAAGACCACCAATGCCAATGTCTCGCAGCATTTGTCGATCCTGCGCAATCAGGGGATTGTTTCCTTTCGCAAGGATGCCAATTTTATCTATAATCGGATCGACGACCCGCGCATCCTCGAACTCATGGGAGAGATGAGCCGGCTTTTCTGCGAGTCATAGTACATCAATGCCTGTAAGGTGGCACCTTTAGAGATCGGCCTTTTTTCCCCTTGCCGGCCCTTGTTGCTGAAAAATCAACACATCCAATATACATATCAAGTAGGAGGCAAAGTTCATGGGCGCAAGCCGATTTTTATCCCTTGCCATAAGAAGGCCGCGGGCGGTCACCGCAGTCATGGTCATTGTTTCACTGGTTCTGGCCGCCTTCATGGTTCGGGTCAAGGTCGATACCGACCCGGAGAATATGCTCAGCGCCACCGAGCGGGTCAGGGTATTTCACAACCAGATGAAGAAGGAGTTCGACCTCCACGATTACGTGGTCCTCGGGGTGGTCAACGAAAAGGACCCCAACGGGGTATTCAATCCCACGACCCTGAAGAAGGTCCATCTCCTCACCAAATTTGCCAAGACCCTGAAGGATCCTGCCGATCCTTCCCGCCGGGTGATCGCGCGTAATATCATCGCCCCGGGCACCGTCGATTCCATCGAGCAGGCCGGGCTCGGCCAGGTCAAATTCAACTGGCTGATGGCCGCTCCCCCGGCCACAGTCAAGGAGGCGGCCAAGATAAGGGACCTGGCCATGGGAAATCCGCTTCTTAAAGGTACCCTGGTCAGCGAGGACGGCCGGGCGGTAGGGATCTATATCCCGGTCTCGCAGAAGGATTTCTCCGCCACGGTCCGCAAGGCATTGCTTAAAAAGATCGCCACCTTCAACAATGCAAACGGCGATCAGTTCCATATCACCGGTCTGCCGGTGGCCGAGGACACCTTCGGCCAGGAGATGTTCATCCAGATGGCGATCTCCGCCCCCGGGGCGATGCTGGCCATCTTCCTCCTCATGCTCCTCTTCTTCCGCAAGGTGAAGATAATCATCGCCCCGATGATCGTGGCGATGATGTCGGTCCTGTGCTCCATGGGGCTCCTGATCGGCTCAGGTTTCACCCTCCATATCATGAGCTCGATGATCCCAATCTTCCTCATGCCCATCGCGGTGGTGGACTCGATCCATATCCTCTCGGAATTCTTCGACTCCTACCAGCGGATCGGTGATCGGCAGAAGACCATCGAACACGTGATGAACGAGCTCTTCACGCCGATGCTCTATACCTCGCTGACCTCGGCGGCCGGTTTCGCCTCGCTGGCGGTGACCCCGATTCCCCCGGTGCAGGCCTTCGGGATCTTTGTCGCCATTGGGATCCTCATCGCCTGGGTCTTCACCGTGACCTTTGTCCCGGCCTATATCATGATGATGCCCGAAAAGAGCCTGGAAGGCTTCGGGGTAACAGCCGAACACCCCGACGATCACTCCTTCATGGCTCGGCAGCTCGCCTGGCTCGGGGGGGTAACCTATCGGCGCGCCAAGCTCATTGCCCTCCTGGCCGTGGCGATATTGGGAATCGCCGCCTACGGGATCAGCAAGATCAACATCAACGACAATCCGGTTAATTGGTTCACCAAGAACCACCCGATCCGGGTGGCCGACCGGGTTCTGAACAAACATTTCGGTGGCACCTATAATGCCTATCTGGTCATTGAGGACGCGGCCGACAAGGCGGCCGGCCCCGAGGCCTTGCAGAAGGCCTTGAGCAAACTGCTTTCCGACGGCGAGATCAGTGCCGCGCAGGCGGCGGAGGCGAAAAAGGCCCTGGCCGGGGTCCCGGCCGGGGAATCATATCTCGACCGGGCTACGAGCGCCCTCGAGGCCAGGCTGGACGCTGTCAGTGATGCCGATTATGACGCCTGGTCCCTGATCGCCGACCTCCCCGGCGAACTTAAAAGCGCCGCGGCCACCTTCAAGAATCCCGCGGTTCTCCGCTATATCGGCCGTCTCCAGAAATACCTGGCCTCGCAGGCGGTGGTGGGCAAGTCCAATTCCTTAACCGACGTGGTCAAGAAGGTCCATCATGAACTCTTTGCCGGCGATCCGAAACATTATACCGTTCCCGAATCCAGCGGGGCAGTGGCCGAGTGCCTGATCTCCTTTCAGAACAGCCATAAGCCCGACGATCTCTTCCACTTGGTCACCCCGGATTACCGCAAGGTCAACCTCTGGCTCCAGCTCAAGAACGGCGACAACCAGGGGATGGAAGAGGTGGTCCGCAAGGTGGATCAATTCTTTGCCATAAACCCGCCGCCGGTCAAGTTGAAGCACGAATGGGCCGGTCTCACCTACTTAAACGTGGTCTGGCAGGACAAGATGGTCAGCGGGATGCTCAAATCCTTCCTGAGCAGTTTCGCGGTGGTCCTGGTGATGATGATTATCCTCTTCCGCTCCTTCTGGTGGGGCCTGCTCTCCATGGTCCCCCTGACCGTGACCATCGGGTTCATTTACGGGGTGATCGGCTTCATCGGCAAGGACTACGATATGCCGGTGGCGGTTCTCTCTTCCCTGACCCTGGGGATGGCGGTGGACTTTGCCATCCACTTTTTAGAGCGTTCCCGGGCGGTTTACAAGAAGACCGGCTCCTGGGCCAAGAGCGTCGAGCAGATGTTCGCCGAACCGGCCCGGGCCATTACCAGGAACGTCATCGTCATTGCCGTCGGTTTTACCCCCCTGCTTCTCGCCCCGTTGGTCCCCTACCAGACCGTGGGGGTGTTTCTGGCCAGCATCATGGCGGTCAGCGGCCTTGGGACCATGTTTATCCTGCCCAGCCTGGTGACTATTTTCGAGCGGTTTCTTTTCAAACGGACCAAGGAGGTCTGAAATGAAGAAATTTTTTCTGATTTCCATCCTGTTATTATTATGGGCGGCCCCGGCCCTTGGGGCGATGAGCGCGGACGAGATAGTCCACCGGGCCAACCTTGCCTCCTATTACGGGGGCGACGACGGCAAGGCCCGGGTGACCATGACCATCACCGACAGCCAGGGTCGGGAGCGCAAGCGTGAGTTTATCATCCTCCGGCGCGACGTGGCCGACGGAGGCGACCAGAATTTTTATGTCTATTTCAGGAGGCCGAGCGACGTGCGCAAGATGGTCTTCATGGTCAAGAAACACGTAAAGGGCGATGATGACCGCTGGCTCTATCTCTCGAAACTCGATCTGGTCAAGAGAATCGCCGCCAGCGACAAGCGGACCAGTTTCGTCGGCTCGAATTTTTTCTACGAAGACGTCTCCGGCCGATCGGAGAAGGAGGACAGTCATAAATTGCTTGAAGAGACCGCCGACCACTATGTGATCGAAAATATCCCCAAGAACCCTGACGCGGTTGAGTTTGCTTCCTACAAGGTCTGGATCAGAAAGAAGGATTTCATGCCGGACAAGGCCGAGTACACAGATAAGCAGGGCCGTCTCTACCGGGTGGTCGAGGCTTTAGAGATAAAGGAGATCCAGGGGATCCCCACCGTGACCAAGTCGCGGGTCCGGGACCTCAACAGTAAATCACAGACAGTGAGTGAGTTCAGCAAGATCCAATACAATATCGGGATCAAGGACTCGGTCTTCACCGAGCGCTACCTGAGAAGGCCGCCGCGGGAGGCCCGGAGATAGAGATGCGACGCGGAATTGTAACAGTGGCAGCCGCGGCGATGCTCCTGGGAGCGGTAAGTTCGGCATCTGCCTCGCTAAAGCAAATCCAGGATCGGCTCTACGACTCCAGCGGTATTGAACTGGCAGGCTTTGTCGAAAGCCGCCTCGGTACCCGGATCGACCGCGACCAGGACGAGAAGCGGCAGAGCATCAAGGAGGCCCGTCTCCAGCTCGACCTGGGCCGTGATTTCGACTGGGGGCTTGGTCACTTCAAGGTCGATTTTGTCGCCGACGGGGTCGAGGAGAAGGCGGCAAGCGAGATCCGCGAGGCCAATCTCCAGTTCTCGCCCCTGGAATGGATGGACCTCAAGGTCGGCCGTCAGGTCCTAACCTGGGGGACCGGCGACCTCCTCTTCATTAACGATATGTTCCCCAAGGACTGGGAATCCTTCTTCATCGGCCGGGACGACGAGAACCTGAAGGCCCCAAGCGACGCGGTCAAGGCCAGTTTTTTTACCGAAGCGGTGAATTTTGACCTGGTCTGGACCCCGGTGATGAACAACTCCACCTACATCGACGGTTCGCGTATATCCTATTACAATTCGGTCATCGGTCGGGTGGCCGGCCGCGACTACATTTTTGCCGACGACGAGCGCAACCAATTCATCCGCGACTCCGAGTTCGCCCTCCGGGCCAGCAGGACCGTGAACGGGGTTGAGCTCGCCCTCTACAGCTATTATGGCTTCTGGAAGACACCCGAGGGGGTGGAGTTCACCCCGGCCCCTCGTCTCTTCTATCCCCGCCTGACCGAGTACGGGGCCAGTGTCCGCGGCGAACTCGGCGGCGGCATCGCCAATGTCGAGGCTGGTTATTACGATTCGCTCGAGGATTCCGGCGGCGGCGATCCCTTTGTCAGAAACTCCGAGGTCCGCTTCCTGGCCGGCTACGAGCATGAACTGGCCCGGGACTTCACCGGGGCTGTCCAGTATTACCTGGAATGGATGCAGGACTATTCCGCCTACGAGGCCAGCCTCCCGGTCGGGATGCCGGCCAAGGACGAGTATCGTCATCTCCTGACCCTGCGCCTGACCAAATTGATGCTCCAGCAGAACCTGCGCCTGTCGCTCTTCACCTATTACTCGCCCTCGGACCACGATTACTACCTGCGGCCCAAGGCAAATTACAAGGTCAGCGACCACTGGACGGTGGAGACCGGGGCCAATATCTTCGGCGGCCGCGACGATTACACCTTCTGGGGCCAATTCGAGGATAACAGCAATGTTTATCTTGCGGCCCGTTATGGCTTTTGAGAGTTAATCCGGGATAGATTTTTAAAAAGCATACAAGGAGGCAAAAATGATTGTTTCAGACTGGATTCATGTATTGGCCGGATTGTTCATCCTGCTCTCGCTGGCCCTCGGGGTGGATGCGAGTCCGATCTTTGTCAGCAAGTACTGGCTGTGGTTTACTGTTTTCGTCGGGGCCAACCTCTTCCAGTTCGGCTTCTCAAAGTTCTGCCCGCTCGGGATCATCTTAAAGAAACTCGGGGTGCCCGAGGAACGCGGCGCCTCCTGCTGCGCCAAGTAGCAAGCGGCGGCAGGGAAATTCCGGCCCGGACGAGCATGACGTTCCCCGGGCCTTTTTTTATGAATCGTGCCGGGAAACCACTGCACGACTATACATGTCCCTGTCTTGGCAAAATGACCATCTGGCAAAAACTCTGTCGCCTTGTTCCTGATAAGAAAAAATCTTGGTTGGTATTGTTTAGAGTCAGGGGCAGGTGAACAAGATTGCCTTGTTCTGTCAAGAGAGGTATAATTTTCGTTGGCCAGTCGGGGCGATGAAGAGGGCGGCGCCGCTCAGCTGGAGCAGGCGCCGTTTGCCAACCAGGCCGCCTTGTGCCCCTTTGAGCATCTTTCTCTTGGTATCTTCGTAATGTTCGCGGTTCTTAGGCCGGCAGGTCTGTCAGACGATCAGGGCTAAGACGATAAAGAGCCCCAGGGTTACAAGGGGAAACTTATTTTGCTTACCGGTTATTGACAAAGGTGACCACCTTCCAGATCCGTTTCGAACCGAGGCGGGAAAAGCCGGGCATCCCCGAGTCGGCGATTCCGCCGTAGATCAGGGTGAAGAGATCGGCGTCTTCGATACCGATGTCACGAATGTCCGGGCCGATGGAGCCGGAGAGATCGGAGCCGTGGCAGCCCGAACAGTGTTCGCGGTAGAGGGCCTTGCCCGCCTTCATGGTGGCCGGATCGGGTTTGAAGGGATTGGTCCCGGCCTTGGGCTCTTCCGCCGCCTCGGCCGCGGCCTCGCACCAGCCAATGTCGTGGCCGGCGAGTTCGAGGGCGGTATAGGGCTTTACGCACGCCATCCGATCGGCCTCGGTGTTGACCGTGGCAAAGGGGGCGACCATGGTGACGATGGGGCCGACCATGATCGCGGCCAGGGCGAGAACGAGAAAGAGGACTGGATTCTTTTTCCACATGGTTTTCCCTCCCTCAGGCGGTGGCCGCGGTCACCGCGACCCCGTTTACGATAAAGAGAACCGCCACTCCCAGCGAGATGTACACCTGTTCTTGCCGGAGCTTGACCATGTAGTAGAAGAGGGCGAAGAATGAGCCGATTGCCCAGCCGAAGATCCCGGCGTTGGTGTGGAGCGGCCGGAGGCGACCGTAAGTGAGCCACGGGGCCAGGTTGAGATCCGGTCGGACCAGCTGGAAACTGATCAGGATCCCGACCAGGATCGAGACCACCCCCCGGACGACCGCGCAATCGTATTCTGCCTTGTCCATTTAGCCCTTCTTGGTTAACGTTAGTAATTATTATTAATTATCAATAAATCTAATTCATGTCAACCTTGGTGCATTTTGTCGGCTTTTGTTTTAACTGTAGCCTGCAAGGTTAAATCTACATGCTCAGTTCCTTGTCCTGTCAAGCTTTTTCCCGTGGCGGGACAAATGAAACAAAATCAGATCGGCCGATGAGTGAAAAAGAACTTTATCTCATAGATGCATCCGCCTATATCCATCGGGCCTTTCACGCCATTGCCCCCCTCACGGCCCCGGACGGGACGCCCTCCAACGCGGTTTTCGGTTTTATCCGGATCCTCCAGCGGGTCCTCCGGGAAAAAGAGCCTGACTATGTCGCCAGCGCCTTTGATCTCAAGGGCCCGACCTTTCGGCATCGGATCTATCCGGAATACAAGGCCAACCGGCCGCCCATGGACGAGGCCCTGGCTGCGCAGATCCCCTTTGTCCGCCAGGCGGTGGCCGCCCATCGGATCAGGTTCCTTGAAGAGGAGGGATTCGAGGCCGACGATCTCATTGCCTCGGCCGCCCTGGCCCTGCGCGATGAGGCCCGAGTGGTGATCGTCTCCGGTGACAAGGACCTTCTCCAGCTGGTCGATGAGCGGGTCAGCCTGTGGGACCCGATGAACGACCGCTTTTTTGACGTGGCTGCGGTGGAAAAGAAATACGGGGTCGGACCTGCGAAACTCCTCGATTATCTCGCCTTAACCGGTGACTCGGCCGACAATATCCCCGGCGTGGCCGGGATCGGCCCCAAATCCGCCGCCATACTCCTTGGCCAATTTGCTTCAATAGACGAGATCTTCTTAAATCTTGATGCGGTGGAAAAGCCGGCAATGCGCAAAAAACTTGCGGCCGGACAGGACATGGCACGGCTCTCCCGTGAGCTGGTCCGCCTCAAGAGCGATCTCGCGGTCGGAACCATAGATGACTATACCCGGCGGGAGCCGGACGAAGATCTTCTCCGCGATCTCTACGTGAGGATGGGCTTTACCACGCTCTTAAAAGACAGCGGCGGCCATCCTCATCTTTCCCACCAGGGATTTGTCCTCGTAACCAGCCCGGCTGAATTGTCGCAGCTCATTGAGTCGGCCACAAGGAAGAAAGCAGTGGTGATCGATTGCGAGACCACCTCACTTGATCCCCTGGAGGCCGAACTGGTGGGGGTGTCTCTGTGTATTGATGGTGAGACCGCCGCCTATGTGCCGCTGGGCCATGTCGATCAAGAGGGCAGGCCCCTTCCCGGCCAGGCCGACCTCGACGAGATCCGGCCACTTCTGGCCGGGCTCCTGGCCGATCCGGCCATCACCAAGGTGGGCCATAATCTTAAATATGATCTCCAGATCCTCTCCCGGGCCGGTTTCGAGCTGGCCGGGCCGCTCTTCGATACCCTGATCGCCTCATATCTCATTGAACCGGAACGCAGGTCGCGCAAGCTTGATGACCTAAGTCTCGCCCTTTTGGGTTTTGAGCTCACTTCCTTTAAAGAGGTGACCGACGGGCTTGGGGCCCGTTTCGCTCGGGTCGAACTCGCCGCGGCCCGGGACTATGCCTGCGAGGATGTCCGGGCCGCCTTCCTCCTCCGGGAAAGATTTATGCCCGCGCTTGAGCCCGCTGGGCTGCGGGAGTTGTTCGACCGGGCCGAGATGCCGCTGGTTTCGGTACTTGCCGCCATGGAGAGTGCCGGGGTTCTGGTGGACGGCGATCTTCTGGCCGGGCTCGGTGAGGCCTTTGCCGCCGATCTGGTCCGATTGGAGGATGAAATCCACGCCATGGCAGGGTGTCAATTCAACATCAATTCGCCCAAGCAGCTGGGCGAGATCCTCTTTGAGACCCTGAAGCTGCCCCATGGCCGCAAGACCAAGACCGGCTATTCCACCGACATGAAGGTATTGGAAGGGCTCTGCCGCTACCATGACCTTCCCGCCCTGGTGATCCGCCACCGTAATCTTAGTAAGCTGAAATCCACCTATATCGAGGGCTTGATCGGCCAGATCAGCCCGAAGGACGGCCGTGTCCACTCCTCGTTCAATCAGGCGGTGACCGCCACCGGGCGACTGTCGTCGAGCAATCCCAACCTGCAGAATATACCCATCCGTTCAGCCGATGGCCAGAAGATCCGGGCCGCCTTTGTCCCGGCCGAGGGGTGTATATTTGTCGCCGCTGACTATTCCCAGATCGATCTCCGGGTACTGGCCCATTACAGCCGGGACGAGGCCCTGCTTGAGGCATTCAATCAAGGCGAGGATATCCATAAACGCACCGCGGCCGAGATCTTCACCGTCAGTCCTCTTCTGGTCACCCCGGAGATGCGGCGGGTGGCCAAGGCGATCAATTTCGGTATCGCCTACGGGATGAGCGCCTTTGGTCTGGCCGGGGAATTGAATATCGCCAGGAAAGAGGCGGCCGAGTTCATCGACCGTTATTTCGGCCACTATCCCGGGGTGAAACGGTTCATGGAAGAGGTGGTCGAAGAGGCCCGGGCGCAGGGTTATGTGACCACCCTCTTGGGCCGGCGGCGGCCGGTGCCGGATATCGCGGCCAAAAATGCCACCCGCCGCCAGTTCGCCGAGAGGACCGCGATAAATACCCCAATTCAGGGGACCGCCGCCGACATCATCAAGCTTGCGATGATTTCGGTTGAAAAGGGGCTGCGAAGCGCCGGGCTTGGGGCCCGTCAGGTCCTCCAGATCCACGACGAGATCGTCATCGAGGCCCCGGAGAAAGAACAGGGTGAAGTCGCGGCCCTGCTTACCGCTGAGATGGAGGCGGTCATGGAACTGGCCGTCCCCCTGGTGGTCAATGTTACCACCGGGAAAAATCTTGCCGAGACCTGAGGTTGAAAAGGGTTGACGCCAGCCCCGGCAGATTTTAGGATATCGAGTTATTTTTATGTGATAAATTATAAATCCCTGTTCTGAAATGTTAGCCCCGGAGGTAGTTTCCCATGCTTGATCTCATGCGCCGCAAGGCCCAGTCTCCCTATATTCAGGCGACCATGCTGATAATTATCGTGGTTTTCGTCTTCTGGGGGGTGGGGATCAACCGCGGCAACGGCCAGAAGGCAGTGGTCACCGTCAACGGTGAGTCGGTCAGCCTGATTGACTACCAGCAGGCATACGACCAGGCGGTAAAGCGGGTCCGTGACCAGCTGGGCGGCAACCTTCCCCCGGGGCTGCTTAAAAACATGGGGCTTAAGGAAAAGGTGATCAACGACCTGACCCAGCGCCTGCTTCTTCAGCAGGCGGCCCGGGCCATGGGGGTGATGGTCACCGACCAGGAGGTCCGGGACAAGATCGCCGCCATGGAGGTCTTCCGGAATAACGGTTCCTTTGATCCCAAATGGTACCGTCAGGTCCTCTCCTCATCCCGGATGAGTACCACCGACTTTGAAAACGGGACCAGAAACGATCTTCTGATGGCCAAGCTGATGGACTTCATCACCGGATTCGCCGATGTCGCCGACAGTGAGCTTAAAGAGCGTTTCAACTTTCAGTTCGGGGAAAAGAGGGTCTCATACCTTAAGGTAAAGGCCGATGATTATAAGGACAAGGTCAAGATAGAGGAAGACAAACTCAAGGAGTACTTTAGCAAAAACAGGGCTAAATACCGTAGCGAACCCAAGGTCTCTCTCCGCTACCTCCGTTTCCCCTTTACCGGCCAGGGCAGTGCCGGCCTGGTCAGTGAGGATGACGTTTCCGCCTACTATAACGGCCACCTTGCCGACTACCAGATCCCGGAACGCAGGAAGGCCCGTCACATCCTTTTAAGGGTTGATGCCGACAGCCCGGCCTCCGAGGTCAAGGCCCAGGAGAAAAAGGCCGCAGAGCTGATGAAGAAACTAAAGAACGGAGCGAATTTCGTCGCCATGGCCAGGGACAACTCCGACGATCCCGGCTCAAAGGCCAATGGGGGCGACCTGGGTTTCTTTAGCCGCGGTCGAATGGTCAAACCGTTTGAAGATGCGGTCTTTTCGATGAAAGAGGGCGAGCTCCGCCAGGTAAAGAGCCGTTTCGGCATCCACATAATCCGCCTGGATGCGATCTCGCCCAGCCATACCCGGACCCTTGCTGAGGCAAAAACGGAGATCAGGCGCAAACTCCTCCGGGATAAGGCCAAGAACCTCGCCTATAAAAAGGCGGATGAGGCCTACGAAAAGATCATCCTTGCCGGTTCCCTTGACAAATACAGCCAGGAAAGTGGCGTAAAGGTGGAAAGTACTAAATTTTTCTCCCGCAGCAATCCGCCGGCCGTCTTCAGGGTCAATCGTGAGTTTGTCCGGGCCGCCTTCAGCCTGAAAAAGGGGGAGCTCAGCTCCCTGCTTGAGGGCGACGACAGTTACGGGATTATCTTTGTCGATGAACGCCAGGAGCCGGAAGACCCGCAGCTCGCCCAGGTTAGGAAACGGGTGTTGGCTGATTATATCGTTGCCGCCTCCCTTGATCTCGCCCGCTCCGCGGCGGAGAAGGTCCAGAAAGGAGTAAGTGGTGGAGCCGACCTGAAGGAGGCGGCGGCAAAGGCTGGATTTAAGGACGCCGTATCCGTTACCCCCTATTTTTCCCGCGCAAGGCACGAGAGAGTCACTCTGCCTGCTCCGGTCATGACCGAGGCTCAGAATCTCACCGCCTCAAGGCCTTATCCAGATTCGCTTATCGCCTCCAATCGTGAGTTTTTCGTGATTACCTTCAAAGAAGCCCGTGCGCCTCTGGGGATCAATTTTTATGGCGAAAAGGAAAAGATCCGCGAGGCGATGCGGAAGGTCAGGAAGTCGGCCTTACTGGCAGCCTGGGCCGAGAATCTCCGGAGTGTGGCCAAGGTCGAAGTAAACCGCAAATACATCTAAAAAGCCGCAGGAGACCGAATCTGCGGCCGTTCCGGCTGCCTTGTGTACGGGGTGTACGCGGCGGCGGCCTGAACGACCACATCTCCGGCCCCCTGCGGCTTTTTAGGTGGTTGAACCTCGCCAATGCTAAATTTTTGGCTGATGCGGTCTGCTTGTGTACGG
>Ga0114931_10007290_pt1 | contig 13511 bp, 10 predicted proteins | sample 2SBtaG_FD_89579 | JGI IMG/M metagenome (GOLD analysis project Ga0114931, IMG submission 89579) | Deep subsurface microbial communities from Kolumbo volcano to uncover new lineages of life (NeLLi) - 2SBTROV14_V59a metaG | ecosystem: Environmental > Aquatic > Marine > Volcanic | place: Kolumbo... | reverse complement strand
GAGAAAATGATAAAGTAATTATACTCGGAAGCAATTCAAGTGATTTTGTAATTTTAATATTAGCTCTTTGGAAAATTGGAGCTGTCCCTGTTCCTCTAAATTTTAACCTAAATGAAAATGAACTAAATAGCTTAATTGATATTATCTCACCGGACACTGTTTTAGTTGACAAAGCATTAAAGGATTTGCCACAACTTCTAAATCATAATTGTATTAATTATCCGTTTGAATTTTATAATAATGAAGGTGATACAAAATTTCAATCTGATTCAAACTCAGAGAAAACTGCTCTAATTATTTTTACATCAGGTTCATCGGCTAAACCAAAAGGAGTTAAACTTAGTTTTAATAATTTATTTAAAACTGCAAAAGAACAAAATAAATTTTTAGGGCTAAATAGAAATGATAAGTACCTGGCTTCTCTTCACTTTTATCATATTGGTGGATTTTCAATTATTATTAGGACACTATTATCGGGAGGAACTATTGTAATTCCAAACTCATTAAAAATTAATGATACAAATGATGCAATTAATAAATATCATCCAACATCTATTTCTTTAGTTCCAATTCAGTTGAAAAGAATGATTGAAAAAGATTTTACTCAACCGGAATATTTAAAAAACGTTTTACTTGGCGGAAGTTTTATTGAAAATAATTTAGTTGCAGCTGCAATAAATAAAAAATGGAAACTTATAAAAGTTTACGGTTCATCAGAGACTTGTTCTTTTATCTCTGCTAAAAGAATAACTTCAGGGAATAATATCTCTAATTCTTTAGGAAAAGTAATAGGAAAAAATGAGATAAAAATAATTGACGGACACATAGCAGTTAAAGGTGAATCCATTATGAAGGGTTACTTAAATCAACCTGCTTATTTAACAGAAGAGGGCTTTTTTATAACTGAAGATATAGGGTATTTTAACAAAAATAATGAACTTATAATTGAAGGAAGAAGGGATGATATTCTTATTTCCGGCGGCGAAAATATTAGTCTAAAAGAAATAGAAAATTATGTTAAGAATTTTAAAAGGATAAAAGATGCTGTTGTACTTGGATTAGAAGATGATGAATGGGGAGAAATTATAACGGTAGTTGCAGTAACATTTAGAAATGATTTGTTTCCACTAACAGATCTTAATGAATTCCTTTCTAAAAATGTTGCCAAATTTAAGTTGCCTAAAAAAATCTTTTTTATCGATGAAATACCAAGAAATGAAATGGGGAAAGTGATGAGGGAGGAATTGAAGAAAATAATTACTTTATAAATTGATAATAGTTTTTTTGTTATTCTTAGTGTTTTCCTTCTAGTTTTATTTTAATTAACCATAAAGTTTACAGAGAATCAAAAACTTATTCCCTTTATTTAAAATAACTTTATATTTTATTAATCAACCAAATGTCTACTAAGCCTTTTTCTTACTTCTTCACTAATTTTTATTTTTTTCCAACCTGATCTATTAACAAATACGTGTACAGTCCTAACGTTATTAGTTACTTCGCCAATATCATTTTTGCAAACATAAGTCAATTCAAAAGATGATTCTTTAAGATTTGTAACCGTTATTTCTATTTGTGCTGTTTCGCCTGCAAGCAACGGCTTTCTGTATTTTGCTTCACTGTGAATAATCGGTACAATAAAGCTTTCGTTTTCCCAATAACTTTCTTTTAAATTGAATGACTCTATCATTAATTCATATGCTTCGTGACACAGTTGAAAAATCCTTCCGTAAAAAAGTATACCTGCTGGATCACAGTCGTAAAAATTTATTCTTCTTTTAAATTGAAACATAATTATATTTTTTTATTGATTAAATTAATTTTATATCATCCAAAAAAGGTAAATTGTTTTGAACCTGCTTTACTTCATCAATATTAATTTCAGTTATAAATAATCCCTCATCATTTTCTATTCCCACTATCTCTTTACCCATTGGATTGTAGACACTACTCCAGCCATTATATTTTAATTTACCTGTATCACCAACTCTGTTTACACCTGTAACATAACATTGGTTTTCAATTGCTCTTGCTTTTAATAATTGCCTCCAATGTGCAATCCTATCAACAGGCCAATTAGCAATTACTATAATTAATTCTGTCCTTTGTTTTGCATAAAATCTATACAGTTCAGGGAATCTTAAATCATAACAAATGGAGAGTCCAATTTTCCAATTGTCAATTTTAGTAACTTGTGTTTGAGAGCCAACTTCGTAATTTTTATCCTCTGTAGATGGAGAAAAAGGATGAATCTTTTTATAAATAGATTTTATCTCTCCCTTAGAATTAAAATGAACAGCAGTATTAAAAATTTTATCAACTTCCCTAAATATTAATCCGGTAATAACATTAGTGTCTTTTTCAATAGCAAGGTTTTTAAAAAAGATAAAACTTTCACCATCCAAATTTTCAGCTAATTCTTTTGATTTCATTGAAAATCCGGTTAAAGTCATTTCGGGGAATATTAAAAGATCGGTCTGATAATTTCCCTTAGAAAGAATATCTAAAATCTTATTTTTGTTTTCTTTTTTATCTTCCCAAACCGGAGAATATTGGAATAAGCCTAATTTCATAATTCTTCTGTATTATACATTTCAATTATTCAATATATTAGTTTTACTAAATTAAATATAAAAATAATTATTTGTAGTTTTGAAGTTAATATAAATATTAGAATAAATATTTGATGGATTCTAAACAAAAAATAAAAGTCGGAATACTGGGCGCAACCGGGAGCGTGGGACAAAAATTTATCGCACTACTTGAAAATCATCCGTGGTTTGAAATTTCAGAAATTGCTGCATCAGAAAAATCAGCCGGGAAGAAATACAAAGATGTTGTTAACTGGGTAATACCAAATTCTTTCCCTAAAGAAACACGCGAAAAAATTATAAAAGAATGTAAACCTAATCTTGATTGTAGAATTATATTTTCCGGTTTGAATTCTAATGTAGCCGGAAAAATTGAAAAGGATTTTGCACAAAACGGTTACACAGTTATTTCAAATTCAAGAAATCACAGGATGGATGACGATGTTCCTCTTTTAATCCCTGATGTAAATCCTGACCATTTGGAAATAATGAAAGAACAAAATTACAATGGCGGAATAATTGTAACAAATCCAAATTGTTCCACTATTGGTTTAACATTAGCACTTAAACCTTTAATGGATAGTTTTGGGATTGAAAGTGTTAATGTAGTTACAATGCAGGCAATATCCGGTGGCGGCATTGAGGTAATTAAATCAGATGCACTTGATGACAATGTAATTCCGTTTATTTCAGGGGAAGAAGAAAAATTGGAAACTGAACCTTTAAAAATATTAGGAAGTATGAGTTCAGGTAATATTGAATATGCAAACTTTCCTATTAGTGCGCAGTGCAATAGAGTAAATGTTTTTGACGGACATACAGAATGTGTTCAAGTTAAATTAAAAGAAAAAACTTCAATTGATGAAATAATTAATGTATGGAAAAATTATAAATCTGAACCACAACTTCTTTCTCTCCCATCTGCTCCAAAATATCCTATTCACTACTTTGAAGAAGAAGTTTTACCTCAACCTAAACTTCAAAGGGAAATTGATAAAGGAATGGCAGCCTCAATTGGTCGACTTAGAACTGACAAACTTTTCGAATATAAATTTGTTGTTTTATCCCATAATACTATTAGGGGCGCAGCCGGCGGCGCAATTCTTTGTGCTGAATTAATGTACGCCAAATCTTTGTTAAAATAACACCCTATTAAAAAATTTTAGATTAAAAAGGCATGATGTCGTAGCCTAATCCAACACCATGCCTTGGTAGGTAAATTGAATGGATTTGATTATTAATTAAAAATGATTAATAATCAAACAACAATATGTTGAAACCTTCTTTTTCAGTCTTTAAGGACAGAAATTTTAACTATAAATTTTAAAAACAAATACTAACTCCCCTGTATTTATTCTCAAAGTATATAATAATTCAAAGATTTCAAATATTTACTATCAATCATCATTCCAAATTTTTATATAAAGGTAAAGTTATAAAATGGTCTGTTTTAGGGTTACAAATAATTGATAATAATAAAAAGTTTTGCATACAAGAGAATATGTAATTTCAAATTGTCAGAAAAGAGAATTAAAGTTATATTAGAATTTATAATTTAATTAAATAAAACTTATAATATTATTCTAAGTTATGTTTTAAGAAAATATGAAGGGACCTACCAATAATAAAAAAATTGGTATGATTTTAAATATAGTTTTCACTACATGAGTATAATTTTGAAAGAAAAAGAAGATTTTAATTTTACATTTGAATTATTCGATGAATTTTATGGAATGTGCTTTATATTATCAAATAAAGGACAGATTATAAAATCTAATAAATCAGCTGAAAAATACTTATTAAAAACTGAAGAAGAACTTAGAGAAACTTCCTTTTTTGATATTTTCACTAACGAAAACAAAGATGAAATTAAAGATTATTTTAATAAAAGTATAAACGAAAAAAAGAGTAAAAATTTATCTACCACCATAACAGTTGGTGAAAAAACTTGGAATTTTAATCTACTTTTTTCTCCTTGTTGTTCAAATAACAATGAATCTCCCCAACATTGTTTTGCAAATATTAGAGATATAACTGAAAAAAAACAACTTGAAAAAGATTTATTACAATTTTACTCAATATCAGAAAATACAGTGAACCCTCTACAAATAACTAACTTAGAAGGAAAGATGATTTATGTGAATCCTGCTTTTGTAAAAATAAGCGGCTATTCAAAAGAAGAATTATTAGGTTCAGACCCTAAAATTTTTGGTAGTAATAAACATGGTAAAAGATTTTGGAAAAAAATGTGGGAAACTATTTCAAGCGGAAAGGTTTGGTCAGGCGAAGTTGAAAACAAGAAAAAAAATGGAGAACCTTTTTACACCCAACTTTTAATTTCACCAATTCTTGATAACGAAAAAAATGTGACTAGCTATTTTGGTATTCATAGAGACATAACTGAGAAAAAAATGCTTGAAAAGCAGCTTATTCATACTCAAAAAATGGAAAGTATGGGAACTTTAGCTGCAGGTGTGGCACACGAAGTAGGAAACCCTTTAGCATCTATATCTGCCCTTGTACAAGTTGTGCTTCGCTCAACCTCAGATGATTTTACTAAAGAAAAATTAAGTCTGATAAGAAGTCAGATAAATAGAATATCAAAAATAATTAGAGATTTAGTGGACTTTTCAAGGCCTTCAAATTACAAACTTCAATTAACTGATATTAATAAACAATTAAACGAAGCTGTTGATATAATAGAGGTCGGAACTAAAAATAAAGAAATTGAATTCATAATTGAATTGGAAAGTAATATACCTAAATTACTACTTATTGCCGATCAAATTCAACAAGTTTTTATAAATATTTTATTAAATGCTGTAGATGGAATAATTGATGACCCCAATAAAAATAAACCAAAACAAATTATTATTAAATCATTTCTTGAAGATGATTATGTAAACATTGTTTTAAGAGATACAGGCATAGGTATCCCTGAAGAAGGTATAGAAAAAATATTTGAACCATTTTATACAACCAAAGAAGAAGGACGCGGAACAGGACTTGGTCTTTGGGTAAGTTATGGAATTGTAAAAAGTTTACAAGGAGACCTAATGGTAGGAAGTAAAAACGGAATTGGAACCAAATTTTTAATAAAACTACCAATTCAAACTTAATAAGGGGAAAAAATGACAAACAATATACTAATTGTAGATGATGAAGAAATTATAAAAGATTCTTTATCATATATCCTAAAAAAAGAAGGTTATGAAGTAGAAGATGCTTCAAATGGAAAAGAAGCATATGATAAGATTATAAAAAAACCTTTTTCATTAGTAATAACAGACCTAGAAATGCCTGTTATGAAAGGGACCGAATTAATAGAAAAAATCATTAAGCTAAATTTACAAACCTCTATAATTGTAATAACTGCATTTGGCTCTTTAGATACTGCTATAACAGCTCTTAGAAACGGGGCAAGTGATTATATGTTAAAACCAGTTGATTTTGATGAACTTATAATAAAAGTTAATAAATTATTTGAGATTAAGGAACTGTTACTTGAAAATAAAATATTAAGAAATGAAATTCACCGCGATTTCGATTTTGAAAATATCGTAGGTAAAAGTTCACCTATAAAAAGAATTTATGAAATGATTGATACTGTTGCCGAGACAGACAGTTCTGTACTGATAACCGGGAAAAGCGGTACAGGTAAAGAGTTAGTTGCAAGATCACTTCACTTTAAAAGTAAAAGAAATAAAAAACCATTCTTGGCAATCAACTGTGGTGCAATCTCAGAAAATTTGATTGAGAGTGAGCTATTTGGACATAAAAAAGGTGCTTTTACAGGCGCTATCTCAGATAAGGAAGGTCTTATTAAAGCGGCTAATGGCGGTACGCTATTTCTTGATGAAATAAGCGAGATGCCCTTGAACTTGCAAGTTAAAATGCTGCGTGCTATACAGGAAAAAGAGATTACTCCCGTAGGTACTTCATCAACAATTAAAATAGATGTTAGATTTATTGCCTCAACAAATAGAGACCTTAAAAAAGAAATAGCAGAAAGTAATTTTAGAGAAGATTTATATTATAGGCTAAACGTTATTGAAATCAATTTACCTTCATTAAAAGACAGGACTGATGATATACCTTTACTTGCTGATCATTTTTTAAATAAATACAGAAAAGAAATGAATAAAAGAATTAAAGGATTTTCTGATGATGCTATTAGAGCCCTTATCTCTCACGAGTGGAAAGGTGAAGTAAGAGAGTTGGAAAATGTGATTGAACGTGCAGTAATTTTTTGTAAAGATGATTTTATTTCAGTTAAAAATTTACCTGATAGCTTTTCAATAGATTCTCCATCTTCTGATTACTCACAAATTGGATCTTTAGATGAATCTGTTAGAAGGTTTGAGAAAAATTTTATTTTAAGAGCACTTGAGGCAAATGCTAATGATAAAGAAAAAACTGCTGAACAATTAAAAGTTGGACTTTCAACTATTTATAGGAAATTAAAAGAATTAGGAATAAATCCTTAGTTGTAAATAATTTTCTCATTAATTATAAATAATAAAGTTATTTTTTTGCATAAATAGGAATATTCAATTAATTCTTCTTTATAAAATTAATAAAAATCCTTTTTTACCTCTCATTTTAACAACATCAAATAATTTTAAGTATTGGCATAAATTTAGTTATATAATTATTTTGAAACTAAATTTAACAATTCAATTAAATAGTAATTAGTGAAAACAATATTATTTTACAGTAAAGATTTCAATTTATGTTTAAGTCTACTTGTTTATCTTCAGAATAAGTTTAATGTAATAACTACAACTGATTTTAATCTTTTAGAAAGTATTGCTTCATCTACTAATCCTAATTTACTTTTTTTAGATGCTGATTTGAATCCCAAAATTGAAAAATTTTGCGAAAATTTTAGCACACAAAATGTAGACATTCCTATTATTATAACTTATGTTTATAAATCAACTATTAAAGCTATTGACAGCAAAATTAGAGAAAATGTAAGTTCTGTGTTTTATAAGCCTTACGATTTAGATGAAATTTCTGAAAAAGTTTCATCATTACTTACCTCTTAAAATTTTAATATTTACTACTGTTTAATGTTTAAAACAATTATGAAAATATTTTCATAAGATTTTAATTATCAATAAAATAGAGTATTATTTATTGATAATTTTAAATAATAATTAAAAAAAACATTTATATACGAATGACTGATAATTTAGAAAATCAAGAAAAAAAAGTGGAAAAAACTAGACGTGATTTCCTGAATATTCTATTATCCGGTGGATTTATAGCCTGGATTGCAGCAGTTAGTTATCCAATTTTTAGATATCTTAAACCTCCCAAAATAGAGGTTGTAAAGGTTAACAGTGTTAAAATTGGAAAAGTAAGTGACATGCAAAAAGACACAGGCAAAATCATAAAATTTGGTAATTATCCTGTAATAGTTTTACGTCTTGCAAACGGCAACTATAGGGCTTTTTCCGCAACTTGCACTCATTTAGGTTGTATAGTTCAGTACCGAAAGGACTATGGACAAATATACTGTGCTTGCCACAATGGAAGATATGATCTTCACGGCAGAAATGTCAGCGGTCCCCCGCCTGCACCACTTGCAAAGTATGATATAGCAATTAAAAACGATGAAGTAACTGTTTATAAACCATCTGCATAACAAAATGAAAGAAAAATATAACACAAAATTATATAATTGGCTTGATGAAAGATTCCATCTTGATAGTCTTGTTAGTTTCTTAAAACATAAGTCTGTACCTGATTATAGAAATACAATTTGGTATTATTTCGGAGGAATTTCACTTTTACTTTTCATTGTACAAGTAACAACCGGAATTTTACTAATAATGTATTATAAAGGTTCAGAAGATCTTGCATACGAAAGTATTCAGTTTATTAATGCAAAAGTAAGTTTCGGCTGGTTAATTAGAAGCATACATAGCTGGTCGGCAAACTTAATGATACTATCTGTTTTCATACATATGTTTTCAGTGTATTTTTTGAAAGCTTTTAGAAAACCGAGAGAACTTACCTGGTATACAGGTATTTTTTTACTGTTTTTATGTATGGGTTTTGGATTCAGCGGTTACTTACTGCCTTGGGATGAGCTTGCATTTTTTGCTACAAAAGTTGGAACAGACATAGCCGGACAATTACCCTTTGTAGGTGAGTTTTTACTTAAATTACTTAGAGGTGGAGACGATGTAACAGGTGCAACTTTATCAAGATTTTTTGGTCTTCACGTAGCAATATTACCGGGAATATTCATTGTTCTTCTTTCATTTCATTTAATTTTTATTCAAAGACAGGGTATGTCTGAACCTGAAGAATGGAAAAATAAACCTGAGTCTGAAAAAAAGTCTATTCCTTTCTTCCCTAATTTTGCACTTCACGATTTATTGATCTGGTTAATCGTCATTAATATTCTTGCTATTTTGGCAACTTTTTTCCCTTGGGAACTCGGGTCCAAAGCCAATGCTTTTTCTTCAGCACCTGTAGGCATAAAGCCCGAATGGTATTTCTTATTTATGTTTCAGGCTCTTAAATTTATTCCTGCTAAAATTTGGATTTTTGAAGGAGAAGTTGTAGGTATTTTAACATTTGGTTTAGCAGGTTTATTATGGATATTGGTTCCTTTTTGGGATAGTAAGACACCAAAAGGAAAGAGAAACAAAATATTAAATTATGTCGGTCTTTTTGTTCTAGCTTTTATAATAATATTTACAATACTTGGTTATTTATTGGCTTAAGGAGAATTTGAATGTCTAAATATATAAATACTTTAATTGTTTCATTATTCTTATTAAATATTTCATTTGCCGGTAATAAAATATTTAATAAATCTAATAAACAAAAAGTTGACCAATGCATAACTTGCCATCTTGATGATGAAGAAACTAACAAAGAACCTGCTCATTTATATAAACAAGATATTCATTTTGAAAAAGGTATTACTTGTGCCGGGTGTCACGGTGGTGATGCAACAAAAGATGATATGGATGAAGCGATGGATAAGAATAAAGGTTATATTGGAATTCCAAATAAAGCCGTTCGTTATAAAGTTTGTATAAAATGTCACTCAGATGCTAATAAAATGAAATCTTTTGGATCAAACATCCCTACAGATCAATTTGAAAAGTTGAAAGGCTCTATTCATTTTTCAGAATCTCTTAACGGAAGTACTCCAATAGCTGATTGTGTAACTTGCCATAGTGTTCATAATATTGCATCCGTTAACAGTCCAAAGTCAACGGTTTATCCAACAAGAGTACCTTACCTTTGTAAAAGTTGCCATTCTAATGCAGCTTTAATGAAAAAGTATAATCCTAAATTACCTACTGATCAATATAATAAATACAGAACAAGTGTCCACGGAAAACAAAATGCTAAAGGAGATACTAATGTTGCTGAGTGTGTAAGCTGCCACGGAAACCATGGTATACTTTCCGTTAAAAACTCAAAATCATCTGTTTACCCGACTAATGTACCAAAGCTTTGTTCAAAATGTCACAGCAATGCAAAACTGATGGATAAATATAAATTACCTCACGATCAATATGAAAACTATAAAGAAAGCGTTCACGGCAAAGCATTGTTTGTAAAACAAGATTTAAGCGCACCGGCTTGTAATGATTGCCATGGAAACCACGGTGCTGTTCCTCCCGGTGTTGAATCTATTTCTAATGTTTGTGGAACTTGCCATAACTTAAATGCCGAACTTTTTGAAAAAAGTCCGCACAAAAAAGTATTTGATAAATTAAATTTACCTGAATGTGAAACTTGTCATGGAAACCATAAAATAATACACGTTACAGATGAATTACTTGGTGTTAACAAACATGCTGTCTGTTCAAAATGTCATAATAATACCAAAAAAGATAAAGCATATTTTGCAGTTTTAGATATGAAAACATTAATAGATAGTTTAATTAATTCTGATTCCTCTTCTAAAAAAGTATTGAACAATGCATCACAAAAAGGTATGGATGTATCAGATGCAATGTATTCGCTTAAAAAAGTAAAGCAAGTTTTAATTGAAACCCGAACTGTTACTCATCTAGCAAATCTAAAAAAATTCAAAAGTAAAATAAAGAAAGGATTTGCATTAACATCAAAAACTAAAAAAGAAGGTTTAGATGCTATTGACGAATATTACTTTAGAAGATATGGACTTGGTGTTGCCACTATAATTATTACTTTTTTAGTTATTCTGCTTTATATAAAAACTAAAAGAATGGATGCAAAAAAAAGATAACTATTATTAATGCAATAATTTATTGTCAATGTCTGCAATTTATTTTCTAATTTTATCAACATTGAGTTTGTATATAGAAATTTTTTATATAAATAATGTTATTTTAGGCGTAAAGATTGTGTATTTTTAAACTTTCAAAATTGGGGATTTATATGTTCAAAAAAATACAGTCACTAAAAAATATTGTTGACATGAAATCAAATATTACTTTAATCATCCTGTTCGTTTTTTCAATTCTTTTTTTCTTTAATAATCCAATAAAAGCTCAGACCAGAGATGATTGTTTAGAATGTCACGACGATAATACATTGACTATGGAGAAAAAAGGTAAAGAGGTTTCTTTATACGTTGATGTAAAAATACTGGATCGCTCTCCACATAAAAAACTTAGTTGTGTTGCCTGTCATAAAGGTTTTGATCCGGATGCAGACCCGCATAAAAAAAATATTACACCTGTTAATTGTTTAAACTGCCATCAAAAGGCTCTTGTACAACATACATTTCATCCTAAATTATTAAAATCTTCTGGTATAACAAATAAAAAAGGCTATTCGTGCAAGGGATGCCATGGAACTCACAATGTTGTTTCACCTAAAGTTAAGGGAAGTAAATTTTATAAAACAAACATTGTAAATAGCTGTGGTAATTGTCATAAAAGTGAAAAAGAAAAATATATTAAATCACAACATTTTAAAGCATATTCAAGTGGTATTAAAAGTGCTCCCAATTGTTTGACTTGCCATAAAAATTCAATAACAGCAAAAACAATAAGGGTTGACAAACATAAAATAAAACTTGTGCAAGCTCATCTGTGTCTTTCTTGTCATTTAGATAAACCTGATGTTAGAGCCAGGACATCACTTTCAGCAGGTTTTTTAACTGCTTATGAAAAAAGCGTACATGGGAAGGCTTTGTTAAACGGAAATGAAAAAGCTGCTACGTGTGTGGATTGCCATAACAGCCACGCTATAATTGCAAGCAAATATTCTACATCTTCTGTTAATAAATTTAATATTCCCAATACTTGTGGAAGATGTCATAAAAAAATTGAAAATACATATAATGGCAGCATACACGGTGTTGCTTTAAAAAAAGGTAGTGATGATGCACCTGCTTGTACTGATTGTCACGGCGAGCACGATATATTAAATCCGAATAATCCTAAATCTTCCGTATCATTTGATAATGTTTCTTCACAAGTTTGTTCCAAATGTCATAGTTCAGTTAAACTTTCACAAAAATATGGTGTGCCATCCAATAGATTTAAAACCTACGAAGACAGTTATCATGGTTTGGCTTTAAGAGGTGGCTCTGTAATTGTAGCTAATTGTACAAGCTGCCATGGTACGCATAATATAAAACCTGCGAGTGATCCAACTTCTACTATTAGTAAAAATAATCTAGCAAAAACTTGCGGTAAATGTCATAAGGGTGCTAATCAAAATTTTGCAAAAGGTAAAGTTCACATCTCAATTAGTTCATCTAAAAAGACGGACCCCATACTCTATTGGATTGCAACAAGTTATATTATACTTATTATAGTTGTAATTGGAGGAATGTTTCTCCATAACATTTTAGACTTTTACAAAAAATCTAAAATTAAAAAATTGAAACAACGTGGTCTATTAAAAACAGAAGTTTACCCCCATAGTCTTTATTTAAGGATGACTGTTAGTGAAAGAATTCAACATGCTATTTTAGCCCTGAGCTTTATAACTCTGATAATAACAGGATTTATGTTAAAATTTCCTTACGTTTGGTGGGTAAAAGCTATTAGGAATGTCGTTGAACAAGCATTTATTTATAGAGGATTGTTTCATAGAATTGCGGCGGTTGCTATGATACTTGTAAGTTTATATCATGTTTATTATATAATATTTACAGAAAGGGGAAAACAGTTATTCAAAGATCTATTACCAAAATTTAAAGATTTTCAAGATGCTATTGGTGTTGCAAAATTTAATTTGGGAATTTCCAATGTTAAACCAAAATTAGACAGATTTTGTTATGTAGAAAAAGCTGAATATTGGGCTTTAATTTGGGGAACAATTTTAATGACATTAACAGGTTGTGTTCTTTGGTTTAACACTACATTTATAGATTTATTTACAAAACAAGGATTAGATATAGCAAGTACAATTCATTATTACGAAGCCTGGTTAGCCTTTTTAGCAATTGTAGTATGGCATTTTTATTTTGTAATTTTTAATCCTGATGTTTACCCTCTTAATTTAGCTTGCATTAAAGGAACAATATCTGAAGAGGAAATGGCTGAAGATCACAACCTAGAATTAGAAAGAATAAAAAAGGGGAAAAACATTGATAAAGAAAAAGAAAAATAAGAATATTCTAATTTTAGAAATTCTATTATTTTTCATATTCTTTTCTAATATACATTTATTTGCCCAATCAAATGATGACTGTTTTGATTGTCACGACGATAAAACACTTAAATGGACTCATCTAAATAAAACCATTTCCGCATATGTTGATAATAATTTATTCACTCAATCAGTTCACGGTAAATTAAAGTGTGTTAATTGTCATACTGATATCAACATAGATGAACATCCGGATGACAATATTGTTAGTAAAGTAGATTGCGGTAATTGCCATAAAGATGAAAAAGAAAAATTTAATGAAGGAATACACGGTCAAGCTATTGCAAATGG
>Ga0114931_10007289_pt1 | contig 13511 bp, 10 predicted proteins | sample 2SBtaG_FD_89579 | JGI IMG/M metagenome (GOLD analysis project Ga0114931, IMG submission 89579) | Deep subsurface microbial communities from Kolumbo volcano to uncover new lineages of life (NeLLi) - 2SBTROV14_V59a metaG | ecosystem: Environmental > Aquatic > Marine > Volcanic | place: Kolumbo... | reverse complement strand
TGATCAGCAGATTTTTCGAGGTCGATTCGTTTACTCCGCATAGTCCCGATATGGGCATAGACCCGCTTTCACGGGGTGTTCGCCTAAAGCGCCTACTTTTGGTTCGCCGAACAGCAAGCATCGCGCCTTGGCCACCCCGGCCAAACGGGGCAAGGGCAACAAGGCCAGGGTACCCGATGAACCACCAACGCCGGCTGAGTGTCGGGCCTCCATGACCCCGGATCAAGTCCGGGGCAGGCCCTGGGCGCAGCGCTTGAAACGCGTCTTTGGCATGCCCCAGGGTACCCTCTCTTGATGCTGCGCATCAATTCACCTTGTCGACATTATTGAGCGACTCCCACACGAAGCCCACCATTTCGCGGGCAACAAGCCACTTTGACTTTGTTGGGATGTTTGCCGGCTGACACAGACACAGGATGGCCGCGTGGGGCCGGGGCCGTATGTCCCCGGTTTTTTATGCCCGGCTTTCCAGGCAGGCACGCCAGCCGCCGAAGCCTGTGACGTCCACGGCACCCTCGATGCCGCAGGGTTCGCAGATGAACCCGGTCTCCCAGCGGCCGTCTTCCAGCTCGACCTTGCCCAGGCCCAGCGGCGCCGGGATCGCCTGTAAAAAGCCACCGAGCCGGTCTGCCGGCACGACCCACACCTCGACCTCGATGCTGCCGCTGTCGGGTTCGCGCACCAGCCCCGGTCGCAACGGCGGCCCGCCCGGCAGCGCGTACAGCCGGTAATGGGGTGACGTCCGGGTGGTTTCCATCCGCCACGCGCCGCGTTCCGTCAGCTGGCCGTTCAGCGGCAGGCCGGACAAGTGGGCACCGCACACCACCAGCGGCACCACGCCGTCGGGCAGGCGTTCCGGGGCGGACTCAGGCGGTAGCGGCAGACCGGTCGCCCCGGCTGTCAATGCCTGGCTGCGATGCAGGCGGTTACCGAGCGCCACCAGCGCGGCATCGGCAAACGCCGGCGCCATCAGGGTCACGCCGAACGGCAGGCCGTCAGCCTGGAAACCGGCCGGCACGGCGACGGCGCCCAGGTCGAGCAGGTTCATGAAATTGGTGTAGTAGCCCAGGTTGCTGTTGAGGCGCAGGGGATCGGCATTGACCGCGTCTATGCGGTAAATCGTAGCCGCCGTCGGCGTAAGCATGACGTCGACCGCCTCCCAGGCCCGCTCGCTCTGCCGGCGGTAATCCATCAACCGGTACTGCGCCTTGAAGGCCTCCACCGCACCCGCCTGTCGGCCCACGGCGATGATCTCGCGGGTCACCGGAAACAACGCCTCCGGCTGCCGCGCGATAAAGGTTTCGATGGCGGCATAGCGTTCACTCACCCACGGCCCTTCGTACAACAGACGCGCAGCCGCCAGGAAGGGCTCGAAGTCCAGCGTCACCGCCTCGCCGCCCAGTTCGGTCAGGCGTGCCACGGCCTGCTGAAACAGACCCTCGGCATTACGGTTGCCGAAGAAGGCCAGCTGTTCGGCGCGGGGCACGCCGAAGCGGAAGCGGTGCGTGCCGAACGTCGGTACCCCGGCCGGCGGCCGGCGTGCGTACGCGTCCGCGGTATCGAAGCGCGCTGCGCTGCGCAGCACGCGGTCGGCATCGTCCAGGGTCAGGGCGAACACCGACACGCAGTCGAGCGAGCGGCAGGCCGGTACCACGCCGCGAGTGCTGAGCAGGCCGCGGGTCGGCTTGAGACCGACAATATTGGTGAAGGCCGCCGGCACCCGGCCCGAGCCTGCCGTATCGGTACCCAGCGCAAAACTCACCTGCCCGGTGGCCACTGCCACCGCCGAGCCGGAACTCGACCCCCCGGCGATGTAGTCCACATCGAAAGGATTGCGGCAGGCCCCGTAGGGCGAGCGCGTGCCGACCAGGCCGGTGGCGAACTGGTCGAGGTTGGTCTTGCCGACGGGGATCGCGCCGGCATCGATCAGGCACTGAACGGCAAACGCGCTTGCGTCCGGGGTGTAGGCATAGTCCGGGCAGGCGGCCGTCGTCGGCACGCCGGCCAGGTCAATGTTGTCCTTGATGGCGAACGGGATCCCGTACAGCGGCAGCTCATCCACCGACCTGTCCTGCAGCGCATCCAGGTAAGGTCGCAGCTGTGTACTGTCCAGGCGGCTGATCCAGACAGCCGGATCGGCTGACGCATCGATACGCGCCTGCACGCCGGCCAGCACATCCTGCGGGTTGAAACGCGCCTCACGGTAACCCTGTAACAGGGTACCGATGTCCAGGCTGTCAATCCGGATACTCATGCCGACTCATCCAGCTGCAGGATCAACAGCGCCTGCCCCGCCTTGACCGGGCTGCCCTGGGCGCACAGCAGTTCCTTCACCGTGCCCGCCTCGTCCGCCTCGATGGCGATTTCCATTTTCATGGCCTCGACCACCACCAGGTTATCGCCGCTATCGATCCGGTCCCCGACCTTGACCGGAATGTCCCAGACGCTGCCGGTCACCGGCGATGCCACCGCGATGTAACCGGCGGGCAGGTCGAAGGGCGCATCGCTGCCGGCGGCCTCGTCGGGCAGCTCGGCCTCGAAGTGCGCCTGGCCGCTGGCTTCCCAGCGTTCGCGCTCGGCGTCGAACTCGGCCTGCTGGGCCTGCTTGAAGGCCGTGATACTGGCGTTATTGTCGGCCAGAAAGGCATTGTAGTCGCGCAGCTTCAACACCGTTTCCTCGGTGTCGAGTTTCAGCCGGCCGTGAATGAAATCCTCGCGCATGCGCAGCAGTTCGTCGCCGGACACCGGGTAGAAGCGGATCTGATCGAAGAAACGCAGCAGCCACTGGCGGCCGTCGCGGAAATCCGCGGTCTGCCGGTAGCGGTTCCACATCTGCAGGGTGCGGCCGACGAACTGGTAACCGCCGGGCCCCTCCATGCCGTAGACACACAAATAGGCACCGCCGATGCCGACGGCGTTCTCCGGTGTCCAGGTGCGCGCCGGGTTGTACTTGGTGGTGACCAGCCGGTGCCGCGGGTCCAGCGGCGTGGCCACCGGCGCGCCCAGGTAGACGTCGCCCAGCCCCATGACCAGGTAGCTGGCATTGAAGACAATGTCCCTGACGGCGTCGATGGATGCCAGGCCGTTGATGCGCCGGATGAACTCGATGTTGCTCGGACACCAGGGCGCATCGGGGCGCACCGACTGCATGTACTTGTCGATCGCCAGGCGCGTGGCCGGGTCGTCCCAGGACAGCGGCAGGTGCACGATGCGGCTGGGCACCTGCATGTCCTCGATGGCCGGCAGGTCTTCCTCGGCGGCCAGCAGGCGCGCCAGCAACTCCGCCTGGCCGATCCGGCGGCTGTCGTAATGCACCTGCAGCGAACGGATCCCCGGTGTCAGGTCGAGCAGGCCGGGCATGGCCAGGCGGCGCACCTGCTCCATGAGGGCGTGCACCCGGAAGCGCAGGTTGAGATCCAGCACCGGTGACCCGTATTCCACCAGCAGGTTGCGGTCGCCGGCCTGCCGGTAACACACGGCGACGTGCTCGCCATCGGCGTCGCGGCGGTGCAGCACGGGTGACGCCGTGCTGCCCGCCTGCAGGGGCTGCGACACCACCGGGGTGGCGGCCGCCAGCCGGTCGATGGCGCGGTCCTGCGCCCGTTCGCGTGCCGCGGCCTCGTCAATGCCGATGCAGTGGAAGCGCAGCGTGTCGCCGGGTTTCAGCTGTCCCAGCTTCCACAACTCGGACTGCACAATAGTCGCCGGGCAGACAAAGCCGCCCAGGCTTGGCCCGTCCGGCCCGAGGATCACCGGCATGTCGCCGGTGAAATCGATACTGCCGATGGCGTAGGCATTGTCGTGAATGTTCGACGGGTGCAGGCCGGCCTCGCCACCGTCGCTGCGCGCCCACTGCGGCTTGGGCCCCACCAGCCGTACGCCGGTGCGGCTGGAGTTGTAGTGCACTTCCCAGTCGGTGGCGAAGAAGGTGTCGATATCGCCTGCGGTGAAAAAGTCCGGCGCGCCATGAGGACCGTAGAGCACGTCGATGTCCCAGTGCCTGCCGTACACCGGCCGCAGGCCGTCGGGCACCGGCCGGCAGGCGGCGTCGAGGCTGGCCGCCGCGTTCAGGCGCAACACGTCGCCGACCTGCAGGGTGCGCCCGCCGTGCCCGCCGAACTGGCCAAGCGTGAAGGTCGCCTTGCTGCCCATGTAATCCGGCACGTCGAAACCGCCCCGGACCGCGAGGTAGGCCCGGTTGCCCCCACCCTGGATGGCGCGCAGCTTCAGCGTGCTGCCGGCCCATACGGCGACCGGCTGCCAGTAGTCGATCGGCTCGCCGTCGAGCAGCGCCGGCATGTGGGCGCCGGCCAGGGCGATCACGCTGTCGGTATTGAAGCGCAGGGTCGGCCCGGTCACAGTCATTTCCAGCGCCGCCATCCCCTCGGCGTTGCCCACCGCCCGGTTGGCCAGCCGGAATGCCAGGTGGTCCATGGGGCCGGATGGCGGCACGCCGATGCCCCAGTAGCCGGTACGGCCGGGGTAGTCCTGGACCATCGACTGCGTACCGGGCGCGAGCACATCCACGGTCTGCGGCCGGAAGGCGAAGCCGTCCAGGTAGCGCGTATGGTGCCGTGCGTCGACGAACACCGGGTCGGCCAGCACCTGGCGCAGGTAGGCCAGGTTGGACTCGATACCGTGCAGCGACGTTTGCGCCAGCGCCTCGCCGAGCAGGCGGCGCGCCTGGTCGCGGTCGGCGGCGTGGGCGATCAGCTTGGCCACCATGGGGTCGTAATAGGGCGGCACCTCGCTGCCCGTTTCCACCCAGGTGTCGATACGCAGCGTGCCGGGGAAAATCATTTCGGTCAGCACGCCCGATGCCGGCTGGAACTGTTTGCCGGGATCCTCGGCATAGAGACGCACCTGGATGGCATGTCCCGCAGGCCGGTGCCGGTAACGGTCGAGAAAAGCGGTGTCGCCGGCGGCGGTGCGCACCATCCATTCCACCAGGTCGACGCCGGTCACGGCCTCGGTTACTCCGTGCTCCACCTGCAGGCGGGTGTTGACCTCGAGAAAATAGAACGCCCGGCTGGCGCTGTCGTAGACATACTCCACGGTGCCGGCCGAGCGGTACCGCACAGCCTCGCCCAGGCGGACGGCGGCGACCAGCAGGCGCTCGCGTTCGGCATCGCTGATCAGCGGCGCCGGCGTTTCCTCGATCACCTTCTGGTTGCGACGCTGTACCGAGCAGTCGCGTTCACCGAGCGCCACCACGCGCCCGGCACCGTCACCAAAAATCTGCACCTCGATGTGGCGCGCGGTCTCGACGTACTTTTCCAGGAAGATGCCGCCCTGGCTGAAATTGTTGCGCGCCAGGCGCTCGACCGAATGAAAGGCGTCGTTCAGTTCCTGTTCGTTCCAGCACAATTGCATGCCGATCCCGCCGCCGCCGGCGGTACTCTTGAGCATCAGCGGGTAACCGATACGCAGCGCCTCGCGCCGGGCGTGATCCAGGTCGTCGAGCAGACCGCTGCCGGGTAGCAGGGGCACGCCGTTGTCCTGCGCCAGGCGGCGCGCCGTGTGCTTGAGCCCGAAGTCGCGCATCTGCTGCGGCGTGGGGCCGATGAAGGCGATGCCCTGTGCCACGCAGACTTCCGCGAATTCGGCATTCTCACTGAGAAACCCATAGCCCGGGTGAATGGCATCGGCGCCCGTGTCACGTACCACCTGCAGGATGCGCCGCGTGTCGAGGTAGCTCTCGGCCGCCGGCGCGGGACCGATACACACGGCCTCGTCGGCCTGGCTGACATGCAGCGAATGCGCGTCGGCCTCGGAGTACACGGCCACCGAGGGAATGCCCAGCCGTTTCAGGGTGCGGATAATGCGGCAGGCGATGGCGCCGCGGTTGGCGATCAGGACTTTTTTGAACATAAGCAGGCGGCAATGATTTCCGTCGTCATGCCGGGCCGTCCCGGCGTGCTACCGTAACCGGCGGGCCGTCCCGCCGGGCCAAGCATCACGCGTCCCAGACCAGCACTTCCACCGGCGTGGGATTATAGGCATTACAGGGGTTGTTCAGCTGTGGACAGTTGGAAATCAGCACCAGGATATCCATCTCGGTGCGCAGTTCCACGTAACGCCCCGCCGCCGAGATACCGTCCTCGAAGCGCAGCCCGCCTTCCGGCGTGACCGACACGTTCATGAAAAAATTGATATTGCTGGGCAGGTCGCGTTTGCTCATGCCGTGATCATACTCGGCCAGCGCCAGCAGGAAACTGTCGCGGCAGGCGTGCATGTGGCGTTTCTCCAGCGCGTAGCGCACGGTATTGCTCTCCGCCGAGCAGGCGCCGCCCAGCGTGTCGTGCCGGCCGCAGGTGTCCGCGACGATGGTCAGCATCGGCCTGCCCTCGTTCGACAGTAGCACCGTACCGGTGGTCAGGTAGATGTTGCCCTGCTCGCGGATGGTGTTGTTGGCATCGTAGCGTTCTTCCGTGTCCGCCGCGTTGTAGAACAGCGTGTCCACCGCCTGGTTGCCCTCGAGGTCGAGAATGCGGATCACCTGGCCCTTCGCCAGGCGGTGCATGAACGGCTCGCCGGCGGGCACCACCTGGCGGAACACCGCATCGTCGGCGTCGTAACTGCTGGTCGTGATGGTCTGATTCATCGGTTTCTCCTCGCCGTGTCAGCGGCCGGCGTACAGGCGCCCGGTATTGATGAAGGCCCGCTCGTTCTCCGGGCAGTGGCGGCGGCAGGGGTCGTCCAGCCCCGCTGTGCCCGACCGCCAGGCGGCCAGCTCCACGTCGCGCGGCTGGTAGCGGGTGGCGGTGTCGAGCGGGTGCTGGCAGGTGGACAGCACCACCAGCGTATCCATTTCAAACCGCAGGTCGACATGGTCGCCGGCAGCCGAATTGCCGCTGTGAAACTGCATGCCGCCGTCGTCGTCCACCGTGACCTTGCTGAACAGGTTCAGGGTGGACACCAGGTCGCGGCTGCCAAGGCCGTACTTACCCAGTTCGTTTACCAGGCTGTCGTAACCGTTGCGGTAATAGTCATTGTGAAGTTTCTGGTAACCCCCCTCACCGTAACGCGCCCGCACGCCCGCGGCGTTGGACACACCACAGATCGTGTCGTGCCAGCCGCAACTGTCCAGCGTCAGGGAGCAGATCACCCGCCCCATGTCGGAGTAGCAAACGTTGCCGGCGGTCAGAAAGGCCGTGTGCTGGCCTTTCAGGGTGTCGGCCATGTTGTAGCGCTCCTGCGTGTTTTCCCAGTTGTAGAACAACAGGGATACATTGGCGCCACCTTCACTGTCGGTGAGGCGCAGGGTGGTACCCCGGCGCAGCACGCCGGACCAGTGGGCGCCGCCCGGCACCGCCTCGTGCCACAGCACCAGGCCGGGATCGAAGGGTGTGGATGTTTCTGTCATGCCAGTTTCTCCAGTTGAAGGTCATCCCGCTCGGGCAGGGGATGTACCGGTGGAATAATCACGGCGCTGAGTTGCAGCCTGCCGTTGATGACACCCTTGCAGGTGAGCATGTCGTCGGCGATGGTCTGCAGGCGCAGCACCGGCCCCTGTACCAGGATCACCTCCATGGTATGAGCGTGCATCAGCTGCACGTGCAGTGAGCTGATGACCTCGTCGAGGTAACGGTGCTGGATGTCGGTCAGTTCCTTCTGCAGGCCGGCACGGCCGTGGTCATACACCAGCGTGATCACCCCGGCCATGATCTGCTCGCCCAGCTCGGCCTCGTTGTCAGCGATGTTGTCGTTGATCATGCGGGCGATGGCCTGCGAGCGGCTTTCGAAGCCCCGCTGGTCGACCAGGCTGTCGAGCTGCCGCAGCAGTGTCTCCGGCAGTGAGACGCAGATGCGGCTGACGTTGTTTTTCGTGTCGATGGCCACCCTGCTGTCCTCAGAATACCGAGCTCACGGCATCGTTGACCGGGACCATGCGCACCATGTTCAGGCGGTCGCCGTTTTCCGTTTCCGCCTGCGGTGGGTGAATGAGTTCCTCCAGCCGTTTTTTGGTCGCCATGAATTCGGACGACAGGAACTGGTCGGGTGACCGCGGCTGCGGCACCGGCACCTCGATGAGTTCCTGCACTTCACCCGGATGCGCCTTCAGCACCAGGATGCGGTCGGCCAGGTAAATCGCTTCATCGAGATCGTGGGTGATGAACAGGATGGTGACATCGATGTTCTGCCAGATCTCCATCAGGTAGGCTTGCATGCGCGCGCGGGTCTGCGCGTCCAGCGCGCCGAAGGGTTCGTCCATCAGCAGGATGCGCGGCTGCCCGGCCAGCGCCCGGGCGATGGCGACGCGCTGTTTCATGCCGCCCGACAGCTGGTGCGGGTAACTGTTGGCGAACTTGTCCAGGCCCACCATGTCGATCCACAGCATGGCCTCCTCTTCGGTCGCCATGCGGCCGCGGCCGGCCATTTCCAGGCCAAACATGACGTTGCGTTTAACGGTTAACCATGGGAACAGGGTATAGCCCTGAAATACCATGCCTCGATCAGGGCCAGGACCAGTGACTTCTTTGTCATCAAGCAGGACATGGCCGGAGGTTTTGGTTTCCAGGCCTGCCAGAATGCGAATCAGGGTTGATTTACCGCAGCCGGAGGGGCCAATGACGCACACAAACTCACGTTTGTGGGTTTTGAAATTAATATTGTTTAATGCAGTAACACGACCTTGCGCGGATTTGAATTCCTTTTGCAGGTTTTTGACCTCAAGAATGACTGGCCGTTGCTTGAGTCGAGCGAATCTATCCCGAACCGCGTCGGATTGAGTGAGATAACTGGGTAATTCCAGGTTTGTCATGATTTAGCCAACTCCTTGTTCCCAGGGAAACAGTCGGCGCCCGAGTTTTGCCAGTAGCAAATCGGTCGACAAGCCAAGAATACCGATCATCATGATAGCGGCGTACACATTATCAAAATTCTTGTATCGAGCCTGCTGGGTAATAAACCAGGTAATACCCGAACTGGTACCAATCAACTCGGCAACGATCATATAGGTCCAGGCCCAGCCCAGTAAAATACGCTGGTCCTTGTACAGATGGGTAATAATGCCGGGAATAACAACCCGGAATAACAAGGTGATACGTTTGGCACCCAGTGTGAGTGCTGCTTCAAGTAAAGACGGATCCAGTTTTTTGGTGGTATTGGAAACAATCAATACCTGTTGAAAGAAGGTGCCAATAAAAATAATGGCTATCTTGGGTGCTGAATAGATCCCCAGAACCGCTACGGCAAGTGCGCCGAATGCCGGCGCAGGCAAGTAGCGGAAAAACTCAACAAATGGCTCAAACAGTTTTGAGAAAAAGTCATAGGTGCCACACAAAATGCCAAGTGGAACTCCAATGAGCGACGAAATAAAAAATCCCCAGAAGATAACCTGGATACTGTCCCACAGACTTTCATATAGCCATTTCTCATTACGTCTCTTGGGTTTCGTGGTAAACGCCGTATAAAAAGCAGTAGCCACCTCAAGGGGTGCCGGCAAATAGACCGGGTTGGCACGATAGCCCTGGGGAACGACCTTATGTTCACTGGTTAACTTTTTGACCTCCTGCTCAAAAACTTCGCGATCTACCAACATCCCCCGGGTAAAGTATCCGGCATCCCCAGGCTCAGTAACCTCAACCTTGGGATGCCAGATAAACGGGACATAACTAAGCAGTGACCAGATAAGCAGTGGCAGGATAAAACTCATGATCATGACGGACCTGCGTGTATTCGGTGCTAATTCACGCCGTACCGCAAAGAGCTTTGAAACTGCCATCATAATTTCAAATCCGCTAGCCGTTAATTACATCCAGGACTTACATACCCAAAGTCAGAGAGAAATCGATATACGAGTCGATATCTTGTGGCTTCTCATAAACCTTGTTGGCTACGTTGAAGTCATCGGCGATCTTGGAAGAACCGTATACGGATTTGAACCCATCAGCCTTCTTCATATACTGCTTGGCTTCTTTAAGTGTGAGGATTTTCGTGCCGGCCACAAACTTTTTGTATTCCGCGGGTTTTAATCCAACACGTGAGGCCATGATCTTGATCGCATCTTCACGAGTTTTTGGATCATAGAAGTAGTCAACAACACGATACCAGACCTTGATGAATTTCTTCAGGTCATCTTTGCGAGTTGCGTAGACCTTTGGTGAGGCGGCATATAAATCATAGATAAGACCGGGTTCATCAGCGCTGGTGTAGATGGGCTTGGAACCGGGCACCAGATTCAGCGCAATACCGGAACTTGGCTGCCAGGCAACAATGGCATCTACCTGACCTGATGCCAGCACCTGCGGCGTTTCATTTGTGGGGACGTTAACCAGTTCAACATCGGATTCCGTCAAACCGTTCTTCTCGAGCGCGTTGAGAAGTAACAAATGGCTGACGAAACCAATTTCCACACCGACCTTCTTGCCTTTCAGGTCTTTGACAGAATTAATACCGGGTTTACCAATCACCATGTCGTTACCGTTACTGTAATCATTCAGCAGAAACATAACGCTCTTGGCACCGGTCGAGCCGGTCACCAGGGCATCGCCATTGGTCATACCCACCATGTCGATCTTGCCAGCGGCAAAGGCATCCATAGAGGCAACATAGTCAAACCATTCAAATTTGACATCCAGCCCTTCTTCCTTGAACCAGCCTTTATCAATAGCCACTTCCCACACGACCCAGCCGGGCCAGTCACTGTAGCCAACACGTAGTGGTTCGGCGGCAACTGTCGATGCATTGCAGAGCATCACTGCCGCTACCAAACCCAGAAATTTTTTAAATATTGATTGCATAGTGGCTCTCCTGTTCTCCGCTAGTATTACGAAACACAAATTTCGTAATACTCATAGCAACCTCCATGCCAGCGCCCACATCCATAAATATATTCTTTAAAGACAAGCTATTAGATTAATTTTCACTATAGAGGAAAATGTTCCGCGCACCGTTTGAGGGCAGCAAGGTGGAGAAATGTCTAATTGGGTGCATTTATTTCGCCTTCTGATGGCATGAATTGCCTTTGTCTGACCTGGTTGCTAGTTTGGTATGCCATGGAAATTACCTTTTTTAAAACCCTGTGGGGATTTACGGATAGTTATCCGCACGCAATCGACCAGACGATGGCGGCGGATATGCAGGGTCTTGAAGGGCCTGTGCCAGAAACTCAGAAAGAACGTATCGAATTAAGACAATTACTCAATGAACACAGCCTTGATTTCATTGCTGAAATCACCACAGCGGGTACGTATGTTCCCGACCGCCAGGCAACATTGCAGCAGCATCTTGATTCATTCAAATCAAAACTGGAAGACAGCATAGAACTCAATCCGTTATTCATTACCTGTCTTGGTGGCTGTGATGCCTGGCCTGAAGCACAAAGCATCGAATTTTTCTCTCGCGCCATGGAACTTGCCAGTGAATTTGATGTGCTTGTAAGTTTTGAAACCCACCGCGGTCGCTCGCTGTTTAACCCCTGGATAACGCAATGGGTGGTGGAACAAATCCCGGAGATCCGCTTAACCTGTGATTTCAGCCACTGGTGCGTGGTCTGTGAGCGATTGATTGATAGTGAATTGGAGATCATTCATCAAGTTGCCAAGAATGCACATCATGTACATGCGCGTGTGGGCTATGATCAGGGACCGCAGGTACCACACCCGGCGGCACCGGAATATCAACCAGCATTAAGGGCCCATCAACACTGGTGGGAGATTATCTGGCAATCACAACTGCAACGCGGCTACCAGGTAACCACCATGACACCGGAGTTTGGTCCGGACGGTTATTTACATGAAGCGCCGTTTACACAGGAACCGGTAGCTAAGCTCTGGGAATTAAATACCTGGATGGCTAAAGAAGAGAATGAACATTTTTCCCGTTTCAGGAAGTAGCGGTTTCCGGTTCCCGCCAGCCTTCAATCACCGCTGCCGTCATCACAAGTAAGCCACCCATTAGTTCCCGCATTGAAAGCTCTGTGTCGGTTAATAAGGCAACCGAGACCACCGCAGCGACAAGCTCCATCACGATAAGCAGAGCGGCACGTCCTGCTTCAAGTTGTGTCACCCCCCACTGGGTGCCAAAGGTGATCAGACTCAAGAAGAAAACACCATATAGTCCGGCATAGACCGGGCTCAGGTTATGAGGTAATTCAAAAGTCACGGGGTTTAACAGCAAATAGCTACCGACCAGGATTGTACATCCCAGAAACATGGCGCTGACTTTTCCGGCTAACGGCTGCTCTGCCGTTTTGCGAAATAAAATATTATTCAGCGCAAAAGTCACACCTGAAGCAATGGCAATCGCATCAACCCAGTTCAAACCGTCAAAGGTGCTGCTATCAACGTTAAGTATCAACATAGCACCAGACAGCGAAATTATGATGGCAACAATGCGAATCCAGTCAGGTTTTTCCTTTAGAATGTACCAGGCTCCCAGGACACTCCACACCGGCAACAGGTAGAAAAGAATCATCACACGCACCACCTGGCCGTGCACCATCGCAGTCTGAAACGTCAGATATGCCAAACCGCCGAATAATGCAATCAGCCATAAATATCGGAAATTGCCCTTCCAGAATCGACGTTGCGTAAATAAAAACGGACTCAGCAACAATCCCGCACTGGCACAGGCAATAAAAATCAGATGCATCCCATCTAGCCCCATCTGGTTAATCGCTTTTATGGGTAACCAGGTCAACCCCCAGCCTACCGAGCTGACAAACAGGATGCTTACCGCAAGTCCATGTACCTTGTTATTCATCTTTTTTGTAATTCGTTTTTTTAATCGTAGAAGCCGGGGAATGGCTTACATTGGTTATAAAAGTGCATGTCGTGGTTGGGCCACAATGACGCGCCTGTCTCGCTGGCAAGGTTTTTAAGTTTACGAATACTGCTCAGCGCCATGTCTTCCCTGTCATGCCAGCAAAGGCCCGGTGCGATTTCTTTATCGATATTCTCCTGTAAATCCGCGGCATCACCAGCCAACAAAATGGGTTTGCCTTTAGGTAACTCAATCAACATCGACATATGTCCCGCGGTATGACCAGGCGATTCAATGGCCCGTACGCCGGGAACCAGGTCATATTCCTGTTGTTGAAAACGCCAGCGGTAATCACCAACAAAATCTTCCTTAAAATAGGCCCCGTCTGCCGGTTCCAACGCGGCTTCATATTCCTGTTGATGGACATGAATTTCAGCATGTTGAATATCACAGAGACCACCACCATGATCAAAATGCAGATGCCCGATAAACACCACATCGACATCCAGTGGTTGCAGACCCAGTTGTGTTAGCCGGTTCTCAAGTCTTTGCTCTTCGGTCATTGTGGGCGGACCAAAAGGAAACTCTTCATTTTCATAGTAGTGCTGGCGTTTGGCGGGATCACTGATCTTTGAATAATCACAGCCCACGTCATACAAAATTCGGCCATTACCGGTTTCAATGAGGTAAGCCAATATGGGTGCCTCGATAATCTGGCCATGACCACGATTTCGTGTCGATAAAGTTTTATCGTATTTATGCGTCCCCGTGAGGATTGGCCAGAATCTTTTTACCTGTGTCAT
>Ga0114931_10007288_pt1 | contig 13514 bp, 5 predicted proteins | sample 2SBtaG_FD_89579 | JGI IMG/M metagenome (GOLD analysis project Ga0114931, IMG submission 89579) | Deep subsurface microbial communities from Kolumbo volcano to uncover new lineages of life (NeLLi) - 2SBTROV14_V59a metaG | ecosystem: Environmental > Aquatic > Marine > Volcanic | place: Kolumbo... | reverse complement strand
GGCAATAACAGGTAAAGTTATCTCTGTCGGCTCACAAAGAGCTATAGTCGTATCAGAAGGGACTTCACACACCGGCGCATCATTAATATCAATAGCAACCGTAAAGCTGTCTTCGCAATAGGCTCCGCAATTATCGGTCCCGCGAACAGTCACCGAAACGGTGTCATCTTGAGTAGGAGTATAAACCCAGTAACCATCAATAATCTGACCCGGTCCGCTTATAAGAGAGATATCCACCGTGGAATCTTCATCGGTAAAGTTAAGCGGTAATCTTACTTCAGATGGTTCACATAAAAACAGCGAAGTATCCTGCGGAAGATTACAAATCGGAGCTTCATTCTCAACAAAAGTAACCGCAAAAGTTTTCTCGCAGAAGAGACCACAATCATCACTGCTTTTAATGGTAACATTAACCGTTTCATTTACGGAAGGCGTATAGACCCAAGATGAGTCTACTATTTCGCCCGGTCCGTCAACAAGTAAATAACTGACATTATCACCATCGGGATCAATAGCATTAATTGGTAAAGAAACCTCCGTAGGAGTACATTGGAAAATAGTGGTATCACTGGGCAAATTACATACGGGAGGTTGGTCAACATTTATTATGACTTTGAAAGTATCTTCACTAAAAGCGCCGCAACTATCGGTAGCACGAACAACCACTTCCACCGAATCATTAGCGACAACGTTATAAACCCAGTTGCCGTCCTGAAGAATCCCGGGACCATTAACAATATCCATATTGCTAAGATTACTATCGGGATCATAAGCTGATACAGGTAAACTAATTTGACCCGGGTTACATAAATCTATAGTTGTATCGTTAGGAATCAAAACAACAGGCGGTTTGTTTATATTGACAGTTAACAACATTTCATCGACATCAGTGGCGGAACAGGAATCAGTGGCGGTTACTTTGAGAGAATAAATACCGGAAGTATCGGCATTGAAATAAATTTTACTTTGAACGGGATCATAAACCCCACCTTCAACGGTTATATCTTTTAAATTATGATCAACATCACTAACACCGACGGGAAGATACAATTGGGTTGGCTCACAGAGATTATAAGTAGTATCCTGCGGTAAAATCACCAACGGATTGGTGTTACAATTAACGGTAACCGAAAATTGTTTTTCATAGGTATTACAGGGGGTTTTTACCGTAAGGGTTATTTTATTGGTACTGGAACACTCGGCAAAATAGCAGATAGTCTTATTGGTAGAATCATACCAAGTATTGATACCGGTTACGGATACCTCGGCATTATCGGGAATACCATATACAGGGAAACAAGAAGTATCCAGCTCGCAGACAAAAAACGTAGTATCGTTGGGAACAATAATAGAAACACTTTGATCGGTGGTCACCGTTACCATTGCGGTATCAACCGTTTTCAAGCCACATTTATCTATGGCGGTAACGATAATAGGATAACTTCCGCTGTCATAAGGAACAAAACAAATCTGACCGTTCTCATAAGTTCCCCGATTGACCAAAACCGTATCAAGGTCGCCATCGACATCACCAACGGTCAACGGTAAACAGATACTGGTCGGATAACAGAGATAAACACTGGTATCGTTAAAATTACTAATAGTCGGAGGGTTATCAAAGGTAACGGTGATATTGACCGAATCCGTTGCCGTAAATCCACAGGAATCGGTTACATCGGCTATCAAAGTATAAGTACCGGCGGTATCGGGAATGAAACAGATTTGACTGCTCTGTTGATTGAATTGACCCAAATTAGTAATAATACTGCTATAATTGGGAATAGTGTTAACATCAACACAGATTTCTTCGGGAGTGCATTGGAACAATGACCGGTCGGCACCCAAATCAACAAACGGTTTATCCTTGATATGGACGTTTATGGTTAAAGTATCTATGGTAGTTACATCACAATCATCAATTGCTTTAACCTCCAAAACATAGATACCCGAAGTATCCGGAGTAAAGCATATCTCCCCTGTTTGTTCATTATAAAAACTGAAATTAGTTACCACTCGTTTTAGATTGTCATCGGTAATGGTCGGCGTTACACAGATTTGCTCACCGGCACATAAATCCGTTGCATAATCTTCACCAAGATTAACATAGGGCGCTTCATTTAATTTCACATTTACTTTGGTAATAGAGCTGTCTACCAAACCACAGGAATCGGTGGCTTTTAAAATAATTGTATAGATTCCTGAGGTATCAGGATTAAAACAAATACGCTGCGTTCCAGGATCATAAGTGCCAAAATTTACTTCCGTAGAAGAAATATTAAAATCAATATCATCAACGGTTCCAGCTAAACAAACCGTTTCCGGCTGACATAAGGAGATATCGAAATCATCGGCAGTCGTAACAACCGGAGGATGATTCTTTTCAATTATTACCGGAACAATAGTTGTGTCCGCCGCTCCACATTTATCAACCACCTCAACCGTTACAAAAAGCTGAGTGGAATCATAAGCGGTCACACATACTTTGTTTCCACTAATGGTAGCGTTATCGGAAAGGATGTTATAGGTTAAAGAATCGTTATCGGGGTCATTGGCATCAATATTAAAACAGAACTCTCCGCCGTCACAGGTGAAGAACTTCTGCTCTCCGGGAGAAGTAATTTGGGGAGGCTGGTTAATAATCACCGTCACCAAAACTGTATCCTGACAACACTGAGGTAATGATGACAAGGCATTACCACCGGTACCGAGCTGACAGCTATCGGTTGCTCGAAATACAAATTGATAAGTGGCAGAATCGACATTGGCCGGGAAAAAACAAGCCTGCCCCGATGAATCCGTGGTCATATTAAAAGTACCCAGCCCTTCCAGCATATAGATTTGCATGGAATCACCATCGGGATCATGACCATACACGTCAAAACAGATATCTTCCGTCTGGCACAAGTAAACCGTAGTATCCTGACACGATACCTGTGGTGGTGAATTCAACACCAGAGTATCATAAACCAATGCCGTATCACTGCTACAACCATCATTGACGGCAATCTTGAAGACAAACACACCTGATGTGTCAGGAGTATAGGTTAACAAACCGGAGTTGGGATCAATACTGCCGGGACCGAAGACTTTGATAAAAGTCAAAGCATCATTTTCATTATCAATGGCTGTTACCTGAAAATACCGTGCATCGCCCAAATTACATAATCGAGAAGAACCATACTGATTTTCAATTACCGGAGGCTGATTGACATAAACCACATATTGATAATAATAATAAAGCGAATCATTATTGGCATCTACCAAAAGATAGGTAACGGGATATACTCCCGAGGTGTCAAACAGAGCCTGATAATAAGCACCAAGAGTATCCGGCGAAATAACCGAAGTGGTAACAGAGCCAATACCATCAACAATAGTAAAAGAAACATTGGGATTACTGGCGTTGGTAACCGGAACGATAACAGTATCATAAATACTGTCCTGCGGGCAAATCCAGAATGTATCGGTAAATACAGGGGGAGTTACCAAACCTAAGATTAAGCCATTATCAGTATTTGATAAAAACCTATCAGTTTCATTAATAGGAGAATTAAAATTATTACTATTGGCTATGATATTGACATGAAAAAATAAAATAAGGATAAACGATAGAACAAAACTATTTATACACCCAAAACGTTTCATCTTTCCTCCAAAAGATATATGAACCCAAAAATTTATAAGACCTTATTACCCAAACTATAAAACTAATTATTTAATATAAATATGCTGATATATCCCCTCAAAGGCGCAATTTTTGTCATTTCCAAAATAACCAAAAATATTGAGTAAACTAAGGTAGTAACTTATTGTAGTATAAATGTATCTAATCTCTAACAAAATAATATACCAACTTTCCCATAATTGTCAAGGCATTATCGCCTGTTGTCCATCCATTGCAAGAACTTTGCCAGTTCATAAGTAGTTTCTTTTTAGATAGTTATAATTCACGTTAAACAATATTTGCATAAATATGTCTTAATTATGAAGATTGTTTGTCATTTTATGATTTTTATTTCCTATTTGTAAAATTTAGCTTTTAGTTATATTTAATATAGAGATAAATGCTTTTATTAATTGGATAATATGGAGAGTAGACTTTTGAACTTTCTTTGCAAAGTTATAATCCAACTGCTTTTAATCTTTACGATTATATCTTCTTCTCTTTTAGCAGGAAAGATCAATACTATTGCTCCCCAAATTATAGATTTTAGCTATTATTTGTCTTATCGTAACCTATTCCCTTCTTATGGAGCCGTTCACAAAACTTCAAAGTTTTCAACTACCATAACCAGCCAGGGAACTATCGGATGGCTTGTCCATGACCCTTTTACGGATTCTCTTTTTTCCGGATTTAATCAACCACCTTATTCATCCATTGATTATTTAAACGAAGGTTCTATTTGGGTAGGTGGGATTATTAATGATGATACGTTAGTTTCGACGGGAATTTCAATTGATATAGAAGTTGATTCTATCAAAGGAACCCATTACAGATACTTCAATCAAGAATTTTATCCTCCCAATGCTTATACGGAAATGAAATCGGTTAACTTTTACGAAGCTGATAACAGTATCATATATCATACTAATTATGTCGATACTTTTACCGGTGGTTTGCCTCAACTTAATAATAACCCCTACCAACCACCCCATAAGCCTTTGAATCTTTCCATTATACAAAAATCATATAGCAGCAATATGGAACCATACCGCAATATCCTTTTACTTGATTACATCATAACCAACATTGGCAATAGTTCGATAAAAGATGGATATGTCGGTATTTATATTGACGGTGATATTTCGGCAATACCCAATAATACCCCTATATGGAATGATGATGATTTGGCGGGGTCATTTCGTGATATTACGACCGCTTATATGATTGATAACGACGGTGACCCGGTTAACGGAAAGTTTGGGAAATATAGTCCTCTCGATGCTATTGGAATACGTCCTCTTTTGATTTATCCGCCGGTTCCCGATACCAATTTTAATTGGTGGTGTTCTCAGGATACTATTGATTTCGGTCCCCGACTAAAAGGGATTCCCCAAAATCCGTTTCGCCGTTTTGACTATAATTTGTTGGGGACACCCGATGGAGATAAAAACAAATATTACATGCTCAGCCATCATGAATGGGACTATGACCAATTGAGGACTGCCCAAACTCCATATATCGATTCCCTATGGGTAAAACCTGAAACGACTTTAGCCTATCATATATCACAAGGCGAAGATACGCGATTTCTATTATCGGTAGGTCCCGTTAATTTGCTTCCAGATAGTTCCCTACGAGTTATATATGCTCTTTTTGGAGGCGCTTTCGTGCATACTAACTCTAAAAATGTAATTAATCTTCAAAATAAGGATTATGACACTTATTATAGCAATTTATTCTTCGATATTTTTCAAGCTAACGCCAATAACGCCAAAGCATATATGGAACAAGTTATCAATCCTCTCCTTCCACCGACTGGTCTCAAAGTAGTCTCCATGAATTATGATACCGCTAACATCACTTGGGACCGTTGGGTTTTACCCGAAGTTACCGGATATAAGTTATATATAAAACCAATCCCCGATTCGATGTTATTCTCTCCACTCTTTGTTAAACCGAATATTTCTTATGAGTCCATAGATGAAACCCCCTTAACTTATACAACAAAAATTAACCGCATTCAAATTACAAACTTAACTCCCGGCAAACTTTATATGGCACTCCTGACACAACAAACATCTACCGGTGAAAGTCAACAATCACCACTCATAATTATTGGTGATAAAAATCCTGTCCTAACAGTAACGCCAGTAAAACCAAAGATTGATTTTGCTGTTTACAAAAATTATAATACACCACTGAGAATTAGTTGGGAAACATCAACAGACACCAATGTTCAATACTATAAAATTTATAAGACAACAGATTCAATAGCAGCTTATAACAGATATTACCCCTTTGTATCCGATGACTCTATTAATATCCCCATTCCTCCTAAAACATGTAGTTATTATCAGGGAAAAACCATTTGTTATTACGAAATGCCTGCTTATGATTCTGTGCCTGCTTCAAAAACGGAATATTATGACAAGTCCCCCCAAGAAAATGCCTCCTACTGGATAACGGCGGTATCAAAGTATAAAAGAGAATCAAGATTTTCCAAAATTATACAAACGGAAAAAGTTACTTCTCCGCAAAAAGATATCGTTGTCATATTGGGTTCTACTTCTCATCGAGAAGATTATGTTTATGCCGATTCAATCATTGATTTTTACCAACAGCTTCTGAAAGGCTATAACTTTGATATTTATAACTGGACTGACAGTAACTTATCGAACCCCTTTTGTTCTACCGGATATTGTGTTAACTGGCGAAACCTTGCTGATTATCGACTTATTATCGTAGAAGAATATCCGGAACCAAAAATATTATCCAAAGAGACCGAACCCAAATATAAACTCTTAACGAGACTCAATAATGCCGGACGCATATTAGCATATTTCGGACTGCCTCCCGGAGATAAAGACGTGAATCTTTCATCTTATACGCAATTGATTACTTACGACAGCAATTCTTTTGAAAATAGGTATATGGGATTAATATCCACTTCTTTAAAATCATGGTTTGACTCCTACAACGCAATGGGTGCTAAAGATACCCTCGCGGGGTTCAATATGGCTCTTCCTAACAAAAAAGATTTACCCGCTTTGGAAATAAAGAAAAACTACTCGATACTGAAACCATTCTTCAAACAACTATTTAATATTGAAAATTGTCTTCCCTACACTCCGTCATTTTTACCTAATTCTAATGCGGAGATTCTCTATAAGTACCATTCATATTTTCCCAATTCATCAGAGCTGCAAAATATGCCTTGCGGCATTATGAGTCACCAAGATTCATCAAAGATATACACTTTTTCTTTTCATTTATGGGGAATGAAACCGCAAGGCGCTCGGCAACTCATTGACTACATCATGAATAACATAAAAAATGATAATCCCCTTCAGCCATTACCCGGAAAGATAACCCTATCTCAAAATTACCCTAACCCTTTCAACGGCGAAACTAACATAAAATATATTTTACCTTATTCCTCCTATGTTACATTAACGATTTATAATATTCTCGGGCAGAAAGTTAAAAATATTATCAATAATCAGTATCAATATACCGGCACCTATTATGTCAAATGGGATGGGACTAACAATAACGGGAAAACAGTAAGCACCGGTATTTATTTATATCGTCTTAAAACCGGTAACATAAGCATCACCAAAAAAATGGTATTACTAAAATAAGTCAAATAAGTTAAAATAATTTTCTAACATACTCGATAATTGTTCGACAGTTGTAAAGCTCCCCATTAGTTTAATTTACGGTGGATTTTATCTACCATTTAAATAAGCTGGGAGACAGAAATTCAAGAGGAAGGTTTTTGTACTACAACGATATACGACGCACTTCATTCTATGTCGTTGATTTTGGTTTTTTAAACACTTCAATACTTAAGGTTGGATTAAATATCGTCAAACTGTCCCCGAAGAAGTATGGCAAAAATATAGTTTTAGTTCGATGACAAATATTCATGAATAGATTTGGCGGCTTGTCGTCCTGCACCCATTGCAAGAATAACTGTTGCAGCTCCAGTTACAACATCACCTCCAGCCCATATCTTAGCTCTTGAAGTTTTACCAGTAGATTCGTCTGCCACAATATTACCTTTTTTCCCTTCCTCTAACCCCGGAGTTGTCCGTAGAATAAGAGGATTTGGACTATTACCAATAGCACATATTGCAGCATCAACTTGAAATCTAAATTCAGAACCTTCTATAGGAACCGGTCTTCTCCGACCGGAATCATCCGGTTCTCCCAGTTCCATCCTTAAACATTCGACTTCTTTAACCCATCCGTTTTTATCACCAATATATCTAAGCGGAAGAGTAAGATATTCAAAGATCACGCCTTCTTCTTCAGCATTTTCAATTTCTTCCAATCGAGCGGGAAGTTCATTTCTCCCCCGTCGATATATGTGATACGAGCTTCAGCACCAAGCCTGAAAGCCGTTCGGGCACAATCCATAGCGACATTGCCACCACCTATCACAGCAACTCGTTTATGTCTTTTTATAGGTGTGTCAAATTCGGGGAAAAGGAATCCCTTCATAAGATTCATCCTGGTTAAATACTCATTTGCCGAGTAAACACCATTTAAATTCTCTCCGGGAATATGCATAAACCATGGCAAACCAGCACCGGAGCCGATGAAAATCGCATCATATTCTTCTAATAAACTATCAACTTTACGAGTTTTACCAACAACAAAATTTGTAACTAGTTCAACACCAATTCTCTTTAAGTAATCAACTTCACGACTAACAATCGATTTTGGCAGGCGAAACTCCGGAATACCATAAATAAGCACTCCGCCCATTTTATGCAAAGCTTCGAACACGGTCACATCATGTCCCAACTTGATCAAATCACCGGCAACGGTAAGTCCTGCCGGCCCACCCCCCACAACAGCAACTTTCTTACCTGTTTTCTTTTTTATCTTTGGGATTTTTAATTCCCCTTGCTTGGCTTCCCAATCAGCTAAAAATCTTTCCAAACGACCAATTGCAACCTGACCATTCTTTTTTCGAAGAACACAGGTTAATTCACATTGTTCTTCCTGAGGACAAACCCGTCCGCAAATAGCTGGTAGACAATTTTTTTCTTTTAATATCTTAACGCCATCTTCAAATCTTCTTTCAGCAATACATTTTATAAATCCGGGAATATTAATTTCAACTGGACAGTTCGCAACACATTTTGGATTCGGACATTGTAAACACCGAGTAGCTTCCTCAACAGCCACGTCTTCAGAATATCCCAATGCGACTTCAAAAAAATTATGACTGCGAATATCCGAAGATTGTTTAGGCATTTCACGTCTATTTAAGTCAAGCGGCTTCCTTTTGGGTTTTTGAGGTTTTTTAGATTTATCATTCATAATTTTTTCCTCGGGATTTTGCGAAGTGTGTTTCGCATCCACTTCTATGAAGAGATACTATCTCCTCATTCATATATGTTTTCCTTCTCTGTAAAAGTTCTTCCCAATCAACTTCATGGCCATCGAAATCCGGACCATCAACACAGGCAAACTTCGTTTCTGAACCTATACTTACACGACATACTCCGCACATACCTGTACCATCAATCATTATTGGATTAAGACTTACAATTGTTTTAATATTAAATAGTTTTGTTACCTCGGAACCGGTTTTCATTAGAAATGTACATCCATTGATAATTGCTCTGTCTATGGGTGTATCCAGATTTTTTATATAATCTTCAAGATTTCGAACATGTCCCCGATAGCCACTTGTACCGTCGCGCGTTATATGAATAATTTCATCTGAAATTTGTTCATACCTTTCTTGCCAATAAAAGAAAAAAGAACTTCGACCTTCAAAAACAGAAATTACTCTGTTCCCTTTTTCTTTCAAAGCTCGTGCAATCGGGAAAAGACTACCAATTCCATAACAACCGCCGACACATAAAACAGTTCCATAATTATCAATTTCGGTTGCATTTCCCAAAGGGCCGACAACAGTCGGTATATACATCCCTTCTTCAAGAGATGCTAATCTATTGGTTGTACTTCCAATATTCAAAAACATCATAGTGATCGTACCAATTTCAGAATGCCAGTCAGCAACCGAAAGAGGGATTCTCTCACCATCTTCATCAACCCGTAAAATAACAAACTGCCCGGGTTTCATCTCCCTTGCAACCGCCGGTGCCTCCATAGTTAATTGGTGAAGATTAGGCACAATCATTCTGTTTGATATGACTTTAAACATTTTTTTTCCTTATTGATACGGCATGTGGATTTAAACCTATATACTCACCTTTCCTAAGACTGACATGCACAGTTCCTTGAGGTTGTTCAGGGACAATTCTTGCTTTCCAGTTTTTTATTAATGTCTCTGACTTAACTAAAACGTTATCTCCAGAATTTATTTTTGCTTTATTAGCATCTTTATCATTTATTTCTATGACACCTTCGGGGAAAACCACCTCGGCACCTTCAACAAAACGAGAAAGAGGAAATCCTCGATAAGAATGTTCAACAACAGATGTCGTCAACAAAAATGGATATTTATTGCTTTTTCTTAATACTTGTTTTGTACCATTGCTGGAGAGAGTCAGTTCACCATCGCATTTAAGGGGACTAGGAGTGCGAGAAGGTTTGTTATAATTCTTGAAATCAGGTACCAGAGTCGCAATTTCCTTTTGAATTTCCTTTACTGATTTATAATTAAATCCATTGATTCCCATTTTGGTGGCAATCATACAAAGAATCTTCCAATCAGGTAAAGAATCTGCTGGTGGCTTCACAGCTTCACGAATTTTTTGATGACGTCCTTCACCATTGAAAGAAGTGCCATCTTCTTCTGTGAAAGCTGTTGAAGGAAGCATTAGGTCAGTATTTTGGGGGATTTCCGGAGGATAAATATTCTGGAATATTATAAAATCCGCTGAGGGTCTTTTCTCAAAAGGTTCTTCACCAATCATATACAGTACCTTAAGTTTATCTTTGTCATTCGATAAAGATGCTGACCATTTCGATTTCAACTCAGATAAATTTGTATTCCAGAGTTTATTTAATTTTAATAGATTACTTTCTTTCGATGATGAATTCCCTCCCGGAAGGAGTTCCGGGTAAGCTCCCATCAAAAAAGTTCCATATAAGTTGTTTTGGGCAGGTAATGTCATCACTCCTGCTCCTATATTATTTATCAGTTTATCTATCGCATCCAAAATCAGATGACTATTATGATACTGAATGAATTCTGATCCAATCATTATAACCGTTTTCTTTGAATCCTTTAGTAAATTGACAACGCCAGTCACATCATCCATATTTATGTCAGGTATAGATTTTAATTTAGAGCCGGTTTGTACCTTTCCTTTTTTGGTCATCATAACTAACATATCCAAAAGTGCGTCAACGTTATCAACCGGAGGACGCAACCATTTTTCAGCAATTAAGGTAAGATTATGATCTCGTGGATTAATAGTTACAATTTTAGCTCCTCTGGCAACAGCTTTCCTTAATTCTACCCCCATAACAGACCTACCAAATCTGGTATCTAATCCGACACACATAATCAGATCTGCTTTTCTAACATCATCTAATGAAACATTCTTTTTCATAAGGTTAAAGAATTGATTGAAACCATTTCCATAATATGTTCTACTGGAAGTATCAATATTATGAGAATTCATAACAACTCTGGTAAATTTCTGAGCTATATATAAGCTTTCATTACTGCAATTAGGAGATATAACCATCCCAAATTGCTCAGGTTGACAATTAGCAAGATGTTTTACTGTCATATCCAGAGCTTCATCCCAGAGTATTTCAACCTTAATATCATTGTACATTTTAAATGGTCTTACCAATCGCTGGTAATTATTAACCATTTCATTAACACAGAATCTTCCTTTAACACACAATTGGCCGTTATTTACCATGTCATCAACAACCGGTAAACTACCAATTACTTTACCTCCTTTTATAAGTAATCGCATTTGACAACCGACACTACAAAAAGTACAGGTAGTAACAACCTCGTGATCAGGTTTTCCCTCCCATTTCCTGGCTTTTTCAGATAGTGCTCCAGTGGGACAAACTGAAACACAAGCACCACAAAATTCACAGCCCGCTTCCATGTGAGTTCTTCCGAATGCCGGCCCGGGAATTGTTTTTCTGCCGCTATTATTAAAAGCAAGAACGTTTGCTGTGCGAATTTCCTGACACATTCTAACACATCTACCACACAGAATACATAAATTATAATCACGATCATAAAAAGGATCTTCTTTTTCCACTCTTAAATTTCTATAATAGATTGGATACATGATCTCTTTAACATCAAGATACTTAGCAACATCTTGCATTTCACATTGACCATCGTTTGAACAATAACGACAACCAGTAGTAATACCGGCTTTCCTGATTGTACCTGAGTATAATTTACATTCCTCATTCTCTTCACATACAAGACAACTTGATGTATGTTCGCTCATAAATAATTGAAAAATTTCCATTCTCATTGACTGAATTTGAGCAGTATGAGTTCTGATAATCATACCTTCACTAACTGGAGTTGTGCAGGCAGTCGGTAATTTTTTTAATCCTTCCACTTCAACAATACACATCCGGCATCCACCAAATGGAGTCAGTTCTTTATAAGCACAAAGAGTGGGTATATAGATATCATTTTGCCGGGCAGCTTCAAGAATGGTCGTTCCTTTTGGCACCTGACACGGTTTGTTATCAATGATGATTGAAATTTTGTTATTACTCATGAAAAACTCCGTTCAGATCTAATATCAATTGCGTTTCCAGCTAAAGGATGAAAACGACAAACTTCATAGCAGGCTTTACATTGAATACATAAATCAAAGTCTATCTTGTGTAATTCTGATCGTTTACCGGTAATAGCACCAGTAGGACATACCTTTATACATTCCTGACAACCATTACAATTTCGAGGGTCAATGAAATAAGTAACTAATTCCTTACAAACTCCAGCAGAACAATACCTCTCCTGAACATGTTCAAGATATTCTGATCTAAAATATCTTAAGGTGGTCAAGACAGGATTGGGAGCAGTTTGACCCAATCCGCAAAGCGAAGTTCTACCGACAACTTCTGCTAATTTATGAAGTTTCGAAATATCTTCGGCTTTACCTTGCCCTTTAGTTATCTTTTCCAAAATGTTCACCATATGCCAGGTACCAACCCGGCAAGGCGAACATTTACCGCACGATTCCTTCTGAGTAAATTTCAAGAAGTAAAGAGCCAAGTCAACAACACAGGTGTCTTCATCCATCACAATTATTCCCCCAGATCCCATAATAGAACCAGCAGCTGTCATTGATTCATATTCAACGGGAATATCAAAAAACTCTTCCGAAAGACACCCACCTGAAGGCCCCCCCGTTTGAACTCCTTTGAACTGTTTCCATGAACCACCCCCAATATCAAAAATAATTTCTTTGAGTTTTATCCCAAGGGGAACTTCAATCAAACCTGGTCTGCGAACTTTGCCCACCAAAGAAAAAGTTTTGGTCCCATAATTTCCCTCAACACCATATTGACGGAACCAAGCGGCACCATTTCTAATTATTCCAGGCAGAACTCCAAGGGTTTCGACATTATTTATAATAGTTGGTTTACCAAACAGACCTGATTCAGCGGGAAAAGGAGGACGGGAACGAGGCATACCGCGTTTCCCTTCTATTGAACATATTAAAGCCGTCTCTTCACCACAAACAAAAGCACCGGCGCCTTCTTTTATTGTAATATCGAAATCGAAACCAGAACCAAGAATATTTTTCCCGAGTAAGCCATATTTCTTCATTTGCTCAGTAGCTTTTTGCAAACGAGAAATTGCTAAATGATAGTCACAGTTGATATATATATAACCATGATTAGATCCAATGGCATATGC
>Ga0114931_10007287_pt1 | contig 13514 bp, 9 predicted proteins | sample 2SBtaG_FD_89579 | JGI IMG/M metagenome (GOLD analysis project Ga0114931, IMG submission 89579) | Deep subsurface microbial communities from Kolumbo volcano to uncover new lineages of life (NeLLi) - 2SBTROV14_V59a metaG | ecosystem: Environmental > Aquatic > Marine > Volcanic | place: Kolumbo... | reverse complement strand
GTGGACCTCGAGCTGTTTGGGCAGCAGGTGACGGCGTGCGATGACCAGCTTTTCCTCCTCGGTGTAGCCCGGTAGGCGGATCACTTCCATGCGGTCGAGAAAGGCGGGTTGGATCGGCTCGAGTTGGTTGGCGGTGGTGATGAACATCACCTTCGAGAGGTCGTAGCCGAGTGCCAGGTAGTGGTCCTTGAAGTCAGCGTTTTGTTCCGGGTCGAGCACCTCGAGTAGCGCCGCCTGCGGATCGCCCCGCCCATCGTGGCCAATCTTGTCGATTTCGTCAAGCATGAACACCGGGTTCGAGGTTCCCGCTTGATGCAGACCCTGCAGGATGCGTCCAGGCATGGCACCGACGTAGGTGCGGCGATGGCCGCGGATCTCCGCCTCGTCACGAATACCCCCCAGGGAAAGGCGGACGAAGGCGCGGCCCAAGGCGCGGGCGATCGAGCGTCCGAGCGAGGTCTTGCCGACCCCTGGCGGGCCGACGAAGCATAGAATCGGGCCGCGGGCGTCGGGCTTGAGCCGGCGTACGGCAAGCTGCTCGATCATCCGCTGCTTGATTTTCTCCAGGCCGTAGTGGTCCTCCTCGAGCACCGCGCGTGCCGGGTCGAGTTCGAGGCAGTCCTCGCTGCGAATGCCCCAGGGCAGGGTGGTCAACCAGTCGAGGTAGGTGCGGATGACGGTGGTCTCGGCGCTGTCGGGGTGGCTGCGCTCGAGCCGGCGGATTTGCTTCTCGAGCTCCTTGCTCGCGGGCTCGCTCAGCGACTTGACGCCCGCGGCCTCGCGGTAGCCGGCGATCTCGGTCTCGAAATCGTCGCCCTCGCCGAGCTCCTCCTGAATCGCTCGAAGCTGCTGGCGCAGCACATACTCACGCTGGGTGCGATCCAGCTCGTCGCGTGCCTGGGATGCCAGCTCGTGCTGGATTGCGAGCAGATGCAGTTCGCGGTTCAAATGCTCGCGTACCGCCATCAGGCGCTCGACCGCATTCGCGGTCTCGAGCAGCGGTTGGCTGTCCGCAGCACCGAGATCGAGGTTGGACGCGATCAGGTCGGCCAGCCGGCCGGGATCCTCGAGCTGGGATGCGAGGGCCACGACCTCCGGCGCGATCGGTCGTCCGAGGTTCATGGCGCGCTCCAGGCTGTCGGCCATGTCGCGCATGGTGGCTGTTGTCTCGAGGGTGAGCTCCGCTGGGTCCGGCTCTGGCGCGATCGGCGTGATGCGGGCGAGCAAGAAAGGCTGGCGCTGGCCGATGTGCTCGATGCGCGCCCGCGCGATGCCCTGGGCGAGAATGCGCATGCGTCCATCCGGCAGGCGCAGAATGCGCACGATCAGCGCCGCCGTGCCGAGCGCGCAGAGATCGTCGGCGGTCGGTGTGTCCACGGTGTTGCTTTTTTGCGCCACCAGAAGGAGCAGTCGATTCGCGCCGAGCGCATGGTCGATCGCCGCCGCCCCGCTGTCGGGTCCGACGGAGAGCGGCACCATGACGGTGGGGAAGACCACGGTATCGCGCATCGGGACCACCGGCAGCACGTCCGGGAGGTCCGTGGGGCGCACGGGAAGATGCTTCAAAGCCGATGCGTCCATGGTTCAGCGGTTCTCGGTGCGCTTGTCGCCGAGCAGGCTGTTGACCTCCTCGACGAATGCCCCGACATCCGCGAAGGCACGGTAAACCGAGGCGAATCGTACGTAGGCGACCTGGTCGAGCTGGCGCAGGCCATCCATGATCATGTTGCCGATCTCGCGGGTCGAGATCTCGCGTTCCTCGCGCTGGTGCAAGGAACGCTCGATCGAGCCCGCCAGCTCGTCGAGCCGCTTCATCGGGATCGGTCGTTTCTCGCAGGCCTTGAGCAGCCCGCCGAGAAGCTTGGCGTGGTCGAACTCCTCGCGTCGCCCATCGGCCTTGACCGCCAGATACGGGATGCTTTCGATCTGTTCGTAGGAGGTGAACCGTCGCTCGCAGGCCAAGCACTCGCGCCGGCGCCGGATGGTGGCGCCCTCACGGCTTTCGCGAGAGTCGACGACGCGGTCTCGGTTGACCGAGCAGTAGGGGCATTTCATGGCTCAGCTCGCCGGCTGTGCGCTGGGGAGGTGCGCTTAGGGCACAGCGCTGCCTTCCTCAGCGGCGGTCAACCGCGATGTTGAGACGCAGAAGCAAGCTTTTGAGCTCTTCAGGATCATCAACATCGACGTAGAAGTTGCTTTCACAGAAGGGGGCAGTCCCTGCCTCGTCTTGAACCGTGACGGAGAAGGCAAGGCGCTGCACACCGTTGAGCTCGCGGCCGTCGAGGCGCAGGTCGACATCGTGGTGGATCTCGCCTGCGCCGTTGCGGTCGGCGTGGGCGCTTCTCGCGGCGCGGACGCTGGCGGCCGACGGGTTGACCTGGAGGGCTTGGCGGCGGAGTCTCTCGAGCTCGGCGAGCGCATCGAGCCCGGTCATGCGCCGCGAACGGCGGATGTCCTCATCCCGAACCGGTCGCGCGACCCGAGTGGCTGGCCTGGGCGCAGCGGCCGCTTTGGGTGCTGGTGCGGCCTTCGGCGCGGCCGTCGGTTTGGGCACGCTGGGGGGCGGGGCCTTCGGCGGGGCCTTACGCACCGGGGGCTCGGCCGCGCGGGCACTCGGGCTGGGGGGCGAAACCGCGGGCCTGGAACCGGTGGGCGTGGCTGGCGGTCGCGAGATCGGGGTGCGCGGTGCGGCTGCCCGACGGGCCGCAGGTTGCGCGCCGCTCGCCGCTTGCGCGCCGCTCGCCGCTTGCGGCCGATCGCGCGTCGGCCTTGCCATCGAAGCGCTGGCGCGACTTCCGGGTGCGGCTGCCGGCGTCACGTTGCTACCGGGTCGGCCGCGGGTCAGCCGCTTCTTCAGCGAAATCAAGGTCAGCTTCGAGATGGTCTTGAGTGTTTCGAACACCCCCATACCCGTGAGCGCCGAACTCTCGACCGCGGTCCAGTCACGGCTGTTGAGCCCTTGATCGAGTTCTTCGGGTGTGCAAATGTTTGGAAGATCTCGCTTATTATACTGTAGGACGAGCGGTATTCTTTCGACCGAAAGGCCGATTTCGGCCAGGTTCTCTTCTAGGTTCTTGAACGAATCGATGTTGGCCTGCAGCATCGGGCGCTGGGAATCGGCGACGAAGACGATGCCGTCCACGCCCTTGAGCACCAGCTTGCGGGTGGTGTTGTAGAAGACCTGGCCGGGAACGGTGTAGAGCTGAATCCGTGTGCTGAAGCCGGCGATGGTGCCGACATCGAGTGGCAGCAGATCAAAAAACAGCGTGCGGTCGGTCTCGGTGGCCAGCGAAACCATCTCACCGCGAGACTGGTCCGCGGTGTGCTCGAAGATGTATTGGAGGTTGGTGGTTTTCCCACACAGGCCGGGTCCATAGTAGACTACCTTCGCCGACATCTGCATGATGCTGTAGTTGAAGAAGACCATTGGCAGACGCGCCCGCGCGGAGGATTGGCAAGCATACCATCGCCTCCAGGAAGGGTCAACATTGGCTGGCATCGCCAGGGGCACGGCCACAGGCCCGCCCCGGGCCGGCCCAACAGCCCACAAATCACTCGAAAATCGTGGTTTGCGCGGGTGGATTCGGGCGATGCCAGGCTTGGATTCGGGCGATGCCATGCGCCGCGCCGGCCTTCGTGCGCCGTCACGCGCAGGACTTCGCACGCTACGCTAAGATCAGGCTGCCGTCGTGGCCGTGCGCGCTGAGCGTCCGATCGGACGCCTCGAGCGCGCAGGGTCGGGGGACAACGTGGAGAGCATTCGGTCGTGGCAAGCAAGATAACCTCCCGTCATCCGAGCGAGCTGGCGGCGCGGGATCGGATGATCTTGCGCGACATCATCGACACCTATATCCTGGGTGGACGCCCGGTGTCCTCGCGCTCGGTGGCCAAGCACAGCGAGCACCAGCTCTCCGCGGCGACCATCCGCAACGTCATGGCCGATCTCGAAGAGGCCGGCTTGCTCGCCCAGCCGCATACCTCCGCCGGCCGGGTGCCGACACCGTCTGCGTACCGGCTCTACGTCGAGAGCCTGATGCCGGAGACCAAGCTCGAGCCGAGCGAGCGCAGGTACATCGAGGAAATCTTGCGTGATGCGGACGAACAGGGCGACAACATGGTCGAGACCGCGGCCAACCTGCTCAGCGATATGTCGAAAAATGCTGCCGTGATGTTGATACCGGCAGTCGGTGACACGGTGCTCAAGGCGGTCGACTTCGTGCCTGTAGCCGAGCGCAGGGTGCTGTGCGTGGTGGTCTCCTCGACCGGTTTCGTCGACAATGTCGTGGTCGAAATCGAGCAGCCGTTGCCGCGCGCCGAGCTGGTGCGCATCGCCAACCTGGTGAACGACCGTTTTGCCGGGCTGACGTTGCGCGCGATCCGCGATCGCCTGTTGCAGATGATGGCGGAAGACCGTGCGCGCGTCGATCAGCACCTGTCCCAGGCCATCGACCTGGCGCGCCGGGCGGTGGAGCAATCCGAGGCTGCCTCGGTGATGGTCAAAGGCACCAGTTGCCTGCTCGGCCAGCCGGAGCTCTCTGACGTGCTGCGGATTCGGCGCATGCTCGACGCCTTCGCGGACAAGGCTCGCCTGGTATCCCTGCTCAACAAATGCCTGGCGGGCGAAGGTGTGCGCATGTTCGTCGGCGAAGACAGCGAGCTGACCTCCGAGCTCGGGTTCAGCTTGGTGGCCACCGGCTACGGCGACGGCCTGCAGGCGATGGGTACCTTGGGTATCCTCGGCCCTTCAAGGATGGAGTACGCGCGGGTGATCTCGCTGGTGCACTTCCTCGGGCGGACCTTGTCGGAAACCCTGCGTAGCGCCACCCGCACGTGAGCGCCCCGAGGCTCAGCGTTTCGAGGTGGCGTTTCTCGGTGTGCAACCATGAGCGTTCACGGCGTGGGTCGGAGGCGAACCAACCCGCCCTGCGCCCGGATCGATAGGAGCGATCGACCATGACGGATGCTGTGCCTCGTCCAGGGGACGAGGAGCGACAAACGGCCGGCGACGAAGCCTACGAGCTGGATCTCGAGGCACCGGCGGACCTCGAAGAGGCCGTGGAGGAGGCGGTCTCTGCCCTCGACCACCCGGATGAGGGCCAGCGCAACCAGGACGCCGGAGCCAGCCAAGACGCTGGGGCGGCCGTGGATCCCGCCGACGCGCTGGCGCAATCCGAGGCTCGGTACTTGCGCCTACGGGCGGATTTCGAGAACTTTCGCCGGCGCAGCGAGCGCGAGCGCGAGAACGTTCGTCGCTTCGCTCTGCAAGCGCCGATGCGAAGCTTCCTCGAAGCGATCGACAACCTGGAGCGGGCGATGGCCGCGGGCGGTACGGTCGAGGATCTGAAAGCCGGCCTCGATGTGACCCTTCGCGGTCTGGCCAAGAAGCTAAGCAGCTTCGGCATCGAGCCGATTGAAACGGTGGGCAAACCCTTTGACCCGGCGGTGCACGAGGCCGTCTCCCGGCGCGACGATCCGCAGGTCGAGGTGCCGACCGTGGTCACCGAGATGCAGCGCGGCTACCGTCTGCACGACCGTCTGCTGCGACCCGCGATGGTGGTGGTGGCGGTGCCATCTGCCGGCGAGTCGTCCGGACAGTCGTCCGGACAGTCGTCCGACTGAGCGGCTGAGACCCCAGGCGTAGGCGATCCACGTGTAGGCGATCCGACTTTGGAGCATGACGGTGAACAAGATTCTCGGCATCGACCTCGGCACCACCAACAGTTGTGTGGCGACGGTCGAAGGTCTGGCGCCGAAGGTGCTGGTCAATCGGGAGGGCACCCGCACGACGCCGTCGATCGTCGCCTTTGCCGAAGATGGTGAGCGCCTGATCGGTCAGATCGCCAAGCGCCAAGCGGTCACCAATCCGGAGAACACGGTGTTTGCGGTCAAGCGGCTGATCGGGCGCAAGGCCGATGATCCACTGATCAAGAACGCTTCCGAGATGCTTCCCTACCGGCTGACCGGCGCGGGCACCAATGGCGATGTGCGGGTCAAAATCCGCGGTCGCGACTACAGCCCGCAGGAGATCTCCGCTTTCGTTCTCGCTGACCTCAAAGAATGTGCTGAGGAGCGCTTGGGCAGCAAGGTGCGCGAGGTGATCATCACCGTGCCCGCGTACTTCGATGACGCCCAGCGCCAGGCGACCAAGGATGCGGGAAAGATCGCCGGTCTCGAGGTGCTGCGAATCATCAACGAGCCCACGGCTGCGGCCCTCGCCTACGGCTTTGACCGCGAGGGGGAAGAAAAGGTGGTCGCGGTCTTCGATCTCGGCGGCGGCACCTTCGACGTCTCGATTCTCGAACTCTCCCAGGGCGTCTTCGAGGTGCGGAGCACGGCGGGAGACAGCTACCTGGGCGGCGAAGATTTCGATCAACAGATCATCAACTGGTTGATCGAGGAGTTCCAAAACGAGCACCAAGTCGACCTGCGCGAGGATCGCATGGCGCTCCAGCGGCTCAAAGAGTCGGCCGAACGGGCCAAGTGTGAGCTGTCGACCGCGGAATCGACCGAGATCCACCTGCCCTTCATCTCGGCCGGCGCCGACGGGCCGCTGCATCTTCAGCGCAATCTGACCCGTGAGCACTTCGAATCGCTGGTCGAAGCGATCGTGGCGCGCACCGAAGGTCCGTGCTTCGAGGCCCTCAACGGTGCGGAGATGGATCCCGGCGAGATCGACGAGGTGTTGCTGGTCGGAGGCCAGACCCGCTCGCCGATCGTCGCCCGGGCAGTAGAGAAGATCTTCGGCCGGCCCGCGAACCGCGAGATCAACCCCGACGAGGTGGTGGCCATGGGCGCCGCCATTCAGGGCGGGATCTTGAGCGGCGATATCAAAGATGTGGTGCTGCTCGATGTCACACCCCTGTCGCTCGGCATCGAGACCCATGGCGGTCTGTTCACCCCGCTCATCCAACGAAATGCCACGGTGCCGACCAAGAACACACAGATTTTCACCACGGTGATCGACAACCAGGATACGGTGGCGATCCATGTGCTCCAGGGCGAGCGCGAGATCTCCGCGGAGAACCGTTCCCTGGGCCACTTCGAGCTGGTTGGCATTCCGCCTTCACCGCGCGGCGCACCGCAAGTCGAAGTCACCTTCGCCATCGACTCGAACGGTATCGTCAAGGTCTCCGCACGGGATCTGGCCACCAACCAGCAGCAGGGCATGGAGGTCAACCCATCGAGCGGATTGGCACCCGAGGAGGTCGAGCGCATGGTGTCCGAGGCACGGGAGTTCGCCAGCCAGGACGCCGAGCGGCGCGAGGTGCGCCGGATCAAGAACCGGGTCGAAGGGTTGGTCTACACCAATGAGCGGGTCTTCGAGCAATACCAGGACGCGGTCGAGGAGAAGGCACGCAAGCAGATGCATCAAGTATTCTTGCGCGCCCGCATGGCGCTCGGCGAAGAAGATCGCACGGCTCTCGATACAGCGATCTACGATTTGAACGCAGTCTCGATGACCTTATCCAAAGTTATGCTCGACAAAACCGCGGAAGCCAAGGCCGCGCCGAGCCAGAAGAAGGACTCGTGACGGGAATCTTCGAGCCGCCGCGCGCGGTTGGGTGAAGGACGATGAGCAGCAAGCGAGACTACTACCAAGTGCTCGATGTCGCGCGCGATGCCAGCGTGCAGGACATCAAGTCCGCGTACCGCAAGCTGGTGATGCGCTACCATCCCGACCGCAACCCCGACGATCCTTCGGCTGAGGCGCGATGCAAGGAAGCGTCCGAGGCCTACGCCGTGCTCTCCGACCAGGCCAAACGCGCGCGCTACGATCGCTTCGGCCATGCAGGCACCCAAGGTTCGGGTGGCTTCGATCCCACGGTCTTCTCTGATTTTTCAGATATTCTGGGCGATCTATTCGGCATTGGCGATCTGTTCGGCGGTGGCCGCCGGCGGGGCGCTGGCACCGGCATTCCCGGTGCCGATCTTCGCTACGACCTGAAGCTGAGCTTCGAAGAAGCCGCCTTTGGTCTTACCTCGACGCTGCGTTTCCCGCGTCTCGAAACCTGCGAGGCATGCACCGGCACCGGCAGCCAGGACGGCGAGCTCCGGTCCTGCAGCACCTGCGGCGGGATCGGTCAGGTCCGCATGTCCCAGGGCTTTTTTGCCATCCAGCGGCCGTGTCCACACTGCGCCGGCTCCGGGCGCGTGGTCACCGACCCGTGCGCCCAATGCGCTGGCGACGGCCGGGTCGAGCGCGCGTGCAAGCTCGAGGTCAAGATTCCCGCGGGGGTGGACAATGGGCTCAGCCTGCGCCTGCGTGGGGAAGGTGAGCATGGCCGTCGCGGCGGTCCGCCCGGTGACCTCGATGTGGTGCTGCATGTCGATTCCCACGCACGCTTTGAGCGCGATGGCGCCGATGTGCTCGAGACCGTCGAGCTCGGCTACCCGCAGATGGTGCTCGGTGCCTCGATCAAGGTCCAGACCCTGCACGGCGAAGAAGCGCTCAAGATCACCGCCGGTACCCGGCCGGGTACGGCCTTTCGTCTGCGCGGCAAGGGCATCGAGCGTCTGCGTCGCGAAGGTCGCGGCGACCACGTGGTCCGTGTCGCGCTCAGAGTTCCCAAGTTGCGGGAGCTTTCCGACCAGCAGGTCGCGTTGCTGGCCAAACAGGCCGAGCTCGAGGGCCAATCCGTGACCGAGCACCACGGTGTGCTGGACAAGGTCAAGAGCCTCTTCGGCTGATGGTGCGTTCGCTGGCGGCGCCGCTTCGCAGGCTGTGCGATCAATGGCGTGAAGTCGAAGACCTGCGCCAAACGCTCGGTCTGCTCGAGTGGGACCAGGAGACCCTGATGCCCGCTGGCGGTCACGAAGGCCGCGCGCGGGCGCTCGGTACGCTCGCCGCCTTGACCCATCGTGCGACCACGGCGCCGGTCTTGCGAGAGGTGCTCGCTGCTGCGAGCGAGGCGAGCGAGGCAGGCGGCGTCGAGGCTGCCCAGGTCGCTGCAGCACGGCGGGTGGTCGAGCGCGCGGTGCGCGTGCCCGAGTCCCTCGCCCGCACCCTCGCCGAAGCCAAGAGCCGGGCCTTCGCCGCCTGGCAGCAAGCGCGCGAGGATGCCGACTTCGGCGCCTTCGCCCCGCATCTCGCCATCCTGCTTGACCTCAAGCGGCAAGAGGCCGCGGCGATCGATGCCAACCGGCCGGTCTACGATGTGCTGCTCGACGACTTCGAGCCAGGCGCCACGGAGCAGGCCCTGGTACCGCTTTTTGCTCGTCTGCGCGAGGCGTTGGTGCCCTTGACGCGCGCGGTCTTGGCGCGCGGCCGGACGGTCGATGAGTCCATCGCTCGAGGGCGCTTCGACGGCGCGGACCAGATCCGTTTCGGCCAGCGCATGGCCGAGGCATTCGGTTTCGATTTCACGGCCGGTCGCATCGATCTCTCGGCGCATCCCTTCTGTATCGGGATCAACCCGCGCGATGTGCGTTTGACCTGCCGCTTCGAGGATCACGATTTTCGCGCCTGCTTGTTCGGCATCCTTCACGAGACGGGCCATGGCCTGTTCGAGCAGGGCATCCCCGAGTGCTTGCGCTACACACCGCTGGCCGAGGTGCATTCTCTGGGCGTGCATGAGTCGCAGTCTCGGTTGTGGGAAAACCACGTCGGTCGCAGCCTCGGCTTCTGGCGCTGGGCCGCACCCGAGTTCCAGCGAGCGTTCCCAGCCTTCAAGGCCTCGGCGGAGATCTTGTGGCCCGCACTTCATACCGTCCGGCCTTCGTTGATCCGTGTCGAGGCTGACGAGGCCACCTACAACCTACATATTGCCATTCGCTTTGAGATCGAGCGCGCACTGCTGCGTGGCGACCTCGAGATCGCCGACCTTCCCGTGACCTGGAACGACGCCTACCAACAGCTCCTCGGCATCCGGCCGGCCAACGATGCTGAAGGCGTGCTCCAGGACGTACACTGGTCGCACGCTATTTTCGGCTACTTCCCGACCTACACCCTCGGCACCATGGCTGCCGCCCAGTTGTTCGTCGCTGCGGAGCACGCATTGGGCGATCTCGAATCGTCGTTCGCGCGCGGCGTCTTCGCACCCCTGCTCGCCTGGCTGCGCGCGAACGTCCACTGCCACGGCGGGCGTTTCGGGGTGGCGGCGCTGATGGCAGAGGTCACGGGTGCTCCCCTGTCGCCGGATGCCTTGCTCGCCTACCTCGAGCACACGGCCGAGGCCGTGTACGGCGTTTGAACGCCGGCCCCGCCATGGGCGCGCGCAAAGGATCGGGGCCATGAAGCGCTGCTCGATCGCCGTCATCTCGAAGAAAGGCGGCGTCGGCAAGACCACCACGGCGGTCAGCCTGGCGGCCGCTCTCGCAGCCCGGGGTGAGCGCATCTTGCTCGTCGACCTCGATGCCAACGCCAGTGCTTCGTTGTCACTCGGCCTCCGCCGTGCCGATCTTGGCGGCGGCACGGCGGACGTCCTGCTCGCCGGGCGCGACGCGAGCCAGGCGATCCGCGCTTCGGGCGTCGCGGGGCTCGAGGTCATGCCCGGCAACATCGACCTGGCGAGTGTCGATGGTTCCCTCGCTCGCGCGCCGCGCAGCGAGCGGCTGCTCGATCGGGCGCTGGCCGGCGTGCGGCCGAACTACGATGGCATGCTCTTCGATTGTCCGCCGGGCATGGGTCTTTTGACCCGCAACGCGCTGGGGGCAGCCGATGCCTACGTGGTGCCCGCCGTGCCGCACTTCCTGTCGATCGAAGGCATCGCCCATCTGCTTGAGGCTGTCGATCGTTTGCGCTACCGATGCCAGACCCAGCTACGGCTCGCTGGCATCTTGGTCACCCTCGCCGACTACCGCGCACGGACCACGCGAGCCAATGTCGATGCCCTGCGCCAGCGCTTCGGTGACCGTGTCTTCGGCATCGAGGTGCGGGTCAACATCGCGCTGGCCGAAGCGCCCGAGATGGGGCGAACGATCTTCGACTATGCGCCCACCGCCACCGGCGCTGCGGCCTACGCGCTGGCTGCGGACGAGCTCTGCTGGCGCCTCGAGCGCGGTCCCGTGCAGCCGGCAACAGGCTCCTAGCAGAGCGACCGGTCGCCAACGTCCCTTGCGTCGATGTGTTCGCATCGACTACCATGCTCCTTGCACAACGTAGCGGCACGCTCACCCAGCGATGATGCGTATCGGCGGCTCTGGCCCGCCATAGGCCCAGCCACGGGTCCAGCCGCAGGCCCAGCCAAGGTCGGTCGCGCACCACGCTATGTGTGGAGGTAACGATGACGACCACGCATTTCTTCGTCGAGCTGCTGGTGATCGGCTTCGGCGCCTTGGCCTGGCTCGGGCCGCTGGTGGCGGTGCTCTTGGGTGCCGATCCGCGGGCGCTCAGCAGCAGCGTCTTGTCCTCTGCCAGCGTGCTGCCCTTGCTCTCGGTGGCCTACCTGCTCGGCATCCTGGTCGACCGGGTGGCCGATTGGGTTTTCACCCGCGTCGACGAGAACCTCCTGCGCCAGCACTTCGCTGAGGACCGCAACCGCTACTTCGACGCCCGAAGAGTGATGGTGGTGCATGCGCCCGCGCTTTGGGCGCATCTGGAGTACGGCCGCAGCCGGCTGCGCATCTGCCGCGGGTGGGTGTTGAACGCCGTGCTGATCGCCCTGGTCTTCGACCTGATGCTGGCGCAAGCTGTCTGGGCGCCGACACTGTCCGCATCGCAGGTCACCGCCGCCAACCTGCTGCTGCTCGGCATCGCCATCGTTTCGTTCCTCTCCTGGCGGGCGCTCAACCGCAAGGAGTACAGCAAGATCCAGCGCCAAGGCGCATGGGTGAAGGAAACACTGCTCAAGGAATCAGGAGGCTCCGGTGAGTGACCGAAGCACAGCACGAACGTCGACCACGCTCAATCTCGACCGCTCGCGTGGCCCCGGGGTCTTTCGCGGTGAAGAGAACCTTTGGGGGAACGATCTGCATCGGATCTACCGGCTGATCGAACGACAGGTGGCGATTCTCGATGCAACGGATGATGCCAGGTGGCCGGACGTGGACCGCCGGCACACAGGCAGTGTCGATTCGCCGCATCTTTCGATCGCGATCTTCGGGCCGTCCGGATCGGGCAAGAGCAGTCTCTTTCGCACCCTCGTCGACGACATCAAGCGCCGAGAGGATGGTCACCTGCTCGAGTCGCTCCGGGGGCACGTCGGCTCGTTGGACACGCTCGACCCCACGACCTGGGCGAAGAGCGATCAATTCCTCTATGCCTTCCTCGCGCGTGCCCTCGAGAAAGAGCAGATCATGCAAGAGGCTTTCGATCGCGGCCAGCCCCAGGGGCTATCTTCCTTGCAGCTTGCCTTCCAGGCGGTGAACGAGTACCTGCGGGTGATCGATGATCCCGCAACCCCCGACGAGCACGACCCGCTCGGTCTATCGCTCCAGCGGCTCGAGCGCCACACCAGCGGCATTCGCCTCAAAGACGCGCTGGCGAAGTTCATCGAGAGGCTGGCCACCGCGCTGTCGGCCAAAGTGGTCCTGCTGCCGGTCGATGATCTGGACATGGCGCCGACCCATCTCGTCGCCTCCCTCACCACCTACCAAAGCTTCCTGATGCATCCGCGGCTGGTGCCCATCTTCACCTTTACCGACCGGATGCCCGAAGAGCTGATCGAAGCACACTTCAGCCAGCGTCTGGCCGACGGCGCGAAACGGACGCAGTCGGGCGGCCAGCGGCTGACGGTGAGCGAACAGTTGGCACTACAATTTCTCGCGCGCTGCTTCCCGGTACGCAATCGCATCAAGCTCGGGCCGGCACCCGCGCGCGTTCAGCTCGCACGGTTTCGCGCCACGGCGAACAACCAGGAGGACGGTGAAAGAGCCGATTCCTGCGCGGTCACGGATCTTCTGGTCGCCTCGAGCTTCTTGCTCTTCGGCCATCCCGACAAAGAGGATGCGCACCAGATTCGCGCGGCGCTTCGTCCTTCCACGCTGCGGCGTCAGTTCCAGGTGGTCGATGCCATGGCGTACTGCGGCGTGGATCAGTTGCTGACGCCGCAATTGGTCAAGATGTCGAGGTCGAGGGTCGAACCCGAAGAGCTGTACAAGATCGCGACCGGCAGGAGCGACGACAAAGTGCCAGAGGAGCACCCGTGGAGCACGTGGGATGAGGATCCGCAAGGGCCGCTCCTGCGGACGTGTCTGACCAAGAAAGACGGCAGCGATCTGTTTCAACCAGGTGACGCTCAGAGCGACAACATCTACTTCAAGCGCCTGCGACAAAGTCTCTCGAAAGCCGACACCCTGGCCAGGGATGGCGATGCCACCTGGGCGAGTGTGTTCAATGTCGCGACCTGGGCGTTGCTCAACGTCCATCGCGACACCCTGCGCGAGGTCGGTCTCTACGTGGAGGATCTCTACAGTTGGAGCCCCAAGGAGCTGCGCAGCGTGGTCTTGGACCGCATTCTCGCCCAGGGACGGATCACCCGGCGCACGGTGGTCGACCGCTGGTTCAACCGCAGCGACTACCGCCGGAGTCAGATCTTGTCACTGCTCGCGGCGAACGTGTTCCGGCCCTGGATGCC
>Ga0114931_10007286_pt1 | contig 13515 bp, 9 predicted proteins | sample 2SBtaG_FD_89579 | JGI IMG/M metagenome (GOLD analysis project Ga0114931, IMG submission 89579) | Deep subsurface microbial communities from Kolumbo volcano to uncover new lineages of life (NeLLi) - 2SBTROV14_V59a metaG | ecosystem: Environmental > Aquatic > Marine > Volcanic | place: Kolumbo... | reverse complement strand
TGTACGACGACGTGTATATCGAACAGCATCCCGTGCTGGAGCGGATCTCCATGCCGGCGATGTATCATACGGGCGGCGACCTGTACCTCTACATGAACGGCACGTCCGGGACCCCCCTGGTCACCGATTTCTCGGCACTCCAGGAGATCGGCAACTCGTACTCGTCGAACGACGATCTGTACATCGACACGAACCCCGGCATGACATCTTTCCAGCTACCCGCACTGCAGCATGTCTACGGAGACGTCTGGATCCTCGACAATCCCGATCTGACCGTGTTGGGCCTACCGGTCCTGGAGAACACGGCAAGTGGCGTAGGATGGTTCGAGGTCGACGGGAATCCAGCCCTCACCAGCTTCACGGTGCCGGCCCTCACAAGCGTGGGGGGGTCCTTCGAGGTCGATAACATGAACGCGCTGACGAGCTTCTCGGCCGCCGCGCTCGTGACGGTAGGGGGCGGTGTGTACATCGACACCAATGCCGCGCTGCAGTCGTTCGATCTGGGAGCGCTGACCTCCGTGCAATCCGGAGTCGGCACCGTGGACATCGTCGACAATCCAGCGCTGAGCGGCTTCGATCTGTCGGGCCTCAGCGCGGTGGGAACCGTGCGCTTCTCGAACAACGACGCCCTGGGCTCGCTCGGCGGGTTCACGAGCCTCACCGCCCTCGGCACGGCGCTGGAAATCGTCGACAACGACGCGCTGGCTTCCGTGTCGTTCGAAGGACTCACCCGCCTCGGACCCGGCGGTGGCGTTCCCGGCACCGCAGGCGACCTGACCCTGAGCGGCAACCCCGCGCTGGCCACGGCCGCCTTCTCGGCGCTCACCGAGCTGGACGGCACGCTCCGGGTGGAGGGGGCGGCGCTCACGAATCTGGACGGCTTCTCCGGCATCAAGTCGCCGGTCTACTCGGTGGTCGTGAGCGGCAACCCGGCGCTCACGAGCGTGGCCGGGCTCGGGAAGATCGGAGATGCCAACGCTGCGCCCGCGGTCGCGAGCAGCTTCCAGATCACCAACAACACCGCGCTCCCGTCCTGCGACGTCGACAACCTCATCGCGCTCATCGACGCCAAGAACCCGGGCGGCGCTTTCGGCTCTCCTCCGGTCAACACGGGCAACCAGCCGTGCGGTCTCCAGCAGTAGGCGGTCGCGGCCGGGGTGCGGCCCGCAGGCGGTAGCGGACCTCCCGCCGCCGGCCTCCAGTGATCCTCGCCTGGCAGAGCGTGCCCGGCGGAGCGGATGGGTAGCCGCCGCCACATGCGCCTGCCGAGCTGGACCCGCTGGGCGCCCTCGGTGACCGGAAAATCCTCGCTCCACCCGGGGGCCACGTGGTAGATTGGAAACCCGCCCCTGATGGATCCGAACGAGGTGTCGATGATCGTACTCCGATGCTGGGGTACCCGCGGCTCCATCCCGAGCCCGGGTCCCTCAACGGCCCGCTACGGCGGCAACACAACCTGCTTCGAGGTGCGCGTCGGTGAGCGCCGGCTCGTCTTCGATGCCGGGTCGGGGATGCGTCTGCTGGGCGTCAAGCTCGTTCAGCAGGGGGGCTCACTCGACACGCCGATCTTCCTGACGCACTTCCACTGGGATCACATCCAGGGGTTTCCGTTTTTCCCTCCGCTGTACCGATCCGGGACCGATCTGCGCATCATCGGCCCGAGGCAGAGCAACATCGACATCCGGAGCCTGTTCGCGGGCCAGATGGGTCCGATCTACTTTCCAGTTCCCTTCAGCGCGATAGCCGCCGACCTCTCGTTCGAGCACCTCAACGAGGGGGTCTACGAGGAGAGCGGCGCCACACTGTACACGATGCGGGTCAAGCATCCTTCGTTCGTGATCGGATACCGAATCGAAGTGGGGGGGCGCGTGATATGCTTCATCCCCGACAACGAGATCGAAGCCGAGGGCTACGAGCTGGGGGATGACTGGCGGGATCGCCTGGTCCGGTTCGCGGGCGATGCCGACATCCTCATCCACGACTCCATGTACACCGACGAGGAGTACCCCGGCCGGCGCGGCTGGGGACACTCCACCTTCCGCCAGTCGCTGGAGCTGGCGGAGGAAGCCGGGGTCCGGAAGCTCCTGTTCTTCCACCACGATCCCGAACGGACGGACGCGGAAATCGACGCCATCGTACACAGGCTCAGGGAAGAGTCCGCAGCCCGAGGTTGTTCCGTGAACATGGAAGCTGCCGCCGAAGGATTCGATTTCACGCTCGAGGAGAGATGACGTGAAACGCTATGGATCACTCTCAGTGCTCATGGTCGTGGTGCCGTTGCTGGCATTCGGCCCCGCCGAACGGACCGCGCCTACTCACTGGGCGTTCGTCGTCGGCATCAGCGACTACATCAACTTCGACGACGTGGAGGGAGGCGACCTGCCCGGGGCGGAGCACGACGCCCGCGCCATACGCGACGCGCTGATCGGCCGCTGGGGTTTTCCCGAGAAGAACGTCCGTCTTCTGCTCAACCGGGACGCGACCCGAGCGGCCATCGAGGCGGGGATCACCAAGTGGCTGGCCACGCGTGCGCGTCCGGGCGACAACATCGTCATCTTCTACGCCGGTCACGGCTCTCAGATGTGGGACGAGTCGGGCGACGAGGACGACGGTCTGGACGAGACGATTGCCCCGACGGACGTGCTGCCGACAAGCACCGAGTTCGACATCAGCGACGATGAGCTCAATCAGTGGCTGAGCGCCCTGCCTACGCGCAACGTCGTTGTTGTCCTGGACAACTGCAACTCGGGCACGGGCACCCGTTCCGTGACCCCCTTTTCCAGGGCCCGCCGGCTCGGGCGCGACATCAACGACGTTCCCAAACCGCCCACGATTTCCAGGCGCGCGTTGCCCGGGCAGACGGACGAGACCGGCCTCGACGCGGGCCAGGTCCGCGTGCTCGAGCTGGCGGCCGCTCAGCCCGACCAGGCGGCGGTGGATGCATACTTCCCCGGCGGGGACGGAGCCGAGCCGTTCCACGGGGGGGCGTTCACCACCTTCCTGGTCCAGCAGCTCTGGCGCGCGCCCTCCGACGCGACGTACCAGCAGGTTTTCCGGGAAGTCTACGAAGCGATGAAGCGCAATCGCTTCCAGCAGCAGCCACACCTTTCGGAGGACGTGGAGCTGAAGTCCTCTCCGCTGTTCTTTGTAGAAGGCGGAACCACGGCAACCGCGGAGGCCGCCCTGCCCGTCACCGCTGTCCGCGGAGGTCAGGTCGAGCTCGGCGGCGGTGTGGCGCTCGGCATCACCACAGGATCGGTCTTCGAAACGCCCGGCGGCGCACGCATGGTCGTCGAGGGCGTCAGAACCGATCGGGCGAGCGCACGGGTCGTGCAGGGGTCGGCGCATGAGGGAGACCGCGCGAAGATGGTGGGTTACCGTTACGCGCACTCGCCCGTGCTGGTCAACGTGAGCGGGGTGGACAGCCATACGATCGAGATGCTGGGCGCGGCCCTGCGCAACGACGAGGCCGTACGTCTCGTCGAGGATCCCGACGCCTTCTCGCACCTGATCCTCCGCCGCCGAGGGGATCGTTTACGCATCGTCGGGTCGGACGGCTTCGTTCGCACCGACTCGATCCCCCTGGGTGAGGAGGGCATCGCGCGCGTGGTCTCGGCGCTCAGGCAGGAGGCCATCGGCAAGCAACTGGCCGACATGGAGAACCCGGGACAGACCTTCGGCGTGTCGCTCGCGCTCTCCGACGGCCGCACCCGCTTCGGTATCGGCGAGTTCATCTCATTCCACGCGACGTCCGAGCGCGACGGCTACCTTACGCTCGTGGACCTGAGCACGGACGGCACGGTCACGCTCCTGTACCCGAACCCGTACCAGACGCAGGCGCACATCTCCGCCGGAGAGACCGTGAGTCTTCCCTCGGAAGAGATGGACTTCCAGTTCATCGTCCAGCCTCCCTCGGGGAGGGGCATGGTACGCGCCTTCGTAACCGCCGAGCCGCTCCCGCTGGAGTTCAACCAGCAGGATTGGGCCACCGGCGGCGAGGATTTCGCGCGTCAGATCAGCGACGCGTTGAAGAAGGCCTCCGGACCCGCACCGGGCTCGCCCGATGCGGTGCGTCTCGACACCTGGGGTACGGCGTCGCTGGTGTACGACATCCATAACTGAGCGGAGACGGCGGTGCCTGGACGGGGGAGGAGCACGGTGGTGAGGACGCGCCTCCTGGCCCTGGCCTTCATCGTCGTGGCCTCGGCGGGTGTCGCCGTACTCCTCCGCGCGGGTGGAGGGCTCACGGGCGTCGACCAGCTCGAACGGCGCACGCTGGACTGGCGCCAGACCACGACCATGGAGTCGTTCCAGCCCGGACGTGGACAGCGCGGGAGCGAAATCGTGCTTCTCCTGTTCGACTCCCTGACCGTGGCCGACTGGCCCTACCTTTCTCCCTTTCCGAGGGCAGCGCTCGCCGAGCTCGTCGATGCCGTGGCGGCTGCGGGCGCCCGCACGATCGGGCTGGACGTGTACCTGGACCGTCGGTACGACCCGCCGGGCTCCCGGAGATGAAGGCTGGCGACGAGGCCCTCCATGACGCGCTGCGGAGGGCGGGCAACGTCATCCTCGTGGCGCCGGTGGAGGCAACGGATTCCGGACCGGTCCTCAGGCCTCCGGATCCGTACTTCACGGATGTCGCGGCCGACGTAGGCGCAGCCGATCTGCCTTCGGCGTTCGAAACGTACCGGCAGGGCGCATTGGCGGTCCGCTCAGGCCTGCGCCTGGAACCCAGCTTCGCGTTGGCGCTCTTCGCGCACGCACGCGGCCTGGACGTGGACTCGCTCCTCGAGCAGGCCCGTCGTTGGCAGCGCGTACCGCTGCCCGGCCTTCCTCCGGAGATCGGTCGGGTCCCGAGCAGTTGGTGGGAGCAGGGTGCGGGCCGCGCCAGCGGCATCGTGCCGTTCACGATCCGGTACGCCGGCCCCCCCACCGACCCCCTGGCCGGAGGATTACCCGGTACGTTCCAGGCCTTTTCCGGGAGCACGGCCGCGATCACCGCCATGCTGTCACCGGAGTTCTTCCGTGACCGCATCGTGCTGATGGGCACGGGTTTCCACGATTCCGACAAGTTCCGTACACCATTCTACGGATACGTTCCCCGGGTCGAGGGAGTGTCGAATCCGGAACCGTACACATGGATGTACGGTGTGGAGATCCACGCCAACGCCCTCCAGAACATGCTCGACGGCGAGTACGTGCGCCCGCTCGGCCCGGGCCGGGAGCTGCTCCTGTTGCTGCTCGCCGCTCTGGTCACGGCCGGGGTCGTCTTCTGGCGGGGCGCCACCTGGGGCGCCACAGCCACCGTGCTCATGGTGCTCTTCATCCTCGCGGAGGGCTTCTGGACCTGGAGCGGCCAGGTGTTCCTCGGTGTGGGCCCCACGCTCTCGCTGGGCAGCCGGTTCGTCTGGCTCCCCATCGTCACGCTCTCGCTCGCCGCCGTCATCGCCTACGTGGGTTCCGTAGCCTATGTGTCGGTGGTGGAAGGCAGGGAGAAGCGATTTATCAAGAGCGCCTTCGGCAAGTACGTCTCGCCGGAGGTCGTCGCCGAGATCGCCGAGCACCCCGAAGCGCTCCAGTTGGGTGGCCAGAAGCGACCGCTCTCGCTCCTCTTCTCGGATCTGGCGGGCTTCACGACGCTCTCGGAGAAGATGGATCCCCAGGAGCTGCTCTCGCGACTCAACGAGTACCTGTCCGAGATGACGCAGATCGTGATGGACGAAGGCGGCACGCTGGACAAGTATATCGGCGACGCGATCATGGCGTTCTGGAACGCCCCCAAAGATGTGGAAGACCATGCCGACCGGGCGCTGCGCACCGCCATCCTCATGCAGCGCAGGATGGGCGAGTTGAACGAGCACTGGCGCCGCGCGGACCCGAACTCCACGGACCTTGTCGTACGCATCGGCATCAATACCGGCACGGTGGTCGTCGGCAACGTCGGCGGTGAAGACCGCTTCGACTACAGTGCAATCGGCGATGCCGTCAATCTGGCCGCTCGGCTGGAGCCCGCGAACAAGACGTACGACACGCTGGTGATGGCCTCGGAGTACACGCTCGCGGCGGCGGACTGGACACGCTACAGGGTGCGAGAGCTGGACCTGATCGCGGTCAAGGGCAAGGAGCAGCCCGTGACCGTCTACGAGGTGCTCGAGCTGGCGGACGGGGTCCTCGATCCGCGCCGCGAGGAGGCCGTAAGGCTGTACGACTCCGGACTCGACGCCTACAAGCACCGGGATTGGGAACTCGCGGCGCAGTACTTCCGCGCGGCCACGGAAGCGGACCCGAGCGATGGGCCGAGTCGAGTGTACCTGGCCCGGTGCCTCGAGTACATGGCCGACCCGCCACCCGCCGACTGGGACTTCGTTGTGCGTCGCACGACCAAATGAGTGGTGCCGGCGCGCTTATTGTTGAATGATTGAAGGTAGGCACGGAGCACCGCCGACGCGCAGGCCGGCGTTGGCGTCTCTTCAGGACCCGAGTTCCACTGGAGAATGTCATGAAGAAGCTGATTCTCGGCTTGACCTGCCTGACGCTGGCACCCGGCTCGGTTCCCGCGCAGGAGACCCCGGCCGCGCTCGTGGTCCGGCTCCAGGGCGAGGTGCGGGTCCGGCACGGAAGCGCCGCACCGTCCGGGGCGGCGGTGGGCGAGCGCCTGCAGGCGGGTGATGCCATCCTTCCCGCTTCCGGCGCCCGCGCGTTCCTCGTTCTCCAACGGGCGCCACCCGGGTCGTGACCGAGAACACCACCCTTCGGGAACCCCGAGGCGGCGGGAATCCGGACATGTTCAGCCGCGCCATGCGCGTGCTGGCGCAGGCGGCTACCGCGGACGCCAGCACGATCAGCGCCCGGCAGGGAATGATCCGACCCATCCCGGGAGAGCCGGTGCTCGTCGCGCCGCGCAATCGGCTGACCGTCTCGTCGACCCGTCCCACGTTTACCTGGATGTCAGTGCCTGGAGCGGTGGGATACACGATCCAGATCCGCCGCGTGGACGGAGGCCGCCCCGTGCGCTACCGGGCGGGTTCGGATACCGTGTGGACCCTTCCGCCGGACGCGCCGGCGCTCATCCCGGGAGCCACCTACGCATGGACGGTCGCGCCGGCCCGCGGCAGGCCGACCCGGGAGCAGCGCTTCAAGGTCATCGGAGCCGAGGAATACCAGGAGCTGGCGGAGAACCTGGCCGCCCTCTCTGATATGGGTATGCCGCCCGAAGGAGAAGGCCTCCTCTTCACGGCCATGCTCTACCGCGATCTGGACCTGCTCTACGACGCCGAGGCCATCCTGGATACGATGGAGCGTAGCTCCACGCCGATGAGCGCCGAGCTTTATCTTCTCAGAGGAGACATCCTGGCTTCACTCGGACGTGAGCGAGAAGCCCGCAGCGCCTTCGATAAGGCCGACGAGATGATGCGATGAGCGACTCCGGCGCCGGGGGGGCCGGCGGAACCTTCACCCTCTTCGCGGCGCCGGATTCGGTGCCCGAAAGCATCCGGACCCTGGGAGACGGCGTGGCCGTGAACCCCGTCGCGGCCCCGGCCGACGTCGGGCGGCCCGAGACCCCGGCTGTCTTCCTGCTCGACGAGCACCTCCAGGCCGATGGCCTCGCGGGACTGCCCGAGCACGTGGTCGTCGTGACTTCGGGTCAAGCCGCGACGGCCGCCGCCGAGGCCGCCGGGCGCTTCTTCATGTCGCTCGACGACGCCGCCGGCGCCGAGGCGCAGCGCCGCCTGCTCCGCGCGGCGGCCCACCACTCGGCCTCGCTCCTCCATGCGCGGATGGCGCGCGAGATGCTCGAGGAACGACGCATGGAGGTGACCGAGCTGAACAAGATCGGCCTGGCCCTCATGAGCGAGCGAGACCCGGAGCGGTTGCTCGGCCTGATCCTTACGCAGGCTCGGCGGCTTACCACGAGCGATGCGGGAAGCCTGTACCTCGTTGAGACCGGCGAGGACGGCTCCCAGCGCCTCCACTTCCTCCGGTCGCAGAACGACACCCTACCGGAGCTGGCCTCGCCGGACTTCACCCTGCCGCTCGACGAGAGCAGCATCGCCGGGTACGCCGCATGCACCGGCGAACCCCTCGTCATCGATGACGTATACGAGATTCCCGAGGGCTTGCCGTTCTCATTCAATCGCGAGGCGTTCGACGAGAGGTTCGGATACCGGGCAAAGTCGATGCTCGTGGTGCCGATGAAGGATCATCGCGACCGCGTGGTCGGTGTGCTCCAGCTCATCAACCGCAAGCGCGACGAGCGCGGCACGGTACGCAACGAGCAGGAGGCCGAGCGTTGGGTCCTTCCGTTCGGTGAGCGGGCGGTCGACATCGTCTCGTCACTCGCGGGCCAGGCGGCCGTGTCCATCGAAAACAACCGTCTCTACCGCGACATCGAGAACCTCTTCGCAGGCTTCATCAAGGCGGCCGTGACCGCCATCGACCAGCGCGACCCCACCACGTCGGGACACTCCGTCCGGGTCTCGAGCCTGACGTGCGACATCGCCGAGGTCATGGACCGCATCGACGCCGGACCGTTCCGCGAGGTGTCGTTCAGCCGCGAGCAGATGAAGGAGCTGCGCTACGCCGGGCTCCTCCACGACTTCGGCAAGGTTGGCGTCCGCGAGGAGGTCCTGGTCAAGGCGAAAAAGCTCCCGCCCGTCATGCTCGAGCGCATCGAGTCACGCTTCGCCTTCATCCAGCGCACGCTGGAGATGGAGTTCCACCGCCGGAAGGCCGAGTACCTCGCCGAGCACGGCACGAGGGGCTTCGAGGAGTACCTGCAGGCGCTCGAGGAGGAGTTCCGCGAATCGATGGAGCGTGTGCGGGCCTTCCATCAGGCCATCCGAGAATCGAACGAGCCGAGGATCCTGCCCGAGGCGAGCGCCGAGGTGCTCCACGAGATCGGGCAAGCCACGTTCGTCAATCTCGACGGCGAGCAGGTACCGTACCTGTCCTCCGACGAGATCCACTTCCTCTCGATCCCGAAGGGAAGCCTCGACCCGGACGAGAGGAAGCAGATCGAGTCGCACGTGACGCACACGTTCAACTTTCTCCGGCAGATCCCGTGGACCGAAGAGCTCTCGGGGGTGGCGGAGATCGCGTACGGACATCACGAGAAGCTGGACGGAACCGGCTATCCGCGGGGCATCAGCGGCGAGGTGATTCCCATACAGACGAGGATCATGACCGTGTCGGACATCTTCGATGCGCTCACCGCGTCGGACCGGCCCTACAAGCGGGCCTTGCCGTCGGAGCGCGCGCTCGAGATCCTCGAGATGGAGGGCGAGCACGGCCAGCTCGACCCCCGTGTGGTGGAGGTCCTCGTGGAGTCCCGCGTCTACCGACGGATCCTCGAGGAGGACTGGCGCAACCTGTAGCGGCGCGCGCGGAGGCCCCGGCCCGCGTGCGTTGCCGCCCCGTGGAACGCGTTGCTCGGCCCCACGAATCGAAGCCCCATCGGCGGGGAACCGGTGGGGCTTCCTTCGTTCGGTCCGGCGGAAACCTCCACGTGGACCGGGCGGGGCGGGAAAAGCGAGCCGTCAGTGGCCACCCTCCTCGCCGTTCTCGGCCACGACCGCGAGTGGGATGTCCCCGAAACCCGAACGCTGTGGATTCTGGCGGCCTTCGGTGGACCGACGGACGTTGTTCGATACGTATTCGAACAGCTCCGTGAAGGTCACGATACCGTCTCCGTCGCCGGACTGAGTGTCCGCCGCACCGCGCAAGCCCTCGAGCAGGAAGTGTGTGAACACGCCATGGCCTCCCCACCGAGCGTCTTCGAGCGAGAACTCATTGGTGTCCGCGGCGGTCATCATCAGGCGCCGTGACGGGGTAAAGAGCTGGGCGAATCCCCCGGCGATCGCGTTATTGGGTGCTCCTCCCACGACGTCGCCGTCCGCCGTGCCCGCGGAGTGGCAGGCATCGGCGATGACCAGGACCCGTTCGGCCGCGATCTGGCGCCGGAGCGCCGTCTTGACGTCCCACATGGGAAAGCCCGTCGCGGCCAGCGCGTGAATGTCCACGTCGGTCGGCAGCAGGTAGAGGTTGTCCGGGCGATTCGGATCCGGAGCGCCGTGGCCGGCGTAGTAGATGACCACGAGATCGTTCCAGTCGGCCTGCTGCAGGAAGACGAAGAGCGCCTCGCGCATCCTCGCCGCCGTGGCGTCTTCATCGGCCAGGAAGAGCACCTCGTCGAATGGACCCGCCGCGTCACTGGTCAGGAAGTCGTACACCGCCTGGGCGTCGGACCGCGCGTACTCGAGATCGGGGATGTCGTCGGACGCGTACTGGCTGATGCCGATGACCACCGCCCAGCGCTTGTCGATGCGGGGCGCCGCGATGACCTGCGTCGCCGCCCCTCCGGTGCCCTCGGCCACGATCTTCACGCTGTCCTGGCTCACGGGCAGGTCGAAGCGCCGCACGAACCGCTGGGCGGGAATGCCCTCGAGGCCCAGCCGAGCTGCCTCACCGCCATCGAGGGGCTCGAGCACCGCGTTCTTCCCTTCGACCTTCACATCCCGCGCGTTTCCCACCACGACGCCCTCGAGCCGCACCGCGTTCTTGAGCCCCGAGAGGTCCGCGCCACCTTTCCTGACCACGCCGATCCCGCGCGTGCCGCCCTCATCGGCCGGCAGCACGTCCGCGCGCAGCACCGCCACCCCCGGCGCGGCGCCTCCGGACTCCGCGACCTTCTCGGCCTCGGCCGGAATCGAGCCGGGGTCCGGCTTCCAGTACGCCTGTTCCTCCCAGGGAGTCGATTCCCAATCGTTCATCAACCGCCCCACCAACGGCGAGGTGGTCAGGAGCTTCTGCGTGGCCTGTCGGATGGCCTTCGCCCGCGCCGCCTGCTCGGTGGCCTCGATGACGCGAGCGTCGGCCACCGCACTCGACACCACGACCCCCCGGTCGAGCCGCAACGCACGAATCGACACCTCGCTCGTGGCGGTCACCAGACTTCCATCCACCGGATCGGGCCGCGCCCCCCAATCCGCCACCCCCAGGATCAGGACCTGCGCGCCGAAGTCCCGTCCCAGCTCGGTGGCCGCACCCTCGTCACCGTCGAGCGCGGCACGCACCAGCTTCCTCTGTGCGGCTTCGTGCGCCAACGCGGGATCGATCACGGGAAATCCCGCACTCCGCAGGAACGTCGTCATCTCCCGGGACGCCACCTGCCCCCGGCCTTCCTCCTGGATGAAGACCAGCGTGCGCGGGAGATCCGTCTCGAACGTGATCGCCGCCTGCTGGGCCGCAGCCGGTGCCGCGGCCAGCACGGACATCAGGATCGCGAGCCCCCTGAACGTCGTCGGTGCCGTCCTCATCACAAGCCTCCCCCACCGGATTGAAGTCGTTCCAGGGCTCTCCTGGCATCGCGGTGGTTCGGATAGATCTCGAGCGCCTTGCGGTAGTGCTCGATGGCCTTATCCGTCTGACCCTTGTCCTCGTAGTCCACGGCACGGGAGAACTCGATCGTCGCCTTCACGGGAATCGACTCCACGGGTGGACGCTCGGAGGGTGGCGTCAGGTGCAGCTTCTTCGAGAACTCGTCCGCCATCCAGACGATGACACCCAGGAGCTCGCTGGTCTTGTCCATCTTCTTCATGACCGCGATGACCTCGGAGGTCTCCACGTCCACCGCCCGAATATCGATACGCAGGTTCCCGGCGATGTCCGCGACACTCCCGTGGAGCACATACTGGGCACCGACCAGCTTGCCTACCTCCGCCGCGCTGTTCTCCTCCACGCGACCGGAAAGACTCAGCCGCTGCTCCGTCAGGAGGTCGTTGAGGCGCGCGCGCTCGATGACGCGCATGCCGGGCCGCCCCTGAAATTCCGTGACCAGCATAGCCGAGACCGCCTTGCCCAGATTCACGGAGTTCCCGGCCTGCCCGAGCATGAAACCGGAAAAATCAAGGACCGCCACCGTGGGGACGTCCTCGGTCGACTGAGCGTGCGATGGATGGACGGCCACCATGGCCGCCAGGACCGCAGCGACCGCCGAAAGGGTCGCACGAGCGCGCAAGGATACCTCCTCCAAACGGGAGCGAAGTCCCGGAAAAGAGTCGTATGGAGTCGCGAACGGCGGGCAACCAATGAAGAATTCCTTTGCCCGCCGGGAGCCCCATTCGTAAATTTACGTATGGCCGTCCGGGGATGCGAGACAAATCTTCCTTCTCCCCGGACCGTGGCCACGTCCGCAGATTGCTCCCCAGGAGCTCCCCATGAAGTACGCCGCGCCCTCCCACCCTATCCTCTTCCTTCTTCTGGCGGGCGCCCTGGCCCTCTCGGCGTGCGCCCACCGGTTGCCCGACGTCGGGCCGGAGGATCTCCCGCGCATCCGCCAGGAAGTCGAGGCCCGGCCCGAAGATACCGATCTCCAGGTCCAACTGGGCATGGCGCTCTACAAGGCCCAGGACTACGACCAGGCGCTGACGACGCTCCAGCACGCCGTCGAGGCGGGAAACCGGACTGGAGCCGCCTACCTCTACCTCGGCCTGACCCAGGAGGCTCTGGAAGACTGGAGCGGAGCCCGCGACGCGTATTCGGCCTACCTCAAGGTCGGAAAGTCCGACCCGCTCAAGAACCGGCTCCGCAAACGGCTCGAGTTGATGGCGCGCAGGGTTCTGGAAGCGCAGGCGAAGGCGGCGCTCGCCCAGGAGCAGCAGCTCGGAGCGGTGCAGCCCAAGCCGCGCTCCGTGGCCATCTTCCCATTCGGCTTCAATTCCGACCGGGAGGAGATGCGGCCGCTCATCTACGCGCTGGCCGACATGATGATCACCGACTTCAAGGTCTCCAACGCGCTGACCGTGCTGGAGCGGGCGCAGATCCAGACGCTGCTAGACGAGATGTCGCTTACGGAAGCGGGTTATGCCGAAGCGAGCACCGGCGCGCGGGCAGGGCGTCTGCTCCGCGCGGAGCACGTGGTGCAGGGTGTCATCACGACGCTGGGCCAGAGCGGCCTGCGTCTCGACACCGACGTCCTGAACATCCCCCGCAGCGCCTCGGAGGGCCGCGTCTCCGAAGAGAACCAACTCGACAAGCTCTTCGACATCGAGAAGCAGGTGGTCTTCCGCACGCTCCGCGATGTTCTCTCCGTGCAGCTCACGCCCGCCGAGCAGCAGGCGATCCTCGACAACCGGACCGACAACCTCCAGGCCTTCCTGGCGTACGGCCAGGGCCTGCGGGAGCAGGACCGAGGAAACTATGCAGCAGCGGCCCGCCAGTTCCAGCAGGCCGCCCAGTTGGATCCAGGTTTCTCGAAGGCTCAGGAGCAGGCCTCCCAGACGGAGGATCTCTCGGAAGCGCAGTCCGAGGAATCCACCGATATCGTGCAGGAGGCGGCCGCCACCGGCGAGACCGGCGGCACCGAGACGGTCGCCCCGGCCACCAGCGGCGACGTGACGGGAACGACGGCCCCCACGGGCGATGTGAGCGGGACCCTCAATAACGCGTCCGAGGCGGTCAACCCCACGCCCACGGCATCGACACTCGACCTCGGTGCCACCTCGCAGACCAAGTCCG
>Ga0114931_10007284_pt1 | contig 13517 bp, 14 predicted proteins | sample 2SBtaG_FD_89579 | JGI IMG/M metagenome (GOLD analysis project Ga0114931, IMG submission 89579) | Deep subsurface microbial communities from Kolumbo volcano to uncover new lineages of life (NeLLi) - 2SBTROV14_V59a metaG | ecosystem: Environmental > Aquatic > Marine > Volcanic | place: Kolumbo... | reverse complement strand
TTAGAAAGGAACACCGTGAAGTCCCTGGCTTCCATAAATCCAAAAGATATCGAAACCATCAAAATGGCGCTCAACGATTCCATCTCGGACATCAATGAGGAACTCAAGCGCAACCCTTCCGCAAGGAAAAAACAGGACCTGATTGATTACAAGGCAAAATACAGCCGGGTGCTGGACAAACTCCGGCAAAGCCCGTCGATTTACGCGCTCGCCGAACACGACCTCGACCTGGCCGCCAGCGGATTGAATGACGCCATTGAATTGCTGGACAATTATATCGAGTCGGACGACCTGACCGAGGAGGAAACCGAGGAGATTCTGACTCATAAAAACGACTGCGAACGGCTGCTCAACTTGCTGGCCGGCTGATTTCCGCCGGCGGCCGGCACCCGCCTAACCGCTGAGCATGATCCTCACAATCGTTGGCCGGTTAACGTAATAACCGTAGTAAAACAGCCAGAAAGTAATCCCCAGACCCGCCGCCATGCTCAAGGTCCACGCCGCTTTGCTGTCTTTCTTGATGTTTCCCTTGTCTTCGTACATGAAGGCGGAATGGATCAACATGCCGATAAAGAACGCGATGCCGAGAAACGACAGCGCCAGCACCAGAACCATGAAGGGAGAGAAATTCACGGGACCTCGATCTTGCCGGCGGATTTCACCTCACCCCACCCCGCCGGTTCACGATTATAAAACAAAACCCCTTTCGGCAATTCCGAGAATCACCAAAAGCTTGGACGCGCCGACAACCAGGCCGACCAGCAACGCCATTCCCCCGGCGACGCAACACAGAACGATCAAAACATCCTTGCGGGACCGCCGGTGCGTCGCGATACTGATGGCGGCCGTGAGGGCCACGAGAACCAGGGCGGAAATCCAATAATACCGGGGAGACATGCTTCGATTCTAAACGAATTCGCCGCCGCCCGCAAGAAACGGATGAACCGGTAGCGCGCGTGTCACGGGACCACTTCCACGCGGATGACGTTGGTTCCGTGCGCCACCCCCACCGGCAAACTGGTGGTGATGACGACCCGTTCGCCTTTTTTCAGCAGCCGCCTGGTTTTCAAGACATTGAAGATGTCCTTGAGGTCGCCGGTAAAACTGCTTTTTTTGTGAACCAGAAACGGCATCGCGCCGCGCAGCAGAGTCAGCCGGCGCGCCGTCTCCAGCCGCGAGGTGAACGTGAACAGCGGCACCATGGGATGCGGCGAGGAAACCAGCCGCGCCGTCCTGCCGGTCTCCGTAAACACCAGAATCGCCCGGGCATTCAGCAACTCCACCATGCGGTTCGCGGAATACGTGATGCCGAGGCTGACCGGCGGGTCGTCATCGAAAAACCAGCGCCAGGGGACGATGCGTTGGTGGGTGCGTTGGAAGTCCTCCGTCTTTCTCGCCACTTCCGCCATGATCTCGACGGCGGCCCGCGGGTACTTGCCCACAGCCGTTTCCGCGGACAGCATAATAGCGTCGGCGCAGGCCATCACCGCATTGGCGACATCGGAAACCTCGGCGCGCGTCGGGCGGCGGTTGACGATCATGGACTCCAGCATCTGCGTCGCCACGATAACCGGCTTGCACTGCAGCGTGCATTCCCGCAAAATTTTCTGCTGCACCACCGGAACCTCGGTGATGGGAATTTCCACCCCCAGGTCGCCCCGCGCCACCATCACCCCGTCGGACGCCTGAATGATCTCCTCCAGGCATTGGACGGCTTGCTTGCGCTCGATCTTGGCGATGATCTCCACGTGCTTTCCCGCCTTGCGAACCAGGTTGCGCAGTTGCCGGATATCCCCGGCGGAACCGGCAAACGACAACGCCACAAAATCGATCCCCTGTTGCAAACCGAACGCCAAATCCTTTTTGTCCTTGGGCGTCAGGGCGGAGGCGGAGATCACCGCGTCGGGCATATTCAATCCCTTGAAGTCGGACAAGCTGCCGCCCGCCAGAACCTTGACTTGTACGTTTTGTCCGGAGACGCTTTCCACCTTCACGCACAAATTGCCGTCATCCAGATACACCAGGCCGCCCACCTTCACGTCCCGGTGGAAATGGCGGAACTGGACGGGCACCAGCTTATCCCGTCCCACCACCCGCTTGGTCGTGAAGGTGACGCGGTCGCCCCGGTTGAGCTGGATAAACCCACCGGCAAATTTTCCCACCCGGATTTTTGGCCCCTGGAGATCGAGCAGAATGCCCACTTGGCCGCCCAGCTCTTTTTCCGCATCACGGATCCAGCGTATCCACAGGCGCAACAGGCCGTAATCCCCATGCGACAGGTTCAGCCGGAAGACATTGACCCCGGCGCGGACCAGGTCGCGGATGATTTTCTTTTTGCCGCTCGCCGGCCCCAGGGTGGCGATGATTTTCGTTAACTTGGCGGACATGAACGGACGGTCACCTCAATGGCAGGGAAAAGACGGATTATACCGCTTCGCGCCGGGGTTCACGGCGCGCCGGTGTAGGCTTGCGGCGTCTGGCCAAACGGCATCGACAGCAGCTTAATGAAAGTAACGTCGTCCCGCTTGCGAAAAGACTCCACGCCGATCAGGATTTCCGGCTGGCTTTTCTTGGCGTTTTGCAAATAGGTCCCCAGCATGCGGTCCCAAATGGATAAATTGAATCCGTAATTGGAGTTGGTTTCGTTCACTTCCACCGAATGGTGGATGCGGTGCATGTCCGGCGTAACGATCAGCCAGCGCAGCGCGTTGTCCAGCACCAGCGGCAGTTTGATGTTGGAGTGAGAAAACTGGGCCATGCCGTTGAGGATGGCCTCAAAGATCAACACCGCCACGGGTGAAGGCCCCAGGGACAGGATGATGCCCATTTTATAAATCATGGAGACAAGAATCTCCACCGGGTGGAAACGCAGACTGGACGAGACATCCAGGTCCAGGTCCGAATGATGCACCACATGGAAGCGCCAGAACAGGGGGACCATGTGGACGACAACATGTTGCAGGTAAATCATCAAGTCGAGGAACACGACGCTGGCCGCCATTTCCAGCCACCCAGGCCCATCCAGCCAATTGAGCACGCCCCAGCCCTTTGCCTGGGCGAACTGCGCGGCGCCCACCGCCGCCGCGCCAAGCAACAGCCGCACCACGACAATGTCCACGCCCGTCAGCGCCAGGTTGATCCCCACCCGGCGAACCTTCGAGTCCACGGTGGGGTGGCGCGGGATCAGCCGCTCCAGCAACAGCATCAGCAGAAAAACCGCCAGAAAAATAACAAACCGCAACACACCGGCATCCATCAAACAACGGCCTCCATCATTCGGCAATTTTAACAGTATAAAACAGGGGCGAATTCAATCAAGCGGAAATAAAGCACGGGAGAAAAACGGCGCCGGGCGCTGCCGGCGGGGTCAACCCGCTCGGCCTCGTTCTCCGCAAGCCAGTTTACCGGCAACATCGGCCAGCTTGCCGCGGTAAACCTCTTGCAGGTCGCCGCCGAGGCGGACAAAATCCGATTCGATCATCATCTTGCCGCTGCCCATGAACTCCAGGCCGCGGTCGATTCTCGCGCAGACCGACGGGCTTTGCCCGGCCGCCGGGGGCAACAACATCAAGTCGCAAAACTCGATTCCCGCCCGCACCGTGCGGATGAGGCGCGGATTGAATCGGTACCCTTTCTTTTCCCGGAGAAACGTCATGATCCTCAAGGCATTCTCATATGCCCCGCGGGCGCGGAGATAATCGCCGTTGATGGAATAATGAACGGCTTTCATCACCTCCAGTTCCTTGTTGCCGATAAAATCGGCATCCGGCGCCGGACTCTTGAAATAACGGTTTTCAAATTCCTCGATCCATTTGAGAGCATTGGCGCGGCAGGTTTCCGGGGACAGCGGGTGGCGCGCCGGCAGGCTGCGGTTTTTACCGTTGAGCTGTTCGGAGATGTAAAACAGGATGAGCGCCTGGTAGGCGACCGGACTGGCGAACGACCGGGAATTTATGGCGCGCCGCAAATGCGCGAGACCCTCCTGCCGCCGGTCCCGCCCGCCCTGCATGAGAAGGTTGCCGACGCCTCCCAGCCGGCTGTTCACGTACCGGTACATGCCCAGGCCGATGTGCGCGTCCGCCAGCCCCGGGGCCAGAATCAGCGCCTTTTCCAGATAACCGTCGGCCCGGAACCCGTTGACGAAAGCCTTGAAAATGTTGCCGACGCCAAACTCGTATTTGCCGATGTAACCCACCGCTCCACCCAAAACCAAATAGGCCAAGGCTCTCCGGTGCGGCGGCAGGTCCGGATCGCCGATAAGCCCTTGCGCGGCCTGTTTCGCCTTTTCGATGTTCTTGCGGTATTCCGCCTCGTTTTTTTCAAATCGGAACCGGCGGGTCAGTCCCAGACTGTAAACTTTTTCCACATTGATCGCCGCCAGCTGGAAATAGGATATCAGCAGCTCCATTTTTTGCCGGACGGCCAGCGGCCGGCGTTCCAGCCGCGAAATCCGGCTCCGGAATACCGGCATCCATTTTTCATCCCGGTAGCGCAACCGGTCCAGAAGAGCCTGGCGCCCTTCCTGCAAAACCGGGAACTCATTTTCCGGCGCGGCAATATTTTCACCGGCAAGGATCGCAGGCTTGCCCCCCACGGCGGCCAGGAAAACCAGCGCCGGCAGAACCGATGCCAGGAAAAAATTTTTCCGGGATTTTTGCATCATGAACAAAACACGGAAAACGAGATTAACCGAATACGCCGCCGCATGGTGCCGGGCTAACCCCGCGATTCGGGTTTGAGCGGCAGCGTTATGGTAAACGTGGTTCCCGTTTGGCGGTTGCTCTCGACGGCGATTTTGCCGCCGTGCCGTTCGACGATTTTCCGGCAGAGAGCCAGGCCCATGCCCGTTCCGTTGTACCGGCTCGATTCATGCAGCCGTTTGGAGGGTTTGAAAATCCGCTGCAAATATTTTTTTTCGATGCCGATGCCGTTATCCTTGATCAGGATATCGACCGACCCGCTTTTCGAGGGACGGCCGGTTATTCTGACGCAAGGCGTTTGTTCCGCCCGGCAATACTTGAGGCCGTTGTCGATGAGATGATTGAACAAAAGACGCATCTGCCCCTGGTCCGCGGCAAGCCGCGGCAAGCCGCTGACCTCGACGATGCCCGGTTGATGCGGCGGATCCCGGTCGGGCTTCAAGCCCAGAACCAACGCCTGCAAGTCCGTGGGTTCAAATTTCGGCGCGGCGGAAGCCACCTCGGAAAACCGCACCAAATCAGCGATCAACTGCCGTATCCGCCGGCTGGCATTCAGCATGCGGTCGAGGTAATCCCGCGCCTTGTCCTCCAGCCGGGCCGAGTGCCGGGATTCCAGAAGGTCTCCAAACGTATTGATCTTGCGCAGCGGCTCCTGCAAGTCGTGGGACGCGACAAAAATAAAATCCTGCAACTCCTCGGTCTTGCGCTCCAAATCGCCGGTGCGCTCGCGCACCTCGTCCTCCAGAACCCTGTTGTAATCCTGCACGCGATTGTACAGTTGCCTGATCTCCAGCATGTTGCGAATCCGGCACATCACCTCAACCAGATCAAAGGGCTTCGTCAAATAATCCCTGGCGCCGGCCTTTAAAGCGCGTACGCGGGAGTCGTTATCGATCTGCGCGGTTAAAACCAAAACCGGCAAATAAGAATCTTTTTCTATGGCCCGCAACTGCTCCATCACCTGAAAGCCATCCAGGTGCGGCATGTTCAAATCCAGCAAAACCAGGTCCGGCCGGAAGTCCTGATAAACCCGGCAGACCTCGCGGGAGTCCAAAACGCTTTGCAAGGCGGAAAACCCCTCCATCATCAGGATTTGCTGAAGCAAATCGACATTCACCGCCTCGTCGTCAACGATCAGTATTTTGGAGTCGCGCAAACTTTTGGGTGGTGGCATGTAACCGAAAAGCGTGAAGGTTGATATAAACAATCGTTATCATTATATGTTTTTGAAAAAGAAAGATTGTTACAGGTTTGTTAATAATGAAGCAGACCATATTTTTATAGCGGATTTTATGCTAGGTTGCGTCTATAAACTACCGGGGAAAACGCTGACCGGCGTCATCCGTTTCGCATTCCCGATTAGGTTGCGCCTATAAACTACCGGGGAAAACGCTGACCGGCGTCATCCGTTTCGCATTCCCGATGATGATATTATACACCGAACGTTTTCGTTGATTTCAAGGACCGCGGATGGCTAAGCTCAGGGGATTGATCGTCGACGACAGCAAATTCGTTCAGGAAGCGCTGAAGGCGATTTTTGCTTCCGACGGCGACATAGAAATCGCCGGCGTCGCCGATGACGGCCTGCAAGCCATCGAAAAAGTCCGGCACCTTAAACCGGATTTCGTCACCATGGACCTGCAAATGCCCGTCATGAACGGATTGGAATCCATGGAGCGTATTTTGGCGGAACACCCCGTTCCAATCTTCGTCATTTCGGACAATACCGACTCCGAAATGGCGTTCCTTGCCCTGTCCAAAGGCGCTTTGGAAATCATTCCCAAGTCGGAAATCCGTCTGAAGAAAGCCGGGGAACTGTTGGCAAGAATAAAACTGCTGGCCCGGAAAAGTCCCTTCCGCACCCCAACCCGGGCAAATGCTTGCGCCGCCACCAAGCCAGGGAAGAACCCTTTTCTGCCGGCGGCGGGCAAGCACGACTTCGACAGAGTCGTTGCCATCGCCTGTTCCACGGGCGGGCCAAAAGCTCTCGACGTCATTTTATCGGCTTTGCCCGGAGATTTCCCCTATCCCATCCTGATTGCCCAGCACATCGCCGACGGTTTCGTCACCGGCCTGGTAAAGTGGATCGATGCAACCTCGGCCCTGCGCGTCAAGGAAGGAGGCTGGGGGGAAGCGATCCGTCCCGGCAGCGTTTACATCTCTCCGGTCGATAAACACATGACCGTCACCGAAAAGGGAACCCTGACATTCGTCGAACGTCTGGAAAACGATATCTATCACCCCTCCTGCGACAAACTTCTGGCATCCGCCGGGCAGGTGTACGGCAAAAACACCATCGGCGTTATCCTGACCGGCATGGGGAGCGACGGCGTGGAAGGCATAAAGGCCATCAAACAAAAAGGCGGCGTGACCCTCGCCCAGGATGAAAAATCCTGCGCCATATTTGGTATGCCGAAAATAGCCATCGAAGCCGGCTGTATCGACAAAATCCTGCCGCTGGAAATGATCGGCGCCTACCTGGTTCAGTTGGCAAAATCGACCGTTTGATCCTGGCCTCCCTCGGCGGCAAGATGCTTTGCCTTTGCCGGCCCCTCCGGGCGCGTCAAAATATCGCCGGAGGACTTGGAAAAAATTTCCCCAAACCCCGAAAAACCCGCCGGAGACCCCCAGGGCACGGCCGAACATAGAGCAAAAATACGAATAAAAACAACCGGTTATGCAATACCCTCCACATCGCGCCGGCAAACCAAACATAATGGCACAAAAATTGCTTTTTGTTTGAGGTAAAGGAGGTGAAACATGTTTATTGACCGATTGTTGTTTTCCGACAAAGCTCCCCTGTTGCTCAAAAAGAATCTGGATTTTCAATCCGAGCGCAACCTGCTGATCTCCAGCAACACCAGTAACATCAACACACCGGGCTACAAAGCCCGGGACCTGGATTTTCAGGCTCAGTTGGAGGAAGTTCTGGACTCGGGCGACCAACTCAAAATCGAGACCACAAACTCCAGGCATTTCGGCTCGACAAAAGGCGCGCTGAAAAAACTCGAGCCTGAAGTGTTTGAAGAGCCGGACGCCGCCCGCTCCGACGGCAATAACGTAAATCTGGACAAGGAAATGCTGAAGCTGGCCGAAAACCAAATCAACTATACCGCCACCATTCAGATGATGGCCAAAAGAGGATCGACCATTCGCGCCGCCGTCACGGAAAACGCGACCTGACCTCAAACCCCGGCTTGAAATAAGCCGGGAACGGGGTTTTTAACAAATCACTCAACCCCTAGACGGCAACAACCGTAAAGAAAGTTGACAAAGCGGCAGTAACGCCTTAATTTAGAGGAAAATGTATCAGGGAAACCCGGCATGACGGATATCACCACAGAAAGCAATCTGAAAGCCATTCTGGGAGCCAGCTCGCGCAAGGTAAAAAGCGCGGACTCGGCAATCCAAAGCGAAGGCAAAAATTCTTTTGCCGACACGCTCGCCGAGTCTCTCAACCGGGTCAACGAAATCCAGCAAGACGCCGACAAGGCCATCGAAAAACTGGTCTCCGGGAAAACCCAGAATATCCACGAAACCATGCTCGCCGTAGGAAAAGCCGATATGGCCTTCCGCATGACCATGCAAGTGCGTAACAAGATCGTCGAAGCTTATCAGGAAGTCCTGCGGATGCAGGTTTGACCGATCATAACTTCAAGAATGAAAAAGCCCCGGGGGACTTCCCAGGGGCTTTTTTTTATGGGATAATTTCCTTCTGAGCCGACAACTTTCTGAAAGCGGCACAGCGTTGCATTTTGCGGAAATTTGCCGGCGGTCCGCGTTTTCCGCGTGGCGGACCGTTTGTTGGGCATTTTTTTAAATGACCTACTTTTACTAAAGACCTTTAAATCCGGAGGTCTCATGAAACCATTCATGAAAGTATTCATAAGCAGCAGTCTGGCCCTGGGGTGCGCGGCGATGTTGTCGTTGCCGGCAGCGTCCGCGGAGCTTTCGGACCTGGACCGGCACGCCAAAAGAGGCATACAACACGGTCAAAGAGGATTTGTTCATTTCCAGGAAATGATCGCGCAACTGGAATACATCCAGAAAAAGCGGGCCGAGAAAGCCGGCTCGAAGAAAAACAAAGAAGATGAGGAAATCGCCCTGGCCCTGAGACACGCCAAGGAAGCCTTTGTGCACTACGCCGAGGCGTTGCGGATTGCCGGCCAGTCGTTCGGTTTTTTCGACAAAAGCGCGTTGAAGAAACATGGCGGCGTTCCCCACGAAGAAAAAGAAAACGTGGCGCGCCGGCAAGTGTTTAAACCGGTTCCCATGCCTGTGCGGCCTCAGAAGATGAGAAAAGGCGGCCCCTTGCTGAGAGACGGCTCTTGACCCTTTGAAGAGGAATGCGTGATGAAAACTCGGACACGTTTTGCGGCGGTCCTGGGATGCGCGGCGGTTTGCGCCCTGATATCCGCCGGCTCCGCCTGGGCGCAGGCAAAAGGCCATGCCAGCGTCGGCCTGGGACACGGCGAGGAAGGCGTCCGCCACCTGGAGGAAATGATCCGGCACCTGGAATTCAGCCTGAGCGTCCCCAATGCCGATCCCCGGCTGAAAACCCACGGCACCCAGGCCCTGGGACATGCCCGCGAAGCCTTAAAACACTACGACGAAGCCCTGCGCCATGCGTCGGAGTCCCTGGGCCGGCCCGTCCGGCGGTCCGAAGGTTCGGGAGGCCCGCCCCCCGGAACAGCGCTCGGCGAACCGCTCGACGAAGGCTCCCACTGACGCTCCACGGCGCCGCCTCGGCGGGCAGCGTCACCGTTCCACCGGCAGGGACAGATGGGCGCTCCAATCCCACCAGGAGCCGTCGTAATTGCGGACGTTGAATCCCAAATAGCGGAAAACGAAGAACGCCATTCCGGAGCGCACCCCGCCGGTGCAGTAAACGACAACATCCTGATCGCGGCGGATAGCATATCCCTTCAGCAAATCGAGCAAGGCCGAACGGTTTTTCAGCCGCCCCTGGCCGGTAAAGAACGTCCGCCAGTCGATATGAACCGCCCCCGGGATGTGGCCGCCGCGGCGGGAACCGTAGGGCGTCGCCCCTTCAAACTCCCCGCGCTCCCGGTTATCGACGAGCGCCAGCGCGGGCGACCCCAGCCGCGGCAAAATCCAATCCCGGCCGGCGGCGACAGCAGGGTCAAAGCGGATATCCTGCGGCGTCAGCGAGGAGGGGGCAACGGCCCGCCCGCCGCCGCGCTCCACGGCGCCCGCGGCCGCCACCCACGCAGCGTACCCGCCCTCCAGAAGAAACACTTTTTTAAACCCGAAATAACGGAACATCCAGAAAAAACGGCCGTCGACGCGCCACAGGTCTTCCGGGTCCCCGTAAACCACCAGCATTTTGCCGTAATCGATTCCCAAGGGGCCAAGCTTTTCGGCGATCCATTTGCGGTCCCGGATCAATAAGCCCGAAACGCCGTCGCGGACGCGGGTAAATTCCCGCCAGTCGCTCAAATTCACCGCGCCGGGAATGTGTCCCAAAAAAAACTTGAAGGCCGACCGGGTGTCGATCAAAACCACACCTTGCGGAGGCAGTTGCCGCAACGCCTCGGCATACATCAACGGGCCTGCCGGCGTCGGATTCGAGGCCTGTGAAAGCGGCAAGGCCCACACCGCCGACGCCAGAAAAACCGGTAAAAAAACCGCGGTAATTTTTCTTGACAACCCGTCGCCGGCGCTTGTAAGATATCTCCTCATTTTACAACATATCCTCCAGGAAACTGCGGCCCACAGCCCGCGGTTTTTGGGGACGCGCGCGGAAACGAAAGAGTTTTATTTCTTTCCTTCCGGCAATCCCTGGTGATATTATACCCCATAATCAGACACCGAAAACAGGATTGGCAGGAAGACTACCTCGTCCGCCCGTCCGTCCGGCAGGGATTATCAACGACACGGATTTTTGATGTCCAACGGTTAGGCAGCAGGCGGAAATCGACCTTCCATGGATGCTCAATTTCAACCACTAAAAAAAATTGTGAGGAGTTATGACGGCCAACGACAAAGACAAGGAACAGGAATCCACGGAAAAAACCGGCGCCGACAGGCTGGACGAAATTAAAAAAGAGGAAGAGGCGGTAAGCACCTATTACGCGCAGGCCGACACGGAAAAAGAAGCGTCCGCCGAAGACGTGTACAAGCCTCTGCCGGAAATCGACGACGAAAAAGAAGAAATGAGCTTTCTGAAAACCGTGGCGTTTCTCGGCTTTGGACTGGCTGCCCTGGCCATCGTTTTTATCTTGTTCTTCATGCGTGACCTGGACGAGCGCGTGGTCAACATGAACTCCGCCGTCGCCAAACTGGACGAAAAAATCGAGCCTTTCAAAAAAGAGGTTAAAGAAAGCGTCGACAAAATCAGCTCGGACGTCGTCCGCCTGGAGGGCAAGCTCGGCAATTACGAACGCACCCAGGCCATCATGGCGTTGAAGCGGGCGTTGATCACCGTTCAACAAATAACCTCGGACGGCAATCCGGACATGCAATCCAAGTCGGGCGCGGTGGTAGCCGGCATTCAGGGATTGTTGCAGGAACTGGGCGGCGAGCCATCCGCCGCGCCGGCAGCGGCAGCCCAACCCGCTCCCGCCGAGGCGCCGCCGGCCGCTGACCAAGCCGCCGAACCCGCCGCCGGTGAAGGGCAAGCCGCTGAGCCGCCGGCCGCGGACCAAGCCGCCGAACCCGCCGCTGGTGAAGGGCAAGCCGCTGACAACGAAACTACGGAAGACCGCGAGCAAGCTGCCGCCGCGGAATCCGCCGAGGAGCCGGCAGAAACCGAGAGTCAGGAGTCCGCGGAAACCAGCGTCGGCAAAATTGAGCTGAGCTCGGAGCAGGATGCCCCGGCGGCGGAGAGCACCGAAAACGGGGCCGACGACGGCGAGGAGTTAATTGAAGACGAATAACGGCGAAAACCCGGATGCGGCAAAACCCGGCGGCCCACGGTTCTCCATGTCTGCCTTGAAATTTATTCTATCCCTTTGCCTGCTGATCCTGATCGTCGCGTTCGCGGTTAAAAACACCGTCTCCGTCCCCATTCATTACTACGATTATCAATTCAGGATTCAGACGGTCGAGTTGCCTCTGCTGATGGTCGTACTGATTTCATTGTTCACGGGGTTTTTGGCCGCCTGGAGCGTCGGGATTTTTAAACAAATGAAATTAAAGTCAGAGTTGAGAAAACAGAACAAAACAATCCGCCGCCTGAGCGGTGAGTTGGAAAAACACAACCCCGGGGAAACTTAAGCCCCCCTGCAGCGCCGGACACGTGTTTCCCAAGGCTCCGGCGGCGCGGCAAGCAGCAACCGGCCCGCGCCCGCATCTCCCGCTTCCCCTGTAAGGACGCGCAAAACATCTTCACGGTTTGCAACCTCCGCCCCTCTGGCCGGTATCCGAAAAATTTCATCGAAAAAACCATTAAACTTTCTTGCCGCTATATTTTTGGGGCTTAAACACGTATTCCTGGGAAAAACAACGATTTTCCCTTGTATAACCCCTCTCCATATTTCGGCAGACTAAAAAAAACTTCGCCAAACAAAAATTTTCTATTGATTTTAATTGAATATTAATGTATAGGTTATGACACAACGTCCCCGACCCGATTATCACAAGCGAAAAAACCGTGTCCGTTCTCGTGGTCGAACGTCCGGAGTTCGAGAGTTTTTTAGCATAATATGCACGGAGGGTCATATCATGCCAGTCAGCCAAAAAATTTCCGAGAATTTGCTGGGGAACGAAGCCGGTTTCCACATGGGATTTTTCAAGATTCCCGTCAAGCTGTATTCGCTCGTCCTGGGCCTGCTTCTGGTATTTGTCGGTGTAGTGGTCTACACCGTCGTCACGCTCAACAAGCAGAAACAGGACGCCGGAGAACTGAATCTGGCGGGGAAGCAATCCATGCTGACCCAGCGATTGTCGAAAAGCGTCATGGAACTGCAATTGGGAAATTTGCAAAAGTCGGATGAAATCGAAACGATGACCGAGGAATTTGAAACCACCCTGGCGGGGTTGAAGGACGGCAGCGAGGAGTTGAACCTGCCGGCGGCGGAAACGCCGGAGATTCTGGCCAAACTGGAGGAAGTCGAAACCCGGTGGGAACCCTTTGCCGACAACGCCGGCCAGGTGAGCAATCTTTGGCCCGACCTGCAAGAGAGGCTGGACGCCATCATCGCCACCAACATGGACCTGTCCAACGAGGCGAGCGATTTGGTGGATGAACTCAAGGAAATCGCCGACGCCGGAACCGTTTCCACCGCCGGCAGAATGACCACCATTGTCCAGCGTGTCGCCAAGGCAGTGCTGCAATTCATCCTGTACCGCAACGAGAAATCCCTCAAGGAAGGCGAAAAATTCATGGCGCTGCAAAACATGATCATTCGGGGACTTCTGGAGGGGGCCGACGGCCTCGGCCTCAAAAAAGTCGAAGACCCCGATATCCGGGAAATCATCGAAGAATTCCAAAGCAACTGGATAAAATTTCAAGGCCAGGTGGAAGCGGTGTTCAGTCAGATGCCCGAAATCGATCAAGCGTCCAAATACATCGGCGACAACAATCTCCGCTTACTGGAGACCATGAACGCCGTCGTCCAGGAAATGGCCGCACATTCGCAAAAGAAAGTCGAGGAGATGATAACCACCGAACAGGCTATTTTGGCCGTCGTTTTTGTTCTGGGCCTTCTTTGCAGTTTTTTGATCATCAGGATGATCACCTGTCCCCTGGACGAAGTCTCGCAAAAAATCGCAAAAATGCGCCGGGGGTTGCTCGAACAGGAAAAAATCGACATAAAAACCAAGGACGAGGTGGGCCTGCTCGGCAATATCTTC
>Ga0114931_10007283_pt1 | contig 13518 bp, 9 predicted proteins | sample 2SBtaG_FD_89579 | JGI IMG/M metagenome (GOLD analysis project Ga0114931, IMG submission 89579) | Deep subsurface microbial communities from Kolumbo volcano to uncover new lineages of life (NeLLi) - 2SBTROV14_V59a metaG | ecosystem: Environmental > Aquatic > Marine > Volcanic | place: Kolumbo... | reverse complement strand
GCAGGCTATGTGAGTGTTTGCTCTTCGTCACCTTAACCCTTTTTCGTTTTTCCTGCGTTTATATCTACCAGCAAGCAAATGCTTGTGAATTCAATTCAGGAGAATCAACCATGAAATCTACATTGCAGATTGCACTCCAAACCGGCACCCTGTTGCAATTGAAACCGGCAGGTGAATGCGTTCCAAACCGGCACCCTGCTGCGATATCATAATCAGCTCTTCAACACTCGCATGGAGTCACCCTTAATTTTGAGTCGATGAGAGTTGCCAACCAGACGATCAAGAATTGCATCAGCGGCAGTGCTGTTTCCGGCACTAAGAAAATCGTGCCATTTCTCAACAGGCAGTTGAGTGGTAATGACTGTGGACCGCTCTCCGCTTCGTGCCTCAGCAACTTCAAGGAGATCTCGCCTTGCTTGAGAATCGAATTGAGTTAAACCGAAATCATCTAAGATCAATAGATTCAATTTTGAAATCTGGTTTAGTTTTTTAGTGAAGGTCCCATCGTGGTGTGACATAGCCATCTCCTCCAACAACAAAGGGATGCGATAAAACTTAGTTTTGAAACCTCGGCGACAGGCTTGGTTCCCAAACGCGCAGGCGATCCAAGTCTTTCCGACTCCTGTTGGCCCCGTAATCAGGAGATTTTGTCCTTGCTTGATCCAGTCGCAAGAACTAAGCGAGGAGACTTGTGACCTATCCAACCCCCGCGACGCATCAAAGTTAACATCTTCCAAGCATGCGGACTCTCTAAGCTTTGCAGTTTTGAGCAAGCGCTGCAGCCGTCTGTCTTCTCTCCAACTTGACTCATGATCAAGGAGGTTGCCGAGCCTTTCCTCAAAAGAAAGTTCGCGGAAGGAGGTAATCCTCATTTGGTCGTCAAGCGCTTTCAGCATGCCCTCTAGGCCAAGAGAAACCATTTTTGTCCTAATTTGTTCTAACATTATCTCTACTCCTTTTAGTTGTAATATTCTGGCCCACGAACATTTTCATGTTCACTTAGGCCATCTTCTAATTGCGTCGATTTTGAAGAAGGGTCGAGATTATTTTTCAAAATGTTTTCGACCTGTTCGATACCATTGGCTTTAGCTTTGAGGGCACGAAGACATGCGGCATTTAGACGCCCCTGTGGATACTCATTGGATAGCGTTACAAGCCTTGTTCCGGTTTTGTACCTACTTATTTCGCTCAAAGCCTCTGGGTTAAGGAATTTAATGAAGGCAACCGCATCAGCACCTATAAATTTAGCCACATCAAGAAGCCTGTCTGGCGACCATTCCCTAATCTTCTTGTGATTATCCGGCATATGGCTTTCGCTAAGCGTTGCGCCTCCAACAACGCTACTTCGTGGATGTGATGCTATTCGCTGACCATCGGCAAGAATTTCGATCATTCTTTCGGTAATCCGAATATCGACACTTCTTCCTATATAAGTATGTGGAACACTGTATGCATGATTGTTTATGCTCACAGTGTAATCTGGTTGAACACGCTGTGTTCGAAATTCAGAGTACTGATATGGTTGTGCTGCAAGCGGCCTTAATGCTGGCTTATCAAGCTCTTCAAATATCTGCTTTCGCCCCGTTGGAATCCGCTTGGTTTTTCTTGAGTTGAGTTCTTCTAAGAGACGAGATATCTCATGGTTCAATTCATGTAGCCCAAAAAATGTCATGTTCCTCAAGCGAAACAGAATCCAACGTTCAACAACTTGAACCGACTTTTCGACCTTTGGCTTGTCTTTTGGCCTCCCTGGCCTGCCAGGTTCAACAATAACGCGATAATGATCTGCCATGTCCTGATAGGTTCGGTTAAGCACTAAATTGCGCCAACCAGCCACAGTGACTGCAGATTTCAAGTTGTCCGGAATTAAGTATTTGGGAACTCCTCCAAAATATTCAAACATGCGTACGTGTGAACCGATCCAGCTTGGACGTTTTTGATCCCATGTCGCTTCTGCATAGGTGTAGTTAGAGGCTCCGAATGTAGCTACAAAGACTTGAGCCTTTCGAATCTCCCCTGTTTTTGGGACCACGACATCGACAGTGTGTCCGGCGTAATCGACAAATATTTTCTCACCAGCCACATGGATCTGACGCATACTGGTAGGAACGGTCTTTTTGAATTTCTTATAAAGCTCACAGAAGCGCCTGTACCTCATGCCGGATGGATATGTTTGAAGATATTCCTCATGCAGTACCATCAAGGTTGCACCACGACGCTTCATTTCATTGTGGATGTAATTCCAGTCAGGTTGAGGGAGTCCTTTCTTCTTTTCTGATACTGGAAAAAGAAGGTCTTCGATTTCCTGATCAGTTAAAGACTCATCAAGTGGCCAAGATAGCCCCGCAGCAGACGCGCGTTTCAAGTAATCAGCTACTGCAGATCGTGCTATGCCAAGTGCCATAGCCGTTTTCTGCTGACTCATTTCTTCACCGAGAACGTATTCCAGAACTTTTTTGATTTTCTTCATTGTTAACCTCTTATTTGCCATAACGCGCCAGCTAGACTTATGTAAATTAATAAATCAAACGCCATAAGCCTTCAGTAGAAGACCCTTGAGAGTACGATCTATATACGGCGAACTAGAATCCATGGCCGGATGGACAAGAACTTCAATGTCTTCATTATCTGACAGAGCAATCACACCGATACCCTCTGAGATCAGACCAAGATCCATATTCAAAGTGTTACGGTGAACTGCTAACCAAACACAGTTACAATACCAACACATTGATTCGATCTTATTCACGATGCCAGGCGTAAAAACGGCAGCGATTTCAATCCCATGAACAAGCAAAGGAGATTTATCATCTTCCTTTACTAAGGCGACTGCATCCAAATCAAGGTCCTCAACATCTTTATACCTCGAATGACCCACCGACTTTATATCTGGATGTACGTTCAAAATGAGTTTAAAAAAAGCCGGATCAGAAATACCCATCCAGTTGGAACCTTTCTCCTTCAATGCCGTATAGATTTCACCTTCAATTATCTTTCTGAATTGTTCTTCATTGCTCCGGTCCACTCTAATTTTTTCATAGGGCTTGCCTCGTGCCGTTTGGCCTTTTAATGCAGGTCGAAATGCTTGCCACTTTTCACGTAGTGTCTCTCGACGAATGGTTCCGCGAATAACCTCATCCATCATACAATAAGAGTCTTCTGTCTCCATCACTCGTGAAAGCTTCTCTAGTAGCTCCAAGTTCTCAGGGCTTACGTGATTTTGAAGCTCTTCCAGCGGCGGATAATTAAGTGTCTCAACTGAGAATGATGCAGCAGACCTTCGGAGATTATTATACTTTTTCCCGGCAGACATGTATCGCCAGAGTGTCGCTCTTTTAAGGCCTATCTTGTCACCAAAAGATTCAAGCCAGTTGCTAAACGACTCTGCTTCGTTTCTCCAGTAACCGGACTCTTTTATGGAATGTAGTAGAGCACCTATCTGGGCCCATGTACGAGACTCCCCTTCTGTAAGAGAAGCAATTTCACTTTGAATCTGACTTTCTGTAAATGCCATGTGACGAACTGTATCAGAAATTCTTAATATAGTCTAGCCGGCCAGTGTATAATGGCTTAATCCTTTATGTTTTCGGATTATTGAATAACTTAACGCCTAGTGGGAGGTGTTGTGGTTCATCAACAAATTAGCATTGGCCAACTTGAGTCACACCTTTGGCAGGCGGCGAATATTCTTCGTGGCCCGGTCGATGCGTCGGATTTCAAGACCTACATTTTCCCGTTGCTGTTCTTCAAGCGCATTTCGGATGTCTATGACGAAGAGTACGCGGTCGCGCTGGATGAGTCCGATGGTGATGTCGAATATGCTCAGTTTCCTGAGAACCACCGATTCCAGATTCCGGGAGATTCTCACTGGAATGATGTGCGAGCGCTCAGTGGCAATATCGGCTTCGCCCTGCAGCGAGCCATGCGGAGCATTGAGCAAGCCAACCCCGACACGCTTCACGGTATTTTTGGCGATGCGCAATGGACAAATAAAGACCGTCTATCCGATAGCCTTCTCAAAGATCTGATCGAACACTTCTCCAAGCTCACGATGGGTAATGCGCACTGCAAAGCCGATGTTCTCGGCCAGTCCTACGAATACCTGATCAAGAAGTTCGCCGACCTGACCAACAAGAAGGCCGGTGAATTCTATACTCCGCGTTCGATTGTTTCGTTGTTGGTGCGCATTCTGGCCCCTCAGGCTGGCGAGAGCATTTACGATCCGGCGTGCGGCACTGGTGGCATGCTTCTCGAAGCTCTACACCATGTGAACGAGCATGGCGGTGACGAGAACCTCATGCTGGGCAAGCTCTACGGCCAGGAAAAGAATCTCACAACCTCATCCATTGCCCGCATGAACCTCTTCCTACACGGCGCTGAGGACTTTCATATCGAACGCGGTGATACATTACGTCAACCGGCATTCTACTCGGGCGATAGCCTGGCAACGTTCGACTGCGTAATTGCCAATCCACCTTTTTCCCTCGAAAAATGGGGCGAGGATGTCTGGACCAACGATCCGTATGGTCGCAACTTTGCCGGTCTCCCACCAGGCAAGTCAGGCGACTTCGCCTGGGTTCAACACATGCTCAAGTCGATGGCGATCAAAACTGGCCGCATGGCTGTTGTGCTGCCTCACGGCGTTTTGTTCCGCATGTCCAAAGAGGGGAAGATTCGTCAGAAACTGCTTGAGATGGATATGCTCGAAGCGGTCATTGGTCTTGGTCCCAACCTTTTCTATGGCACCGGCTTGGCGGCATGCATCCTGCTCTTCCGGGAATCGAAGCCTCGCGAGCATCGTCAAAAGGTACTGTTCATCGATGCCTCGAAGGAGTTCAAAACCGGTCGCGCCCAGAACGAGCTTCTGCCTGAGCATGTGGAGAATATTCATCGTTGGTATGAGGAGTATCAGGATGTCGAAGGCATCTGCCGAGTCGTTTCCATCGATGAGATTCGAGAGAATGACTTTAACCTGAACATTCCGCGCTATGTGGAGCCTGTCATCGAAGAAGAGAGCCTGAGTGTTGAAGAGGCTGTCTCCAATCTCAAGCAATCCCTCGAAGCGGCCTATGCGGCCGAAGACAGACTGAAGGAACTTTTGGCGCGTGAGGGCCTGCTATGAAGAGCTATCAATATCGCTCTCCTCTCGGTGTCTTCATTATCAAGTCTCAAGCCAATGGCCGGTGGGGGCTATGGCTCAACGATGAGTTGTTGGGTTCATATCATAGCTCGGTAGCTGCTGCCGACGATGTTTTCATGCAGGCAACCGGCGATTATGACTGGGATACCCTGAATGACATTGATATCCCGACGGATGTTTATGAATGGGATGTGGTGAAACGTTAATGAGTAAAAGAATCTCCCAGTCCGCCCTCGAATCCTATCTGTGGGGTGCTGCCACACTGCTGCGCGGCTATATCGATGCTGGCGACTACAAGCAGTTCATCTTTCCGCTGCTCTTCTACAAGCGACTGTGCGATGTCTACGATGAAGAGCTGGCCGAGGCCCTGGAAGAGTCCAGTGGCGATCAGGCATACGCGGCCATGCCTGAGCAGCATCGTTTCCAGATTCCTGCCGAGGCGCATTGGAATGTAGTCCGGACAGAGGTGCAGAATGTCGGCAAGGCGATTCAGGATGCCCTGCGGAAAATCGAGAAGGCCAATCCGGATACCCTGTTTGGCGTGTTCGGCGATGCCCAGTGGACCAACAAGGATCGTCTGCCCGATCACATGCTGCGCGAGCTGATCGAGCACTTCAGCTCACAGACACTCTCCATTGCCAACTGCCCGGAAGATGAGCTTGGCATTGGCTATGAGTACCTGATCAAGAAGTTCGCCGATGATTCAGGCCACACGGCTGCCGAGTTCTATACCAACCGCACGGTTGTACACCTGATGACCGAGATGCTGGAGCCGCAACCCGGCGAATCGATCTACGACCCCACCTGTGGCTCGGCCGGCATGCTGCTCTCTGCTGTGACACACCTGAAAGGCCAGGGTAAGGAGTGGCGCAATGTCCGCCTCTTCGGCCAGGAGCGGAACCTGCTCACCTCGGCCATCGGCAAGATGAACATCTTCCTGCATGGAATTGAGGACTTCAAAATCGTGCGTGGTGATACGCTCTCCAATCCCGTGTTTGTTGAAGGCGACAAACTGAAACAGTTCGATGTGGTGCTGGCCAATCCACCTTATTCGATCAAGCAGTGGGATCGTGATGCCTGGTCGGCCGATCCATGGGGCCGGAATATCTACGGAACACCACCCCAGGGCCGCGCCGATTACGCTTTCTGGCAACATATCATCAAGAGCATGAAGCCGGACTCAGGCCGTTGCGCCATCCTCTTTCCGCATGGGGTGCTTTTCCGCAACGAAGAGCAAGCGATGCGCGAGAAGCTGGTTGCTCACGACGTGGTGGAGTGTGTGCTGGGCCTCGGCCCCAACCTCTTTTACAACTCGCCCATGGAAGCCTGTGTCGTTATCTGCCGGATGAACAAGCCGAAAGAGCGCCGGAACAAAGTGCTCTTCATCAACGCGCTGAACGAAGTGACCCGCGAACGGGCGCAGAGCTTCCTCACCGATGACCACATCCAGCGCATTGTCGAGGCCTACCAGAACTTCGGTGATGAAAATGGCTTTACCCGAGTGGCCAGCAACGACGAGATTCGCGAGAAAGCCAGCAACCTTAGCATCCCGCTCTACGTGCGGGCGGACCACGGAAACGGCAATGGCGATGGAGCAACCGAAACGGTCGATCTCAAACAAGCGATTGCAAACTGGCAGGAAAGTTCTGTTGCCTTGCGAAGGTCAATGGACGAATTATTTTCAACTCTAGAGAAAGCGGAAAATGATTAAGCGCATAAATGTACTAAAGGGAGTTGGTCGTTTTTCCGCACTGAACCCCATGCGAGGCACGGAAGGCGATTTTTCCAGTTTGAACGTCATCTTCGCAAGCAACGCATGTGGGAAAAGTACCCTGTGCGATGTGTTCCGTTCTCTTGATACCGGTAACCCCGCTTATGTAATTGGCCGGAAGAGACTTGGATCGGACGCCCAGCCAGAGATTGTCATTTCGTTGGAAGGGGGGCAAGCAGCCCGTTTCCAAAATTCTCAGTGGCATGAGCGTGATAATTGTCCGCCGATTCATATCTATGATGACCGTTTTGTAGCAGAAAATGTTTTCATCGGGCATCACATCAGTGTTGATCAGCGCCGCAATTTGTATGGACTGGTGATCGGCGATCAGGCCATCGCATTGAAACAGGCAGTCGATACGGCAGAACAACGGCTGAGCAACGCCACCGCTGCGTTTAATGCTGCGCAGTCAGACCTGACCAGGCTTATTCCCACTGGATACACCATAGACTCGTTCAGAAATCTTGCTTATGTAGATGATGTGGATACCAAAATAACTGAAGCAAGCAGCGAATACAGAACAGCCGAACAAACAAGAACAAAAGCAGATGCCATTCGGGCTCGCAGACCACTGGCTGCATTACCGCTAGCTGAAGTTCCAGAGACATTGGATATAGTATTGAGCTCGACACTCGATACAGCTTCTTTGGCTGCGGAGGCAAAAATCAGGGATCACCTCGCCGCCACCTCTCAAGGGCTTCCAATAAGCTGGGTCAAACAAGGTTTCGATGCTCAGAGCAGTACCGCTTGCCCACACTGCGGACAGGACATGCAAGGCCTTGATATTCTGACTGCATATCGCTCGTTCTTCTCCGGTGAACTGCAAGCTCAGGAACAGCTTCGGGAATCAACGGTGTCTGCTGTCCAGCGCGCATTTGGTGAAGCTGCGCAAAATCAGATTAGGCAAACCCTCACCTCTCACAAGACCGAACAGGACTGGTGGAAGGACGCTGCTGGTTTTGAATTTGCGTTACCGGAAACTGACGATATTGAAACCATAATCGCTTTGCTGAAAGCCGCTCATCAGGCGATAGATTCTGCATTGGCACGAAAGCAGGCAAACCCGGGAAGCGAAGCCCCCCTGACCGCTGAAGAGTTCGCAGCAGTAACCTCTTGGAATGAGAAGGCTGCCGTACTGAAAGAGTACAATGAAGCTTTGAGTACGATAAACAGTGAACTACAAAATCGCCAAGGTAATGCTGGAGAGATTGATCTGTCACCGTTGCAGCAAAAACTGGATAGATTGAAGGCTGCCAAGAAACGGCATGAGCAGGAGACCGTAGATGCTTACGCAGCATACGATTTGGCTAGCAGTCAGAAAACAACGGCTCAACAGGAGAAGCAACGAGCCAACGAAGCGCTTCGTGAGCAATCCAATCAACTTTTCGAGCGTTATGGCGCACGAATCAATGAATTTTTGACGTTTTTTGGTGCAGATTTTCGAATTGTCAGTGACGGAGTGACCTTCAGAGGGGGGCCATCCGGTCAACTCGCGATCGAGCTAAGAGGAGAACGGGTTTCTGCCACACCAGAATCTGCGTCTGACCCATCTCAAGTTTCTCTAGCAAATACGCTCAGTGGTGGCGACCGCAGCGCATTGGCTCTCGCTTTTTTCCTGGCAAAGGTGGAAATGGCATCCGATGTTGGTAGATCAATAGTGGTTTTTGACGACCCCTATCATAATCAGGATCGCAGTCGCCGCCAGTGTACTATCGAAAGAATCCATCACCTTGCCGGAATTGCTCATCAGTGCTTTGTGTTTTCGCATGATCTCGAATTTGCTCGAACGGTTGAGAGGTGCCCCGGGACGCAAGCGAAGACCTTCGTCCTCAATCCACTCATTAACCCGGCAACCCTCGAAGCACAGTCGTTCCCGCCTCTTCCCAGTCAAGCTTATTTGAAGAACTATCATCTCCTGCACAATTATTCGGAGAACCCCGCCGATCATCTTCAGCACCTCAAAGAGGTAGCAGACACGCTTCGTATCATCTTGGAGGAATACCTGCGCCTCAAATTTCCTAAAGCATGGGAAGATAACGATTGGCTGGGAGACATGATTCGGAAAATTCGCGACGCACAAACCGGAACGCCAATATCACATTGCCAACCCCTGGTTGAGGAGCTTGGGCATATCAATACGTATAGCCAACGCTTTCATCACGGCGGAACTGGCGAGGTCGCGGACGAACCAGAAGCCAGAGAGCTTAAGACTTATGTCGATAGAACTCTGAGAGTGATTCACGCGGGAGGGAATATATGAGTGCCCTGAAACCCGGCTGGAAAATGGTCAAGTTTGGCGACATCGCCCAGAACGTTGCTGTGCGGGTGGCACCTGCCGATGCCAAAACGGATGTCTATGTCGGGCTGGAACACCTCGATCCCAGCACGCTTCATCTGCGCCAGTGGGGGCATCCCTCCGATGTCACCGGACAGAAGCTGGTCTTCAAAAAGGGCGATGTGATTTTCGGCCGTCGCCGCGCGTATCAGCGCAAGCTTGCCGTGGCTGAGTTTGGCGGCATCTGCTCGGCCCATGCCATGGTCGTTCGTGCAAAACCCAAGATGATTCTACCGGAGTTTTTGCCGTTCTTTCTGCAGTCGGAAATGTTCATGGAGCGGGCCATCGAAATATCGGTGGGCTCACTCTCACCGACGATCAACTGGAAGACGCTGCGAGAGCAAGTGTTCCCGCTGCCGCCCATTGATGAACAGAAGCGTATTGCCGAGATCCTGTGGGAGGCGGATGACGCGGTGGAAAAATATGTACAGGTTGAACGTTCTCTTGTTGCTCAAAAGCAGGCTTTAGTCGCAAGGCATATGCCTTCAGACGTGTCATTTAGAAGTCTTCGTAAAGGGATAATTCCTGGCATTAGCGCATCGAAGCTCAAGGACGTTTGCTCGAAAATTACAGACGGGACTCACCAATCTCCCCCATTCAGCAAGAAGGGTATTCCTTTTCTTCTTATATCCAATGTCAGCCATGGGGAAGTTGACTGGAATATTTCAAAGTGGATCACAGAAGAGACTTACGCTCAGCTTACAAAGACAACGAAACCCGAGGTCGGAGATGTCCTGTACACAGTGGTTGCCAGCTATGGAGATGCAGTTCTAATTGATTGGGATCATCCTTTTTCATTCCAACGGCACATGGCGATAATTAAGCCAAATCATGACCGGCTCGATGGAAAGTTTTTGTGTCATTTCTTGAAATCGGTGCTCGGAAGGAAACAGGCGGAAATATATGCAGAGGGACTGGCCCAAAAAACAATCACTTTGAAATCACTTGGTCAATTCTGTGTTCCGACACCGCCTATTCATGTCCAGAAGGCAATTTGCGCAGAACTTGATTTTATTGATCAATCGATATCCAAATCTCAAGAAACGTTGGTTAGCTGTAGAGCATTGTCAGAAAAGGCCAGGAATGAATTGATAACGGGAGCCGCCCATGTTTAACGAAGAAAACACGGTCGAACAGATGGTACTCGACACGCTCTGCGGCGGCGTGACTTCTAACATGGTTGCCGAAGAGCTTGCCAGTTATGGCGGCGAGATAAAAGGCTGGCGCTTCGTGGCCGCCGAGGAGCTGCCTCGTCAGCACTCTGATGTCCTCGTTGAAATTCAGGTGCGCGACGCGCTGATTCGCTTGAACCCTGAAATTCAGGCCCAGCCTGACCGGGCTGATGAGGTGCTCTATCGGCTTCGTACGATTCCACTGGCAGTGCAAAGTGAAGGTCTGGTTCGCGCCAATGAATTATTTGCCGAATGGTTGCGCGGTGAGAAATCCATGCCGTTTGGTGAGCGCGGTGAGCATAGCCAGGTCCGCTTGATCGATTTCGACAATCTGAACAACAACGATTATGTGGTCACCAGCCAGTGGGTTTACCCGGTCAAGGAAGGCGGCCGGCGCTTCGATATCGTGTTGCTGGTCAATGGCATCCCGCTGGTGATCGGCGAAGCCAAAACACCTGTGCGGCCTGCCGTTACCTGGGTGGATGGAGCCAGTGATATCCACAATGGCTATGAGCAGAGCGTGCCACAGATGTTTGTGCCGAATGTCTTCTCATTTGCTACTGAAGGAAAATGCTATCGCTATGGCTCGATTCGCATGCCCATCGAAATCTGGGGCCCATGGCATGAGAGCGAGAACAAGTCCGAAGGCACGATGCTCGATGTGAAACGCTCTGTAGAGAGCATGATCAAGCCAGAGGTAGTGCTCGATATCCTGCAGAACTTCACCCTGTTCGCGACAGATAAGAAGCATCGCCGCATCAAGATCATTTGCCGCTATCAGCAGTATGAAGCGGCTAACCTGATCATTGAGCGTGTTCTACTTGGACGAACCAAAAAGGGGCTGATCTGGCACTTACAGGGCTCAGGAAAATCACTGCTGATGGTGTTCGCCTCGCAGAAGTTGCGCATGCATCCGAAGCTGAAGAATCCGACCGTGATGATTGTGGTGGATCGTATCGATCTGGATACCCAGATCACCGCTACCTTCAATGCCGCCGATGTGCCGAACATGATTGGCATCAACAATCGCCAGGAGTTACAGAGCATACTGGCGGCTGATTCCCGCAAGATCATCATTACCACTATTCACAAATTTGCTGAGGCCGATAGCTGCCTGAATGATCGCTCCAACATCATTGTGATGGTGGATGAGGCGCATCGCACCCAGGAAGGCGATCTTGGTCGCAAGATGCGTGAGGCGCTGCCGAATGCATTTCTGTTTGGCCTGACCGGCACGCCAATCAACAAGCGCGACCGTAACACCTTCTGGGCATTTGGCGCCGAGGAAGATGAACAGGGCTACATGAGCCGCTACTCATTCCAGGATTCGATCCGGGACAAGGCAACACTGCCGCTCCATTTCGAAGCGGTGGATGTGAAGCTGCACCTCAACAAGGATGCCATTGATGAGGCTTATGCCCAGATCACTGATCAGCTTAATGACGAGGATCAGGATGAGTTGGCCAAGCATGCGGCCAAGATGGCGGTGTTGATCAAGGCACCGGCACGCGTCGATGCGATTTGCCAGCACATTGCCGATCACTATGAGCGGAAGGTTGCCCCGAGTGGGTTCAAGGCGCAGATCGTGACTTTTGATCGTGCATGCTGTGTTCTCTACAAACGGGCCCTGGATGAAATCGTAGGGCCGGAAGCCTGTGCTATTGTGATGCATACCCAGGGCGGTAAGGCCGATGAATATGCCGAATGGAAGATTTCCAAAGAGGATGAGGAGAAGCTGCTTGATCGCTTCCGTGATCCGAATGACCCGCTGAAATTCATTATCGTTACCTCCAAGCTTCTGACTGGCTTTGACGCCCCGATTTTGCAGGTGATGTACCTCGACAAGCCGATGCGTGATCACAACCTGTTACAGGCCATTACACGCACCAATCGCGTCTATCCCGAAAAGACCCATGGATTGATCGTCGATTACCTTGGCATCTTTGATGATGTAGCCAACGCGCTCGATTTTGATGAGAAGGCGGTGCAGCAGGTCATTACCAATCTGGATGACCTCAAGAAGGAGCTGCCGGTACTGGTGACCAAGTGCCTGGCCTTCTTCCCGAATGTGGATCGTACTGTCGGTGGCTATGAGGGATTGATTGAGGCACAAAATTGCTTGCCCGACAACGATACCCGAGATCGGCTGGCGGCTGAGTTCTCGGCACTCTCAAGGCTCTGGGAAGCGCTTTCGCCTGATCCATGCCTGAAGCCCTATGAGAAGGACTATCGCTGGCTGTCGCAAGTTTATGAATCGGTGAAACCGCCGAGTGGCAACGGCAAGCTCCTGTGGCATGCCCTTGGTGCCAAGACCATCGAGTTGGTGCATGAGAATGTGCATGTAGAGCCGGTGCGGGATGACCTCGAAACATTGGTGATGGATGCCGAGGTTTTGGAAGAATTGCTGCAGTCTAACCCCGACAAGAAGTCCAAAGAGGTCGAGATCAAAATCATTGCCAGATTGCGCAAGCATTTGGGAAATCCAAAGTTCGTTGCCTTGGGTGAACGATTGGAAAAGCTCAGGGAACGCCATGAGCAGGGACTGTTGCACAGTATCGACTTCCTGAAAGAGCTGCTGACCTTGGCCAGAGAAGTCGTCCAAGCCGAGCAGAAAACTGACCCTGTAGACGAACAAGCCAGTGCTAAGGCTGCACTGACAGAGCTATTCAGCGAAGTCAAAGGGAAGGATACCCCGGTTGTTGTCGAGCGAATCGTCAATGACATTGACGAGATCGTTCGTCTGGTTCGATTCCCCGGCTGGCAAAACACCAAGGCTGGCGAACGCGAGGTTCAGAAGGCACTACGCAAGGTGATCTATGTGAAGTACCAGATCAAAGACCAGGATTTGTTTGACCGGGCGTACAACTACATCAGGCAGTACTACTGAATTTAGTCTTTAGCGCAGCAGGGTGCCGGATTCAATTGCACTAGCATGCCGGATTAGTGCAATACCCTGCTGAATTGAATGCCATCTGCACTACATATCGAAATATTGTTCTGATATGTGCATGTTTAATTACAGTGACATATATGGATCACCCCACATTGCAAGGATAAAGTTTGAAAGGTAACAAGGGAAAAGTAATGCGAGGCGTTTCAT